>AR_comb_assmDRAFT_10478140_pt1 | contig 10919 bp, 7 predicted proteins | sample ArasoioldDNA_FD_10543 | JGI IMG/M metagenome (IMG submission 10543) | reverse complement strand
GATCATGGCGGCCGCCTCGTCCCGCGCGTTGCGGCGTGAGCTGCGCAGGCATGCCGACGAGGGTCGGGTGCTCGTGTTCGACCACCTCCGCGCAGTGGGGAACCGTCCACGTCGCGCTCGCTGCGTCGTCGTGCTCCAGAACATCGACTCAGAGCTGCTGCGCCCCGGCGCGGACGTCCGGGCGCTCTCCGTCAGACGTCTCACTGCTGCCCTCGAGCGCCGGCTGGCCGAGCGCCACGAACGTCTCCTCGCGCGGGACCCTGCGGCCCTCGTCGTCGTGGTCTCCGAACGGGACCGCGACCTCCTCGGAGGCGACGCGGTGGTCGTCCCGAACGGCGCGGACCTCGCGGCCGTCGTGCCGCCCCGGGACCCTGAGGGAACGGCGCTCTTCGTCGCAAGCATGAGCTACGAGCCGAATCGCGAGGCGGTGCACTGGTGGGCTGATCGCGTCTGGCCGCACATCACGGACGGGACGCGCCTCACGGTCGTCGGCCGCGGAGCGGAGGAGGCCTTGAACGACCTGAGGGGTCACGAGGCCGTGGACCTCGTCGGGGAGGTGGCGGACGTCGCGCCCCAGCTCGCGAAGGCCGCCGTCGTCGTCGTGCCCCTGCTCTCCGGAGGCGGAAGCCGCCTGAAGATCCTCGAGGCGATGGCCTGGAACCGTCCCGTCGTGACCACGCACAAGGGAGCCGAGGGCCTGCCCCTGGTTCACATGGAGTCGGCGCTGCTGGCGGACGATCCGAAGGAGTTCGCGCACCTGCTCATGCGCTTGCGCGCAGACACGGACCTCGCGGGTCGTCTCGCCGAGCGCGCGAACGAGATCGTTCGCGACTTCTCGTGGGACCGCATCGGCCAGGCCTTCACCCGATCCTGCAGGGAGCACGCAGCGCGTTGCCGGTGACGACGCGGCTGTCACGTGACGGCCGCGGACCTGTCAGCGGGACGGGCGTTCGCTAGACCCGCGGACGCGCCGCCAGCTGCACGGCTCGTCCGAGGTGGATGGTGAGCTCGCACCACGCGAGGCGCCACGACCCCCGGGGGGAGTCGCCACCCCGGCGGTGTCGGGGTACGGCGCCGAGCGCAGCCCTCGCGCTTGACGCAGATCGACGGAGCCTCGAGGGGAGCGGCAGCGGTTGCTGAGTCAGGTCGGCCGCCGCTTGGCCACGACCAACGGCGAATCCCCTGCGCATCAGGTAGCGGAGCGTCGTCCGCCCCGTCGGTACCAGGTGGCCGATCCCCATGGACGGGACCCATCGGACGTGACCACCCGCCGCGTGCAACCGCACGAAGAGCTCCGTCTCCTCGGCAGCCCCGAGCCTGTTCGCGCTGTGCCCGAGCCGAGGGTCGAAGCCGCCGAGGCGCAGGGCCGACGAGGTCCGCACGGCCATGTTGCACCCGTAAGGCCCCTGAGGCGGCTCGAGATCGCGCGCTGACGCGCCGAGATCGAGTGCTCCCAGCATGCTGGTCGCGTGGCTGGGCACGGCCAGCCACGGCGGCGCGGCCTGGCTGAACATGAGACGTACCGGTCCTCCAGCGGCGTCGACGCGCGGGTCGTCGAAGGCCTCGCGCGCACCGGCCAACCACTCCGGGTCCGCGACCGCGTCATCGTCGAGGAAGGCGACGACCGGGGCCTTGGACCACTGAAGGGCGGCGTTGCGCGCACGAGAGAGGCCGGGCACCTCCTCGAGCAGGTAGAACACGTCCGTCCGGCCCCGAGCCGCGGCCTCCACGACCTTCGCGGTGCCGTCAGTGCTGCCGTTGTCGACGACGAGGAGCTCGGCCTCCGAGGACTCCAGCTGATCGACCACGCTCTCGATCGCCTGGGCGAGCAGTGCGGCGCGGTTCCGCGTGCAGATGGCAACGGTGACGCTGGGCGTGCCCGTGCCAGCGCGCGTCACACCGCTCCCACGTGCGCGCCGTCGTCGTCGTGCGGGGCAAGCATGATGTAGTCGGCCTGTCCTCTGCTGCTGGTCGCCGTAGGACAGGCTAGACGGGAGCTCTCGTGTCCAGAAGCCCTCGAGGAGTCATCCTCGTAGGTGATCAGGGCGTGCCCTTCGACGGCGTGATGGATCACGCCGTCCGGCTGACCGCGGCACTCGATGAGCACCTGCGCGTCGAGCTCCTGACGCGAGATCTCCAGGGCCACTGGCGCACCACGGACGGGACCCGGCGCACCTGGCAGGACGTCAGGACGATGCTCCGAGCCAGCGACTCGGTGGTCCTGTCCTACGCACCGTGGAACCTCGGGCTGGGCTGGAAGCACTGGCGGTTCGTCATCGAGCTGCCGAAGCTCGCCTGGGCCGCTCGCCGCGCGCGACGCGTCCTCTTCCTTCACGAGCTGAGCAGTGCCAACACCGGCTTCCTGGGGAACCTCGATCGCCGTGTGCAGCACCGACAGTTCCGGATGGTGTCGAAGGTGTTCCCCACTGTTGCCGGAGCGACCTTCCTCCTTCCGGGGCGCCTTGCCCGCGGACGCACCCTGCTGCCCCTTCCCATGGGCAGCAACCTGCCGGACATGCGGCACGCCAGGGACGCGGTGCGTGAGGAGCTGGGCCTCGACAGCTCTCTCGTCGTGGCGAGCTTCGTCCAGGCATACCTCTCGCCCGTGCGCCGCCTCGTGAGCGCCGGCCTCGAGGGGTGCCGCGACGGCACGGCGTCGCGCGTGACCCACCTGGCCCTCGGTGCATCCGCCGAGCCGGAGCCCGTGGAGGGCGTGACCGAGTACCGCGCTGGAGCCGTGTCGGCCGAGCGACTGGCCGCGCTGCTCGCCTGCGCGGACCTGGTGCTTGCTCCCTTCCCTGACGGCGCGTCGACCCGGCGGACGACTCTGGCCGCAGCGCTGCAGCACGGAGTACCCGTCATCACCAACGCGGGCGCCCACACGGCTCCGTGGTTGCTGTCCTCCACCGGCCTCGCGATCACGGACCCGGAGGAGGCCTCCTTCAGAGCGAGGGCTCACCTCTTGGCCCAGCACGACGCGCAGCGCCTGGAAGCTGCGCGCGCGGCCCGGCGGCTCTACGACGAGCACTACCGGTGGCGAGCAGTAGCAGCTGAGCTCGCACGCCACCTGACACCCCGATCTGGACCTAGTCGTCAGTCTCCTGCACGGCAGGAAGAGCCAGGGTGACGGCGACGACCAGAGCCAGGATGGCCGGCCGGTACAGCAGCTGAGGGATGAAGACCGCCTTGGCGCCGAGGGCCAAGCACGCGGCGCCCGCAGCAAGGCATCGCGTGGCGTCCGCCGGAGGAAGCGCCCCGACAGCGTTGCGCACGGCCCGGTAGAGCATGACCCCGAGCGCCACGACGCAGAGGAGCCCGGCCAACCCGAGGTGGAGCCAGACGTCGAAGTAGGTGTTGTGGGAGTACTGGCGCTCCGAGAAGACGACGACGTTCTGGACGGGGTCGTAGTAGGCCCTGCTCGCACCGTACGGCCGAGCGATGCCCACGCCCACGAGGGGGTTGCGGCGAAGTGCTGCGACCGCGTCCTCCGACTCCAGCTGCCGGTCGGTGAACGAGCTCTCCGCCGAGAGCTTGGGCGAGATCGTGCTCTCCACCCTGCGCAGCACCTCATGCGCAGGCTTGCCGAGGTGGCCCGAAGCAGCCCCGATCGCCAGGAGGGGGACCACCGCCGCAAGGACAAGCGTGAGTCTCGCTACCCGCACGGAGGATCCCGGCCGGCGTTGCACGGCGACGATCAGGGCGGCGCCGACGAGCAGCCCCAACCAGGCGGAGCGGAAGTAGCTCTCCGCCCAGATGACCGAGAAGAGCACGAGCTGCAGGACCCGCAGCGGGGTCGCGCCCTCGCTCAGCGCCCGCGCGAAGACGAGCATCGTCGCGACCACCAGGAGCTCGAGCAGCGCCGAGCGCACACGCTCGACACCCGCCACGGTGCCGAGGGTGTTGAAGTCGTAGATGCGGTCGGGACTGGTGATGGGCAGGTGGCGGACGAGGCGGAACAGGATCCACACGCAGCCCACCGACGAGGCGAGGACCACGAAGCTCTCCAGGAGCTGCTTCCTCGCCCTGGTCCCGAAGACCGCCGCCATGGGGATGATCAAGAGGTACAGCAGGTAGCTCTTGACCTCCCCCTGCAGGAGCTGACGATCAGCCCCGCGGGACAGCCCCACGAGGCTGCCGCAGACGAGGGCGGTCACGAAGACCACCAGTCCCCGGGCCCCGGGGGGAGGCCGGTCGAGTCCCAGCACGAGCCGGAGGAGGTAGCAGCCGATGAGCAGGAACGCGGTGGCTTCCGGGAGGTCGGAGCGGATCCCCGCGACGGCGAAGGTCTTGAACTCCGGGAGGAAGACGGTGGACGCCATGGTGATCAGCGCGAAGGCGGCCACGACCGGCCACGTGACGACGGCGTAGGCGCCAGCCAGCGCCACGATCAGGACCAGCGGCCGACGATCGCCCTGAGCGGCTGCACGGCTCGCCTCGAAGGCGACGAGAGCGGTGCCGACGACCAGGGCGCCGCTCCGCGCCCGGGGTGGCACGAGCCGAGCGCTCGCCTGCGTCAGCGACACGCTGCGTCGGAGCCTGCAGGCCGCAGCGCTGCGGTCTGCGGTTCGGAGTGCCCTGCGGAGCTCGTCACCGCGGCCTTCCGGTGAGTGGTCGGGGTGGTCGGATCCACCTCCTTATCATGTCGTAGCCGCGCGAAACGAGGATCAACTTGCCCGACACGGGGCTGCACGTCGTCTGTGGCAACAACTACTCGCTCACCTCGGCGTGGGCCGACTGGACGGCCGGCCTGGGGCCCGCGCAGCAGCTCTGGGGGACTGCCGCTCTCCGCGAGTCCGGCTGCTCGCTCAGCCTCGTCCCCGTGGAGACAGATGACGTGAGGCAGCGGCTCTCACGACGGCTCGGCTACCGGCTGGGCGACATCGGGTGCGAGCAGCACGCCTTGCGGCTGCGACGACCGGACTCCGTCCTCTACAGCGCAGCTCCGTCGACGTTCGCGGGCCTGGCATGGCTCAGGGCACGACGCCTGCTGTCGAACCCGGTGGTGGCGGTCGTGCATCCCACGAGCTTCAGAGGCCGCGGACTCGACACCGGTCTGCGCGGTTACGACCACGTCATCGCGCTGTCACGCGTCGTGTACGAGGAGCTCGTTCATGACATGGGACGCGCACCATCCAGCACGACCCTGCTCCCGTGGGGGCCAGAGCTCGGCTTCGTCGGCTACCGAGCCACGGGCGACGACTACGTCGTCTGCAGCGGCAAGACCCAGCGGGACCACGGCACCCTGCTGCGAGCACTCGCGGGGACGGACCTCGAGGCAAGGCTGCACACGCGCACGCCCATGCCCACGTCAGGCTCAGCCGTCACCGTCGCGACGAACGCTCCCTACGCACAGGTCCTTCAGGACCTCCAGCGCGCCAGCATCGTCGCCATCCCGCTCGCCACCGTGAACGCCCTTGCGGGGATCACGGAGCTGAACGACGCACTCGCCCTGGCCAAGCCGGTCGTGATGACCCGCACCCGGTACGTGGACGTCGACATCGAAGCCATCGGGTGCGGGATCTGGGTGGACCCCGGTGACGTCGAGGGCTGGCGCGCAGCCCTGGTACGCCTCTCGCGGGACCCCGGGCTCAGGCATGAGATGGGCCAACGCGGTCGTGCCTACGCGGAAGAGCACCACAACGCCGACGCGTTCGGGAGAGGGGTCGTGGAGGCCGTCGCCAAGGCCGCGGAACGACGATGACGGGTCCAGGGCTGCGCGGGCTCAGCTCCGGCTGGGCCGCTCGGCAGAGCTCTCGACGGCGACGCTGAGGACCAGGTCCCGCAGCAGCTTCCCCGCTTCCGCCCACGAGTAGGGCTCGACCGCGCGGCGCCCGGAGGACCCGAGCTCTCGGCGGAGCCCGACGTCAGCCACCAGGCGTCGCGCCGACGCGGCGAAGTCGGCAGCCGTGTCCGCGACGAGCAGGTCGCGTCCCGGGACCAGCTGCAGGCCCTCCGCCCCCTTGGCCGTGCTGAGGACAGGCACCGACCACGCCATCGCCTCGAGAACCTTCACGCGCGTACCGCTCCCGTGAAGGAGCGGCACCACGACCATGGCAGCCTCTCGGTAGTAGGGCTCGAGGTCCGCGACCTCACCCACGACCTCGAGCGAGGGGTGGTCTGCCAGTGTCCCGAGCGCGGACGCTCCACCACGACCGATGACGGTGAGGCGCGGGAACCCCTCCGCGAGGCGCGGCCAGACCTCCTCGGCCCACCACCCCAGACCGGCTCGGTTCGGGCCGTAGTCGAGGGCTCCGACGAAGAGCACCCTGCCGGCGAGGGGTGCCTGCCGGTACGGCTGCAGCGCGGTGCCGTTGGGCACGACCGTCGCCGACACGCCCAGGGCGCTGGCATCAAGGGCGCTGACGGTGACGACGCGCACCTGAGGGTCGGCTGTCACCGCGCGCTCCCACGCGGGAAAGGTGGACCGCTCCCACCAGCCCTGGACGCGCTGGACGGGACCACCGCTGACCGGCAGCTCACGCAGCCGCTTGGCCTCGGCGTCGTGAAGGTGCAGCAGGTAGGGGTGTCCCGGGCGGTACAGCGCGGCCTGAGGGTGCTCGGCGACCAGCACCGAGCCGGGGTGCGCGCGCAGCGCAGAGGTGACTGCCGGGTTCCACATTCGGGCCACCGACAGCGGCCAGCGATGCCGGAGGCAGAGCGCCCGCACACCGACACGACCCGGCCCGGGGAACCACCGCGCGGACGCAGCGCCCGTCACCTTCCTGAGTGCCGACTCGTCGACGGGAGGGTCGCCGACGACCAGTACGTGGACCTCGACGTCCCGGGCCAGCTCGCGAATGAGGTGACCGGTGCGGAGCGCGCCACCACTGCGCATCAGGGGATCGGCGTGCGGCGTCACCCACTGCACCACTGTCACGATCAGCGCATCCCTGACGGTGTCATCTCACGGCGCGGCATCGGAGCGAATGACATCTGAGGTCGCTCCGTCCTGGACCGATGGTCTAGACCGCGCCCAGACTCTAGACGCCGAACCGCAGCAGGCGAGGCCACTGCTGGCGGCGCCGGGACCGTTAGGTTGATCCCGAGTGCCGACGACGGAGGAGGCCGCGCAAGGATGGACGACCGACGGGTCCTGGTCACCGGTGGCGCCGGCTTCATCGGCTCACACCTCTGCGAACGCCTGCTCGACGAGGGCTTCGACGTCCTCTGCGTCGACAACTTCTTCACCGGATCCCGGCGCAACATCGCGCACCTCTTGCCCAACCCCCGCTTCGAGGTGCTCCGGCACGACGTGACCATGCCTCTGTACGTCGAGGTGGACCAGATCTACAACCTGGCGTGTCCCGCGTCGCCCATCCACTACCAGCGAGACCCGGTGCAGACGACGAAGACCAGCGTCCACGGGGCCATCAACATGCTCGGTCTGGCAAAGCGGGTCAAGGCGCGGATCCTGCAGGCCTCGACGTCCGAGGTCTACGGCGATCCTGAGGTGCACCCGCAGCACGAGTCCTACTGGGGCCGGGTGAACCCCGTCGGCATCAGGAGCTGCTACGACGAGGGAAAGCGCTGCGCCGAGACGCTGTTCTTCGACTACTGGCGGCAGCACGCGCTCGAGATCAAGGTCATGCGGATCTTCAACACCTACGGACCGCGGATGCACCTCAACGACGGTCGGGTCGTGAGCAACTTCGTCGTCCAAGGGCTGCGCAACCAGCCCATCACGATCTACGGCGACGGGACGCAGACCCGCAGCTTCTGCTACGTCGACGATCTCGTGGACGGCATGGTGCGCCTGATGGCGAGTCCCGCAGAGCTGACCGGACCGGTGAACGTCGGGAACCCTGGGGAGTTCACGATGCTCGAACTGGCGCAGGAGGTCATCGCACTCACCGGAAGCACCTCCGAGATCGTGTTCCGGCCTCTCCCGGAGGACGACCCCAAGCAGCGCCAGCCCGACATCTCGCTCGCCAAGAGCGTGCTCGGCTGGGAGCCGAGCGTCGCGCTCCGCGAGGGGCTGGCCGAGACGGTCGAGTACTTCCGCAAGGTGCTGTCCGAGGAGTGACTGCTCGCCACCGTCGACGCGGCGACGGGGGACGCCTCGCCGGTCGACGGCACGACTAGCAGGGGTTCGCGCGCTCGTTCCGGTACGTTCGCCGGGTGCAGACCACCGTGCTGAGCATCCTTCGGCGGCGGCTGCTTCCGATGCTCCTGTGCGTGCTGGCCGCCGTGGCCGGAGCGGTGCTCACCACGAGGAACACGCCCAAGGTCTACCAGGCCTCGACGACGCTCCTCGTCAACATCCCGCAGGCGAGCAACCCGGGGGAGGCGCTGCAGGGCGTGCAGCTGTCGACGCAGCTGCTGGCCAGCTACGCGCAGGTCGTGACGTCCCGGTCCTCCGCTGCCGATGTGGTCTCCCAGCTCGGCCTGCCCGACTCCCCCGACGCGGTTCGGAACCAGCTCTCGGCCACCGTCGTCCCGTCCACGCTGCTCCTGTCGATCAGCGCCAAGGACCGCGACCCGGTCCGGGCCGCCTCCATCGCGGACGCAGCGGCCAGGGTGTTCATCAGCAAGGTCGGGACCTTCGAGGAGGGGAAGCGCGACAAGGTCGCGCCCAGCGTGATCGACACGGCGACCGTGCCCACGACGCCGGTCTCCCCCAGGCCCAAGGTGAACCTCGTCATCGGGGTCTTCCTCGGGCTGGTGCTGGCGGGCTCGCTCGCGCTCCTCCTCGAGGCCCTGGACCGGTCGCTCAACGGCCCGACGCAGCTCGCGGAGCTCGCGGCTGCGCCGATCCTGGGGATCATCCCGCGCCTCACCCCGTCGGCGAGAGCCCCTGCAGCGGCTCTCGAGAACCCGCACAGCCCTGCTGCCGAGGCGTACCGCGCCCTGCGCACGGCGATCCGCTTCGTCGACCCGGACAGCCCGCTGCACACGATCCTGGTGACGTCACCCGGGCCGAACGACGGCAAGTCGACGATCGCTGCGAACCTCGCGGTCGCGGTGGCCCAAGCAGGCGAGCGGGTCGTGCTCATCGACGCCGATCTCCGACGGGGCCGACTGGTGGACCAGTTCGGCCTTCCTGAGGGCGCGGGCGTGACCAGCGTCGTGACCGGTACGGCGGGCCTGGCGGAGGTCCTTCAGGACTGGCAGCAGCTGCTCGAGGTCATGGGAACCGGTCCGTACCCGCCCAACCCCGCCGAGCTCCTGGGCTCGCAGTCCATGGCCAACCTGCTCGACCACCTGCGTGAGGTCGTGGACGTGGTCGTCGTCGATGCGCCCCCCGTCCTCCCGGTCACCGATGCCGTCGCTCTCAGCACCCAGGTCGACGGGGTCCTCCTGGTGGCCCGCGACGGCAAGTCGCACCGTCACAGCCTGTCTGAGGCGCGACGTCGCCTGGACGGGGTCGGGGCGAACGTCGTCGGGTGCGTCCTCAACGCCGCGCGTTCCAACGCCGACCTGTACGCCGACTACACCTACCTGGCGCCGGCTGCACCCTCCACCAGGAGCCGGATCGCGGCCAGGTTCCGCCGCTCGGCCTGACCGTCGGGCGGGAGCCGACGATCGGCGCCTCAGGGCGCCGGGTCACTCCGTGTCGTACGCGACCGCGTAGCCGCCGGGACGCCGCACGACGAGCGCGTCGGGCTCGAGGCGGGGCTGCTGCCGCCACAGCAGCACGCTGCCAGGCCCCGCCGGCTGCTCGACCGAGATCTGCAAGGTGACCGACTGGCCGGGGTCCACGGTCAGGAAGGTCGAGAAGACGCTGAGGCCGCCCTCGACCCCCGTCGAGAGCGACACCGGCCTGCCGTCCAGCGTCGCCTTCGTGTAGGTCGACCGAGGACCCAGGTAGATGGACACCCACGTCTTGAGCTGGCCCACCGGTCGAGCGCGCGGGTCGTCCGCACGTGTCGTCACGTACGCGGGCAAGCCAGAAGCAGGTGCGTCGTTGCGCAGCCGCACGGTGACGGTTCCGTCCTCGACGGTCTCGGGTCCGACGCCGAGGTCGACGGCGACCGAGCTGGCCGACGCGTCGTACTCGACCGCCCGGTGCAGGTAGTAGTCCAGCTTGCTGCCGCCCACGTCCTGGGTGACGACAAACAGGAACGGCCCGCTGTCGGGAAGCGCCCCTCCGACGCGGGAGCGCCGCAGCTCGCCCTCCAGCGCAGCATCCGTCGCATAGGCCTGCAGGTGGCCGGAGGCGGCCGCCGACGCCAGCTGCCGCGCGAGCTGCCCGCTGACCGGTTGCTGCAGCCGCAGCACGACCCGGTCCAGCGCGTTGCGCAGGACCTCCTTGCGGACAGCCTGATCCGAGGCGGACGCGTAGCGCGCGTACGCGTCCTTGAGGAGCAGGGCGACGGCGTTGTCGCCGGACATCGCCCCGAGCCCTGGGACGTCGACGGGCCCGGTGGCGCCAAGCACGTGGGCCAGGGCCACCGGGTCCACCAGCACCACGCCGTCCACGGCCTGCCCCAGCTGCCGCGCGCTGAGCCCGGCGAGGATCGCGCCCGCGCTGGGCAGGTCAGGCGTCAGGTTGGCGCTGCGCCACGTCGACGTCGCCTGCGCGACGCCGTACCGGGCAGTGAAGTCGGCACCCAGGTCGACCACCGGGTGAGCAGCGTCGACGAGGTCGGTGTCCGCCCCGGACCGCAGGAGGGTCAGGCGACCGTCCTTCGCCGACAGCAGCGCGTACGCCCCGATGAGCCCGCCCGTCGCCCGCTCCTCGGCCTGGTTCTGCGCGACGAGCAGCAGGTGCGTCGGATGGTCCCCACCCAGCAGTGCGGGCAGCACCCTCGCGGCGACCGCCGCGTCCCGCAGGTCGACCGCGAGCGCCGCGACGGAGCGGGAGAGGTCGGCTCGGGCGCGGTCGAGCTGGCGGACGTGCGACACCGGTAGGCCCGCGAGCCGCGCTCGGACCTGCGTCAGCCGCGCGTCGGCCGTGCCCAGCGGCCCCGCCGTACGGC
>AR_comb_assmDRAFT_10300098_pt1 | contig 10921 bp, 12 predicted proteins | sample ArasoioldDNA_FD_10543 | JGI IMG/M metagenome (IMG submission 10543) | reverse complement strand
ATTCGCGGATTCGGCAGCTTCCGCACGCGCGAGCGCCGCGGCCGCGTGGGCCGCAATCCCAAGACCGGCGAAAAAGTGGAAGTACCCGCCAAGCGCATTCCTTTTTTCAAGCCAAGCAAAGAACTCAAGGATTTCGTGAACAGCGACGAAGCCGCCGCCATGACGGCTGCTGCCGAGTCCGCCGCCGCGGGCAACTCTTCGAACTCCTGATCGTCGCTTTCGTTTCGGCGTTTTCGTTTCGCCGTTTTGACGCTTCAGCCTGATTTTCCAAAGTTTTGCGCAAGGAATCTTCCGCGATGGATTATCTCTGGACCCCGTGGCGCTATCAGTACATTGCTCAGGTACATTCGGGCAAGCAGCCCGAGTGCATTTTCTGCGACGCCGCTGAACGCAAAGACGATGAAGTTACGCTGGTGGTTCACCGCGGAACTTCCTGCTTCGTAATCCTAAACCGGTATCCTTATACCTCGGGCCATGTGATGGTCGTGCCATACGCCCACGTGGCGGAGTTACGATTGTGCGAGCCCGTGGCGCTGACGGAAATGATGCACCTGGCACAGCGGGTGGAATCGGTCCTGCGCGATTTGTACAAACCGGATGGCATGAATCTAGGCATGAATCTGGGCCGAGCCGCGGGCGCAGGTGTGGTCGGCCATTTGCATTTACACGCGTTGCCGCGGTGGGTGGGCGATTCGAATTTCATGACCGTGACCGGAGAAACGCGGGTTCATCCGGAAGAATTGCCCATGACGTACGGCAAGCTGCGTAGGGCGCTGGCCTGATTTTGTTTTCGGATTGTTTTTCGTAACATGGAAGCTTCCGCCCGCAGAGAGAGGTTCGTCATGGCAACCAAACGCAAGGCCGCCAAGAAAACATCTAAAAAACCCGCCAAGAAGAAAGCAACCCCCGCGAAAAAAGCGGCTGCCAGGTCCGGCGCCAGAGCTCAAGCGAAAGCCGCGCCCAAACCGAAACGGAGGCGCGGCGCAGGGGAACCAACATCGGGATCGGCTTCCAGTTCGCTGGATCCGCGGCGGGCGGGACGCCTGCGCTTCAATGACGAAAATGAAAGCGCCCGCCGCCGCCGTATTGGCGACCTGCAGGGCATCAGCATGAACGACCGCGCGGACTCTGAAAGCGTGGGCGAATTGCTGGAAGAAGGGCAGACTATCGAGGCGGAAGCGGTGAAGGGTGTGGAGGATTCACTGGATGCCGATCAAGGCGAAGTTCGCACGCACGAAGTGCCACAGGACGACGTTCCGGAAGAATATCTCGACAAGGATCGGTAGGAGACAGGTAGCGTGCGAAAGTGAACCTGGAACTGAACGAGGAACAGCTGCTGCTGCAGAAAGCCGTACGGGAGTTTGCGGAATCGGAAGTGAAACCGCGCGCGCGGGAGTTGGATGAAACCGGGCGTTTTCCGCAGGACCTTTTCGCCAAAGCTGCGGCACTTGGACTCACCGGCGTGGCGTTGCCGGAAGGCGAAGGCGGCGCGGGCTTTGATCACATTTCCTACACCATCGTGATTGAAGAGATTTCCCGGTGCTGCGCTTCCACCGGTGTAATTCTTTCGGTGCAGAATTCGCTGTACTGCGATCCCATCCACCGCTATGGGACGGATGAGCAAAAGAGGAAATTTCTTCTGCCGTTCGCAGGCGGCGAAAAGATCGGGTGCTATGCACTGACCGAACCGCAAGCCGGTTCGAATGCGGCCGCGTTGCAAACCAAGGCTGTAAAGCGCGGCGACACCTACGTGGTGAACGGCACGAAGGCTTGGATCACCAATGGCGGCGCGGCCGATGCGGCGATCGTTTACGTAAACACCGATCCGGCAAAGGGCGAAAAAGGAATTACCGCACTGGTAATTGAAAAAGGTACCTCCGGCTTTAAAGTCGGCAAGGAAGAAAAGAAACTCGGCATCAGCGCGACTGCTTGCAGCGAATTGATTTTCGGGGATTGCGAAGTGCCGGAGTCCAATCGCATCGGCAATGAAGGCGAAGGCTACAAGGTAGCTTTGTCGACGCTGGACGGCGGACGAATTGGAATTGCCGCACAGGCCGCCGGCATCGCGCAAGGCGCGTTTGAAGCGGCGCTGAAGTATTCGCAGGAGCGCCTCGCCTTCGGACATCCCATCGCAGAATTCCAGGCGATTCAGTTCATGCTGGCCGACATGGCAACGGAAATCGGCGCAGCGCGGCTGCTGATTCGCAAGGCTGCCTGGAAACAGGACACCGGCGGTCGCTTCAGCCAGGACGCCGCCATGGCCAAACTTTTTGCCAGCGAAATGGCGACTCGCGTCGCGCATAGGGCGATTCAGATCCACGGCGGCAACGGTTATAGCTGTGAATATCCGGTCGAACGCGCGTATCGCGATGCCCGTATCACGGAAATCTACGAAGGCACCAGCGAAATCCAGCGCTTGGTGATTTCGTCGTGGGCGCTGCGGTCGTGAAGCCTTGCTGCAACGTAGTATTCTGATTCCGTGTTGGAACTCGATTGCGGCATTGATTTCGATCCTTCTCGCGACGAAGAATTTCTTCTGGCGCTTCCACCCCGGCCCGCAGTTTGCCTGATTGAACCGAAACAAACTTCCGCGGAACCTTTTTTTATCCGGACGCAGGATCTGCGGCGGCGCTTGCAGCGTTTGCTTGGTCCTGCCGACATGGGCAGCAAACGGCTGAACCTGCGTGATTTTGCAAAAGGCGTTCGCTACCGCCTGACAACTTCTCGATTCGAACAAGCGTTCCTTTACTACCAGCAAGCCAAGCAGCTTTTTCCCAAACGCTACAAGAACATGCTGCGTCTTCGCCCGCCCGCGGTGCTGAAAATAAATCTGCGCAACGCTTACCCGCGCTGCTACGCGACCAGGCGCATTCCCGTTGACGCTAACGGAGAACCCTCCGGTGGCATTTACTACGGCCCGTTTGTCTCGCGCAAATCCGCCGAAGCTTTCGCTGAGGGCACCCTAGACCTGTTCAAAGTCCGCCGCTGCCAGATCAAAATTCGGCGCGATCCATCGTTCCCGGGGTGCATCTATTCGGAAATGAAAATGTGTCTGGCACCCTGTTTTGCGGGCTGCAGTAAAGAAGAGTACGACGTGGAAGTCGGAAGGCTGGTTTCGTTTCTGGAGACGGGCGGTTCTTCATTGCGCGATGAACTCGAGTCCGACCGCAACCGCGCCAGCGACGAGCTGGACTTCGAAAAAGCTGCCTTGCTTCACAAGAAGCTGGACAAACTGGACGATGCTCTGCGCGGCCAGCCGGAACTGCCGCGCCGTCTGCAGGATCTCAACGCGGTAATTTTTCAACGCGGTGCCGAAGAACAATCCATTGCCGTTTACGAAGTTCGGTCCGGCCGCGTTGCCGAACCTTTCCTGCTGTCATTTCGGACGATCGCCGGCGAACCGCGTTCCGCCGAGCAGCTGCTTCGCGAACAGCTGGAGAGCCAGCGCGAGTCGCCTGCCGCGGATCTCTCCGAGCATCTCTGGCTGCTGGCGCGCTGGTTTTACAGCAATCCTCGTGAAGGTGAAATTTTCTATAAGGAGAATGCCTGGCCGTATCGCAGGATGATGCGAGCCTGCTCGCGGATTTTGTCGCCGCCAGCTGAAGCGCCAGACTAGCTATTGCCGGGGAAACTCCGCCGGTTTCAGTCCGCGCATCCCTTTCAGTGCTTCCTCATTGTGGGGATCCATCAACAATACGGCGCGAAATTCCCTTTCTGCGCCGCCAGCGTCTCCACGCGCGTGGTATATCGTGCCCAGCGCAAGGTGCGCATGGGCATCGTAAGGCGACATTTCCACCGCCCTTTTCCAGCAAGCAACCGCGGAGCCGCTCGATCCTCTGGCCGCGAGAACGTCCCCCAGCCCGTTCCAGGCATCCGCGCTCGGCGACCCGTCAAGAGACGCCCGATATTGTTCTTCGGCTTCGCCCATGCGGCCTTGCTGGGTATAAAATCGCCCCAGCTGATTTCGCGCACCGGCATTCAACGGTGAAATCTCCACGGCGCGGCGCAGTTCCCGCTCAGCGTCAGACGGCCGTTGCAAAGCGACGTACATCTGCCCCAGATGACCATGGGGACCCGCAAATCGCGGCCGTAGCTCGATCGCCTTCTGCAAATATGCTTCCGCTTCCTGCCAGCGTTTCTCTTCGAGCGCCGCCATACCCAGATTGGAGAGTGCAATGGCATTATCCGGTTTGTCAGTGAGCGCGGTTTGCCAGTCTCTGACTGCATCCTTTTGCTGGTACTCGCTCCACTCGAGGGCCGCCAATGATGTGCGCATGTACGAAGCGTGCGGATCAATTGCCAGCGTAGCGGTAAAGAAACTCCTGTCGTCGCGCCAGTCGCGGCTGCGACTCACAATTTGCAGGGTCGCCAGAGCAGTCAATCCAAGAGCCGTAATTCCGAGCGCCCATCGCACTTTCGACAACGCTCGGGTCTGCCTCCATAGCCAAACGCCTCCGCCAGCCGCCAACGCGCAGAAACCGACCGACGGTAAATAAAGATATCGTTCGGCGAACGCGCTTGCCGCCATCCACCGGACGTTCAACACCGGCAACACAGTCACTGCTACCCACACCAAGGCAAACGAATATGGCCTGGCGCGACGCCACAAAAACACAAATAACAAAACGCCAAGCAAGAGGGCCGCGACACCGCCCAGCACGCGCGCATCGCCCAGGCTCTTGCTCTCGCGAAAGACGTAGTAGCCGAGTAGGGGATGCGGCCAGAACAGTTTCGCGGCGTACTGGCCGACCAGAGCGATGCCCGACATAACTATTTCTGTCGTGGACAATCCAGGCCGCTGTGCGACCGGAGCGAAGGCTCGCAATACCGTCACGCGGAACAGCAGATAAGCTCCGGCAATCGCCCACAGCCCGGCGTATCGCGAAACCTTGGTAGTCCACGAAGTGGCCTTTCGGTCCGCCCGATAAACGTGCTCGTAAATCGTCGCCATCATTGGCAATGTAATGCCCTGTTCCTTGGAAAGCAGCGCCAATACAAGGCTGCCGCTCAGCAGCGCCCAGGTAACGATTCGCCGTTTTCCCTCCTGCTTTTCGAGGCGCAAGAACAGGAGAAATGTACCCAGATAAAAGAGAGCCAGGTCCAGTTCGGTTACAGCCGCAATCCATGCCACAACTTCGGTGTGAATCGGGTGCAGTGCAAACAACGTGGCCGTCACCAGAGCGACCGTCTCGTCGCCAAAAAGAGCGACACATAAAGCGAACACCAGCCACACCACGGCGCAGTTCAACAGCAAATTCACCAGGTGGAATCCGATGGGAGAGGACTGGAAAATCCAGTCGCACAGTAGATATCCGAATGTCATCAGCGGCCGGTAATAATTCGTTTGGCCTTCGATCCCTTGAAAGGACCACACGGTGGTGGTGAAAATGCGGTCCACATAACGAAAGCTGTGCACGTAAGGATTGCCTTCGACCTGGAAATGGTCGTCATACACAAAGCCCGACAACAACGTGTTCGCGTACACCAGGAAAGCCAGCAGAAGCACCAAGCCAAGCAGAGTTCTTTCTTTCTTATCTTCCATGGAGTAGGAGACCATCTCTTGTTCCATATTCATGATACTGGGCAACATCGATGCGTACGGGAGTTCTCGAAAATGCTGTGCCCTTACGCGAAAGATGATGCTACCGCGCGTTTCGTGGCAGCAAGAAACCTCTCTGCTATACTTTTCAAGTTTTGCGGCAGCTTCAGTCGACGGGACTGGTGATGAGCGAAAAAGCTACGAAAAATGGTACGCAATCTTATGCGGAGCGCTTTCGAGGTCGGGCCGCCGAAGGCCACTTTCGGGAAACACAGGGTCTGGTGCTCTCGTCAATCGGCATTGGCACGTACCTGGGCCAGCCGGATGAGCGTACCGACGCTGCTTACACTTCCGCGATTGTCGCTGCCGTGGAAAACGGCGTTAACATCGTCGACGCCGCCATCAATTATCGCTTTCAGCGCAGCGAACGCAGCATCGGCGCAGCCGTCGTCCAGCTCGAGGACAAAGGTTACTCCCGAGAACAGATCGTCCTCTGCACCAAGGCGGGCTTCCTCACCCCTGACGGCAAAATGCCTTCCGATCCCAACCGTTATTTTTTTGAAGAATACATCCATCGGGGAATTTTTCAGGCCAAGGACATTGCCGCCGGCAGCCATTGCATCGCGCCGCGTTTCCTGCAAGACCAGCTGGCGCGCAGCTTGGCCAACATGGGCGTGGATTGCATTGACGTCTTCTACCTGCACAATCCCGAAACCCAACTTGCCGAAATTCCCAGGGCCCAGTTCCTCTCGCGCGTTCGCGATGCGTTCCACTTCCTCGAAGCCAATGTGGCCAGCGGCAAGATCCAGTTCTACGGTATAGCTACGTGGAACGGCTTCCGACAGGACGCCGGCACTCCCGATGCCATGCAGCTCGCCGATTTCGTCGCTATTGCCAAGGAAATCGCTGGCGACGGTCACCACTTCCGCTTCGTTCAGTTGCCTTTTAATCTCGGCATGACGGAAGCCCTTACGCTCGGCAACCAGTCTGTCGACGGCAAAACCCTGACCATCATGGAAGCCGCCGAGGAATTGAACGTCGCACTGATTGCCAGCGCTTCGTTGCTGCAAGGCCAGGTCGCCAGCGGTCTTCCCTCCTTTGTTGCCGATGCGTTGGGATTGCAGACGGACGCGGAGCGCGCACTGCAATTTGTTCGATCATCGCCGGGCATTACGACTGCCTTGGTGGGCATGTCACGCGAGCAACACGTTATCGCAAATACGACCCTGATTGCGGTTCCGCCGGCGACCATTGATCAGTTTTCGCGGCTCTTTTCAAGTGGCCAGTCCAGCTGATTTCTCTGATTTGTGCGATCCTTTACCGGTGTTCGAGAGGCGTAAGGCGAGGTGCGCCCTCCCCGCTCACGGTCGGGACCAGGTCAATTAGCAAGTGGTCGGCCTCCTCGATGGCCTGGTCCATCATCCGCAGCCGCTCCTCGCGGTCTTCAATTTCTGCCGCGCTACGCATCTCGCTGAGCACGCGTCGCATATGGTGATTCAGTTCGGCGGTAAGATTCATGCGCTCCCGGGCCCGCAGAAAAATTTGCTCGGTGCGGTTCGAGAACAGGTAAAACTGCAGCACTGCCGCGGCGATCAGCGCGACCACAGCATCATTCAGTATCGTCGCGGCCGGCGATACGCCCAGCCCGGTAAGCGTCATATCCACTGCGTATGAAATGACAAAGAGGATGCCGGTCATTACGGCCCCGGCGCTCAACATTCCGCGGGTCATCCAAAAAGGAAGGTATTTGTCGAACATGGCGGCTCTTCTCCGTGAGGACTGAACTGCGGCGGGCGGCGTTGCCGATTGTACACCCGAATCGCCTCAATCGGACCGACCAGATCCAGCCCATCCCGTGATGGCGGAGCCTAGCTCTTCAATCTTTCCGGAGAAAAAATGGTCCACACCTTCTATTGCGATCAGCTCGTTCGTTCCGGGAACCCTTGCGAGCATTTGCTTCAGCTTGTTCAAGTCGCCGTGCTCGTCGTTTGAACCATGCACAAACAGTTTCGGCTTGCTGCATCGCTGTAGGTAAGAAAAATCCGAGTTGTTCACCGGCGCTCCTATGCCGATCAATCTTTCCACCCTCGCATCTTCGCAACCTGCGCGAAGTCCGACCCAACAACCAAAGCTGAAACCAGCCAGCAGCAATGGTGTATCGGGGAATTCGCCCGCCAGAAAGCCCAGCGCGGCACGCACATCATCCGCTTCCCCTGTGCCACGGTCATGCATCCCTTCGCTCAAGCCCGCGCCACGAAAATTAAATCGCAATACTGGCATCTTCAGGCCATCCAGCGCTTTCGCCGCCTGATAGACAACCTTGTTGTGTAAGGTTCCGCCGAATAACGGATGGGGGTGGCAAACCAGGGAGGCACTTTTCAGCGGGGCCTCACCGTTTGGCGTCCACAAAACGGCCTCCAATTTTCCCGCTGGCCCCTGCAAAAAAAAGTTTTTCGATTGATGTCCCTCGCTCATCGTGGAGCTACTCGAATCACATTCCGCGCCCATGTTCGCTCATGGTTTCTTGCGGCGCACCGTCACGGTCACTGAGTCGCTGCTCGCATCCATCTCGATTCCGGTCACCTCGCCTTCCCACTCTTCATCCCCGACCCATGGCGCGTCGCTGCGCGATACGAAGGAAATCAGCAACCGCTCTCCAAACGCGTATTCGCGATTCGTCAGAAACTTCACTTTCCCCGGCGCAGCCTCGATGGTCATGGCTTCTTCATGCCACGGCACACTCCGTGGCCGCACGCGGATCGGCAGCGCAATGCTTCTTCCCGCGCCATTCTTCTTCGCTAATCCGCCGGTTTTTCCGTTTCCACCAAGCGGCAAGCGTTCCGTCCGCTCGAACTGCAGGGCCACGGCCCGCTGCGATTCCCGGGCTTCTGTGGCGACGTCACAGCGCACGACTCGCGCCAGCACCTCCGGCTGAACTGCGCTCGCAGCCGCGTCAAATGGGAACGTTACCCAAAGTGGATGTCCAGCGCTGTGCGCTTCATGGCATGCCAGCAGTAATCCACCCCGCGAGGCGTTAATCGTCTCGCATTCTTCAATCCGTTGCCCCAACGGCGCGGACCATCTCAGTCTTGCGGGCATCCGCAGTCGCGCTCGGGGATGTTGGCGGCGCTGCATTTCATCACGCTCATCTCGCCACTTTTCGATCAGCGCATTAGGCCGGGTCTGTGCGGAGTATATTCCCGCGCCAATCATCCCCGCAAGGACGCGTACTAGACCTCCATCAATCCGGAAATTTAGTTCCCTCTTGCGTCAATATCCGCAGGCCAAAGGTGTAGTACTGACCATACGCCGCTGTCAGTACTAGAGCTAAATTCTGCGAATTTCAGATTGCGGCTCCCCCCGCGCTGATGATAGGTTTTGCCTGCATTTCACTCAGCCACAGGGAGCAGTATGTCCGTCGGAGCCGACCGCCGCGAAGCTCGCCGTTTTAACATGAGCCTGCCGATGCGAATTCTTTCGCTCGATTCGAATTCTCACGACCTGAAAGCGCTCACCCGCGATGTCAGCTACCGCGGCCTCTATTTTCTCGCGGAGGCAGAATTCAAACTCGGCAGTGCCATCGAATTCATCATCACCCTTCCGGAGCAGGTCACGCGCTCGGGCGACGTCAATATCCGCTGTCACGGCCAGATCGTTCGCACCGAGGCGACCCAAAACGGAAAAAAGGGCGTGGCCGCAAAAATCGACCGCTACGAATTTCTCCACGCCGCCGCCTGATTCCCTGCCATTCCGCAAGCGAGTACAATTCTCTCATCGCATTTGCAGGAGCTCCTATGTATCACTACGATGCCGTCACCGCTCTTGAAGAACTGAAAGAAGACGCCCTGCTGCCCCATCCCGTCAAGCTCCGCGACCTCATTCTTCGCCACCAGCTCAATGTTCACGACGCCCAGCTGTTGAATCAGGAATTCCAGGACTACCTCGCCCGTTTCGGCGAACTGCAAAAACTCGGGCGCACCATCCTGGAAAAATTGGCCTCTGGCACAAAGAAGCCTGCATGAACTGCCCAGCATGACTCGCAAACCCCGCGTCCTTCTTCTCTCCGCTTCCTCCGGTGCAGGCCACGTCCGCGCCGCACAAGCTCTCGAAAAGGCTTTCGCCGCCCGAGGCGATTGCGTCGTCGAACACATTGACGCGATCAAATACGTCAGCAAACTGTTCCAGAATCTCTACGATAAGACGTACATTTCCATGGTTCGCAAAGCGCCCGAGCTCATGGGTGTCCTTTACGAGCGCACTGACCAGCCGTGGCAAAATCCGCGCCGTCGGCTCGCTCTGGATCGCCTCAACGCGCAGCCGATGATTCGCATGCTCAAGCGCGTTCAGCCGGACCTCTGCGTGGCCACACATTTTCTTCCGGCCGAAATTCTCGCCTGGCTTATCGCCAAGAAGAAACTCCAGGCCAAAAACGCCATCGTTGTCACCGACTACGACGTCCACGCCATGTGGCTCTGCCGCACGGTCAGCCGATACTATGTCGCTATTCCCGAAGCCACCGAGTACCTGGCGGGCATCGGCGTCCCTCGCGAGATTGTTCGCGTCACTGGAATTCCCATCGATCCGCTGTTCGCAGTCCCGCTAGACCGCTTCGCCGCGCGCGCTCACCTCAGACTCGACCCATCCGTTCCAATCATTCTTCTCGCCGCTGGTGGCTACGGCGTCGGCCCGGTCGAACAACTTGTTCAGGATCTCCTGGCGCTGCGAAAACCGTGGCAACTTGTCGCCATCGCCGGCAAAGCTGAAAAGGTCAGAAAAAGCCTCGACGAAATCGCGCGGTCCGCCGGCACTCTCTCGAGCGGCAACGCTCGTCTGGTTTCCGTCGGCTTCACCAACGAAATGGACAAGTACATGGCAGCCGCCAACCTCCTCGTCGGCAAGGCCGGCGGCCTCACGACTTCAGAAGCCCTCGCGCGCCACTTGCCTATGGCACTCATCGAGCCGATTCCCGGCCAGGAGTTCCGCAACGCCGACCATCTCCTTGAAAACGGCGCGGCCATCCGCTGCAACAATCTGCCCGCGGCCGCCTGGAAAATCGCCAACCTCCTTGACGATAGCTCGCGTCTTGCCCGGCTACGCGATTCCGCCGCCCGCATGGCCCGCCCCACCGCGGCCGCCGACATCGCCGAAGACGCGCTTCGCCTGCTACACTGATTGCTGTTTTTTCGTTGCTGGATTTTGCTTTCTTATTTCCGTGAGGAAGGGAGTTCCGGTCATTCCGAGGCCACGCACAGCGTGCGCCGAACAGTCTCAACGCCAGCGCTCGGCTCAATTCGAGGCTTTGGGGCTGCACAAAACGGCTAACCATCCATGCGACGCCACACCTTAATGATCGACGCCGACGACACCCTCTGGGAGAACAAT
>AR_comb_assmDRAFT_10420930_pt1 | contig 10923 bp, 9 predicted proteins | sample ArasoioldDNA_FD_10543 | JGI IMG/M metagenome (IMG submission 10543) | reverse complement strand
CGCCCTCGGCCATCAGCGGCAGATAGCCGAAATACATGGTGATGAGGTCGGTCTTGCCGACGCCGCCGGCTTGCAGCTTCGTGATGATCTCCTCGTTCGAGGCGATGAAGGTCGGCTGGAAATCGACGTCGTTGTCGGTGAGGAACGTTCCGGACTTGATCGGCGTCTCGTAGCCCTGCCAGCCCATCCAGGTGATGGTCGTCTTGGCCTGCGCCGGGCGCAGCGGCAGCGCCATGGCCGCGGCGCCGCCCGTCGCCGCTAGTCCGGCCAGGAATCGGCGACGCGATAGCCAATCGGCCATCGCGGCGTTCCAGCCTTGTCGAGTGTCATCGTGCGTCATTGAAATCCTCCCGCTTTGAATTGTTATTGTCGGGCATCCGCCGCGGCGGAGGTTGCCGAACGCGCCGAACGACCACGGTGGGCGACGTTAGAAGCGAGCCAACCGCCGGTCAAGGCGATGGCCACGCGCCGGATTGCGCACTCGACGTATGCCCGTATCGGCTTCGAATATCGGAGAGCCATGGAGATCACCGACGTCGTCGCGCTGCCCGTCCCCGGGTGAAATGAATCCGTTCCTATCGATTCAGAGTGGCGGCGAGGCGCGCATGGCGACAGCTCGGCGCTTGGGCACGAGCACCAACGAAATGGCCGTCCAGATTTCACGCCGATGACGTGATGCATAAGCGCAGCCGAGCAACTCGTTGACATCGTTAGGTTTTGTACGAACGGCGACAGACAGCGCTGAGCGTTGCCCGAGCCCGCCCGTTTACCGAAATTTAACGTTAACGAACTATTAGTATAGGCCGTTGAGTCGGCAAAAAATCGATGATTTGGATCGATATCGGCCGCGGGAGCAGCGGTACGAACTGATTGCCGCCGGAGGATTCGATGCTGCTTGATTGCCTTGTGTCGGATAACGAACCCAGTCTCAACGCCATGCTGGATGAGCTGGAGTGCCATCCTCACGAGTACTCTTTCGGCGCCGACATCGACCACTGCAACGCGATCCTTCTGCGCGACGACGTCGGCAGGGAAGAGAAGATGGCCACGTTCCTGAAGTGGAGCGCCCGCTATCAGCCGTGCCTGTTCGGTCGCCTGGGCTCGAAGAGCCTGAAGCACATCGGCATCGACATGTGCTGGATCGACGACGCCGACATGCGCAAGGGCGACTCCTACGTCCGCGAGAAGGTCCAGGCCGCGCGCCGGGCCTGGAAGGACCGTTGCGCCGACGGCATCGCCCACGGCTTTCTCATCATGTTCAACAGCCGCCGGCTGGCCTACGCCAAGCCCTGTCCGTTCCTGGTCGAAGTGAGCAAGCGCATCGGCGATCTCTACCTGCCGGAGCACGCGCCGGTCGAAGCGGACGTGATCTACACTGAGGCGATGCCGCTTCGGGTCAATGGCGAGCTGACAGTGTTCAAGGGCGGCATCAACCTGTTCTACCCGTCGGCCCATCGCACGCTCAACCACGACCGCCGCATTCCCGGCGGCGTGATGATTTCAACGAACTCGCCCGGTCACTATGCGAATTCTCTGGTCACGCGCGGCGTTTTCGAATCCTTCGAGGAGGCGGTCGACGAGGTGCGCGACATCGCCCGTCGCTCCATCGGCAATGGCGGCTACGGCGACCCGCGTGGGCAGAGCGCCAGCTGGCACAATATCGACCCCGATCGGCCTGCCGGCCAATGCCCGATGAAGCATCGGCCGCGCTACATCCCCGAGAATTTCGATACCAAGACCTACTCGGCGCTCTACCACACGGACGTGCTGGTCCCGACCGACGTGACGGTGGACGACACGATCGATCCCGATCGCTCCAAGGCCGAGACCTGGCGCTGGCTGATCATCGACTATATCGCCCCGACGAAATTTCCGGAAGACCATGTGAACTACGCGCTGTTCCACGGTCATCCGATTGCGCCGGAGGCCAAATATCACAACCCCTGGCCCCCGCGCCGCGCCTACAACGAGCCGCTGGCTGGCTATTGATCTAAGCAGCGTTGTCGGCCAGTCCGCGTCGGAGACAGCCGACGAGATTCCGCGCCACCGACCGGTTGGGATCCAGGTTGGGATTGAAGATCGTGATGTTGATGCCGACGGCGCGGCCACTGGCGACGGCTGCGCGCAGGACGGCGGCGAGTTCGTCGAAATCGAGTCCGTCGGTCATGCGGTAATCCACCGCCGGCATGACGGCATCGTCGAGAACGTCGACGTCGAGATGAATCCAGAAGCCCTTTGAATCCGCGGCTCCCAGGCGTTGCACCGCAGCCGCCGCCGCCGATTTCGCCCCGGCCTTGCGCACTTCCCCCAGGTCCATGACGGTCATGTCGGTGGCACGCACGTCCTGGCTGCCGTATTTGTGAGCCAGCGCGGCGTCGCGGTGAGCGAACACCACGATGTCCTCGTCGCGTACATAGGGTTTGCGACCCTCCAGGTTGACGACCTGGTCGGGCCCGCGCCCGGACACCAGCGCCAGGTCCATGTCGGCGGCCTCGCCCGTCAGCGACTGGTGCGGCGCATAGAAATCGGCATGACCGTCAAGAAACAGCAGCCCGTAGCGGCCGCGCCGCCGCAAGGCCAGGGTGCAGCCGAGCAGGATGCTGCAATCGCCGCCGACCACCACGGGAAACTCTCCGCCGTCGACCACCCGGCCGATCGCGTCGGCCAAGCGCGGCGAATACTCGGCCAAGCCCTTCGGGTTGAGCATCGCGGTCGTGCTCTCGCGTACCGGATCGTAGTCGGGCGGTTCCACCCGCTGATCGCGGCGGGCGCCGAGGGCGCGCGCCAGGCCGATCTGCAGCAGCACCTCCGGCGTGCGCTCGACGCCGCTGGGCCACAGCCCAAGCGGCGAGGGGGCCTCGATGATCGCGAAGCGGGTCATGGCAGTCCTCCCGGTTCGTCAGTGTGACGCGGAATGTTCGTCGGCGCCGTGCTGGCGCGCGATCGGCAGCAGCGCGCCCACCAGTAGAACGCCGCCGACGATCTGTATAGCGCCAAGCCGCTCGCCGAGGAACAGCATGGCGCCGATCACGCCGAAGACCGGCACCAGCGCCAGGAAGAACGAGAAGATGCTGGCGGGCATGTGGCGGAGCGCCACCAGGTGCAGCCAGAACGGCAGCGCGAATTGCAGCATCCCCGAGATGAACGCCCATGTCAGCGCCGTCGCCGTCATCGCCGGCCAGCCGCCGATGATTCCCAGGCCCTGCGCGCTCACCACCAGGAGGATCACGAACAGGCTGCCGGCCGCGAACTGGATGGCGCACAGGATGAGCGGGGCGATGCCCGCGACGATCCGCCGGCTGACGATGGCATAGAGCCCGCCGCAGAAATATTGCAGCAGCAGCAGGCCGTCGCCGCTCAGAATCGTCAGCCGGGTGTGGCTCATGTCGGGCGCCACGACCATGACGAGACCCACTGCCGCCGCGATGCCGCACAGCGCCATGACGCGCGTCATCGGCTCGCGCAGGATCAACCACGCTAGCAGCAGTACGAAGAACGACTCCGTCGTACTGATGAGCGACGTGTTGCTGGCGGTCGTCAGATAGAGTCCGATCGTGCCGACGCCATAGCCCAGGCCGAATTCGAGAATGCCGGTCGCACCGCCAAGCAATGTCTGTCGGGCGCTCGGCCGCGGCGGCCGCTCGATGGCGGCCAGGACCGCGATCACCAGCGCGCTGAACACCAGCTGCACCAGGAGCAAATGGGCAGGTGGCAGATAGCCGAGCGCGTGCTTCACGGCGGAAATGCCGAAGCCCCAGGACAGCGACGACAGGAGCGCGCAGCCGATGGCAAGCGCGGGCAGGCGGGTCATGGAGCGCCGAAGGCGCTGCGAATTGCTGTGTGGACGGGATCGAGAAGCCGCGCGCCGGCCGGTATCAGGTGCGTGATCTCGTTGAAGGCGTGCACCATGCCGGGCGCTTCGACGAACGTCGTCGGCACGCGCGCGGCGTGCAGCCTGTCGGCATAGAGTCGCGCCTCGTCGAACAGCGGATCGCACCCGGCTGCCAGGATCACCATCGCCGGCATGCCCGCGGGAATGGGATGCAGCAGCGGCGATGCCAGGGGATCGCCGGCCTTGCCGCTGTCGCCTATATAGGCCGCGACGAACCAGTCGAGGAACTCGCGGTCGAGGTCGTAGCCGCTCGCATAGCGCGCGATCGAAGGCTGGCTCAGGGTCAGGTCGAGCCACGGACAATGCAGGATGGCCAGGCGCAACCGCGGCCCGTGCGTTGCGGCGATCGTCGACACGATCGCCGACAGGCCGCCGCCGGCGCTGCAGCCGGCGACGGCCAGCCGATTGGGATCGCCCCCGAGGCGCTGCGCATTGTCCGCCACCCAACGGAGCGCATCGTAGGCATCTTCGGCGGCCGCCGGAAACCGATGGGCGGGCGCCACGCGGTAGCCGATGGAGACGACGATGGCCGGCGTGCGTGCCGCCAGCCGCCGCGCCTCATGCTCGCTTTCGTCGATACCGCCGATGACATAGCCGCCGCTGAAGTAGTAGACGATCACCGGCAGGAGTGACGAAGCGTCGCCAGCCGGTTTCAGCAGCCGCGCCGGACAGTCGCCGGCACGGGTGGGAATACGAATGTCCTCCACCCCTGCCATTTCCGGCATCGGGCGTCCGCTGGTGGTAATGAATTCGCGGTAGACTTCGCGCGCCCGCGCGTGCGGCATTTCCCAGAACGCCGGCAGTCCGCGGGCCGCGGCCCATTCGCCGCTTTTCCGCATATACGCCGTGCAGTCCGGGTGGAGCGACATGGCGCGTCCGCAGCGGCCGGCTAGCGCGTGCCCTTCCAGGCGACGCAGGTCTGGCGCTGCTGGCCGAGTCCGGCGATGCCGAGCGTCATGACGTCGCCGGCCCTGAGGTAGCGCGGCGGTTTCTTGCCCATGCCGACGCCGGGCGGCGTTCCCGTGGTGATGACGTCGCCGGGCAGCAGCGTGATGAAGCGGCTGACATAGCTGACGAGATGAGCGGCGCCGAAGATCATCGTCTTGGTGCTGCCGGTCTGCATGCGCTCGCCGTTGACGTCGAGCCACATGTCCAGCGCCTGGGGATCGCGAACTTCGTCCTTCGTCACGAGCCAGGGGCCGAGCGGGCAGAAGCTGTCGCAGCCCTTGCCTTTGTCCCAGGTGCCGCTGCGTTCGAGCTGGAATTCGCGCTCGGAGACGTCGTTGCAGATGAGATAGCCGGCTACGTAGTCGAGCGCCTTCTCCTCCGGCACGTAGCGCGCGGTACGGCCGATGGCGATGGCCAGTTCGACCTCCCAGTCGGACTTCTGGGAGTCCTTGGGGATGGTGACGTTGTCGTTGGGGCCGGTGATCGAGCTGGTCGCCTTCGTGAAAATGATGGGTTCCTTGGGCAGCGCCGCACCCGATTCGGCAGCGTGATCGGCGTAGTTGAGGCCGATCGCGATGACCTTGCCGATGCCGGCGATCGGCGTCCCCAGCCGCTGCTTGCCGCGCACGACCGGCAGACGCTCGATCTTCAGCCCGCGCAGCGCCTTGAGGCTGGTCGGCGCCAGCGCCGCACCGTCGATCTCGCGCAGCTTCTTGCTGAGGTCGCGCAGCTTACCATCGCCGTCGATCAGGCCCGGCTTTTCCTTTCCGGGCCGTCCATAGCGCACCAATTTCATCCGATCCCCCTTGATCTCGATCGATCTGCGCCGCCGATCCGGCGCGGCGGCGGTCAGACTGCGTTAGCGAACAGCCGGATGCAAGGGCATCGTTTTTCCGCCATTCCCGCGCTATGCTTCCCCATTGGAATCGCGATGAAGCGCCATGCACGGATCGATCGACTGGATCGCTGATCACCTCTCCGCGCCCGTCCTCTACGTGGCCGATCCGCTGCGCCGCGTCTATTGGCTGTATCTGCTTGCCGCGCTCACGCTCGCGGCAGCGGTATTTTTCTATCGACGGCCGGCGCGCCGTGGCTCGGTGTTCAAGGATTTCGTCGCGTACATCGCGCCTCGCGGGATCTACGCCAGCCGTTCCGCCCGGCTCGACTATTGGTTCTTTTACCTCAACGCCGTCGTATTCGGCCTGATACTGGCGCCGCTCGTTGCGACCCCCACGGTAGCCGCGTTCGTCGCCGACATGCTCGGGGGACCTACGCCGTCGCCGGCCGGTTTCGGGTCGTCGATCGGCCTGACGATCGTGTCGCTGCTGGCGATGGATCTCGCTCTCTATATCGGTCACTACCTCCAGCACAAGGTCCCCGTGCTCTGGGAGTTCCACAAGGTCCACCACTCGGCCGAAGTGCTGACGCCGATCACCGCCTTTCGCGTGCATCCCGTGGACGATCTGCTCACCCTCAGCCTGACCGCGTTCTTCGCCGGCATCGTCCAAGGCCTGTTCCACGCCGTGGTCGGCACGGGGATCGCCGACATCCAGGTGCTCGGCGTGAACGTCCTATTGTTCGCTTGGTACATCTTCGGGTTCCATCTCCGGCACAGCCATGTCTGGCTGGCCTACCCGGCCTGGCTCAGCCATGTCCTCGTCAGCCCGGCGCAGCACCAGATCCACCACAGCAGTGCGCCCCGGCATTTCGACCGGAACATGGGATTCATCTTCGCATTCTGGGATGCCCTGGCGGGAACGCTCTACGTGCCGAAGGCGAGGGAGGAGCTGAACTATGGGCTCTACGGCGAAGAGCCCGACCAGTTCGGATCGGTGGCGGCGCTCTACATCCGCCCGTTCCAGAATCTATGGACGAAGCGCCCGCGCGGCCCGGCGGCCGTCGCGCGCCGGCCCTCGGTCTAAATCCCGGCCGCTCAATAAGTCGCGCGTCCGCCCGACAAGTCGAACGTAAAGCCGGTCGTGAAGCTGCAGGCCGGCGAAACGATCCAGGCGATGAGCTGCGCTGCTTCCTCGAGTTCGCCGCAGCGCTTCATCGGGATCTTGTCGGTCATGTATTTGACCACGGCCTCCGGGAGAGCATCGACCATGGGCGTTCGGATCACGGCGGGGGCGAGGGCGTTGATCGTGATGCCGGTTTCCGCATAGTCCTTGCCGAGCGACTTCACGAGCCCGATCACGCCGGCCTTCGTGGCCGCATAGGCGGCCATGGCGGCGTTGCCCTCCTTGCCGGCGATCGAGGCGACGTGCAGGACGCGGCCGTAGTTGCGCGCGAGCATGCGCGGCAGCACCGCCTTCGACAGCGCCATGGCGCCGCGCAGGTTGATGCGGTAGACGGCATCGAAATCGGCCATGTCGACTTCGTGGCCCTTGAGATTCGTCTTGCCGGTAACGCCCGCGCAGTTGACGAGGCCGTGGATGGGGCCGAACGCCCGCTCCGCGACGTCGAGTGCGCGCGGGATCGAGGCGTCGTCGGTCACGTCGGCCGCAGCGGCAATGGCCTTCCCTTGGCCGGATGCAATGCTCGCGGCGGTCTCTTCGGCGCCGGCCAGGTTGCGGTCGATGCATGCCAGGGAGACTCCCTGCTTGCCTAGAAATGACGCTGTTTCCCGCCCGATGCCGCTGGCGGCGCCGATGACCGCTACGTGATAGGGCAGGTTGGGGAAGTATCCGAGCATGCTGGTCCCTGATCATGAGTCCGGTTGAATCGGCCGATGTCTTAGTCTGCCCGCAAGCGCCGCGCCAGTGGCTTTCGGACGCGGAGCATCTGCGCGGGCATGCCTGCCATCGATGAAACTCAATGCTGTCCGGCCTCGCGATGTCCCATGATTGCACTCCCTGAATTGTCGAGAGGCGGAGGATGACGCATCGAACGCCGCTCAAGACGCAAGCATGCCGCCTGCTGGGTTGCGATTACCCCATCGTCTCCGCCGGCATGGGCGGCGTCGCGCGTTCGGAGCTGGTGGCGGCGGTCGTCGCGGCCGGCGGCTACGGACTGCTCGGCATGGTCAGGGAGTCGCCGGAGCTCATCCGCCGGGAAGTTGCGGCCGTGCGCGAGCGCACGGATCGGAATTTCGGCGTAAACCTGATTCCCTTCGGCACGGATACCGCCTTGCTCGAGGAGGAACTGGCGGCCAGCTTCGACGCTAAAGTGCATTCCCTCTGCTTTTTCTGGGATGTCCGTCCCGACCTCATCCGGCGTGCGCGCGCCGCCGGTTGCAAGGTGCTGTATCAGGTCGGGCGGCTCGCAGACGCCATCGCGGCGGCAACAGCGGGTGCCGATGTCATCATCTGCCAGGGCGTCGAGGCGGGCGGGCACGTCCACGGCGACGTCTCCTCGCTCGTGCTGCTGCCGCAGGTGGTGCGGGCCGTCGAGGTGCCGGTGCTTGCTTCCGGCGGATTCACCACAGGCGGCGGCCTAGTGGCCGCTTTCGGGCTCGGCGCGCAAGGTATCCACTGCGGCACCGCCTTCCTGGCGACGCACGAATCGTTCGCCCATGAGTTCCACAAGCGGCGCATTGTCGAAGCGACCTCGGAGCAGACCGTTCATTCCGATGTGTTCGCCATCAACTGGCCGCCGCGCTCGCCCGTGCGGACGCTGTCGAACACCGTCACCGAGGCCTATCGCGACGACCTCTGGGGTCACGCGCCCGATGATTTCCCGCGCGAAGTCATCGGCCATGAGGAGCAGCGGCCGATCTACAAGTTCAGCACGGACTCGCCGCTTCGGAACATGACCGGCGACTTCGAAGCGATGGCGCCGTTCGCCGGCCAGGTCTGCGGTTTGATCGAGGACATCTGCCCGGCTGGCGAGCGCCTGCGGCGCATCGTCTGGGAGGCCGAGACCATTCTGGCGCAGTTCGCCCCGACCTGACGGCCCCGGCATGACAGCTTGACAGCCGCGGGCGCGCCCCCGACGGTAGCGCCGCGCACGTACTGTCGGGAACCCAGCATGTTGAAAGACACCTTCGGCGCCGCCAAGCCGATCATCGCCATGGCCCATTTCCCACCGCTGCCGGGATCGCCGGGCTACGACGGGAAGCGCGGCATGGCCGCGATTGTCGATTGGGTCGCCGCCGACATCGCCAGGCTGCAGGCCGGCGGGGTCGACGCCATGATGTTCGGCAACGAGGGCGACCGTCCCTACCTGCTGAAAGCGACGCCGGAGAGTCTGGCGGCCATGGCGACTGCCATCGGCATCCTCAAGCGCGACCTCAAGGTCCCCTTCGGCGTCAACTATCTGTGGGACCCCGTCGCCACGGTGGCGCTCGGGGTCGCCACCGGCGCCCGCTTCGGGCGCGAGATCTTCACCGGCGTCTATGCCTCGGACATGGGCCTGTGGGCGCCGGACTGCGCCGCGGCGTTGCGTCTGCGCCACGATCTCGGTCGCGATGACTTCAAGCTGCTGTTCAATATCAATGCCGAGTTCGCGGCGCCCCTGGACGCGCGGCCGATCGAGAAGCGGGCGACCAGCGCCGTATTCTCGTCGCTGGCCGACATTGTCTGCGTGTCCGGCCCGATGACCGGCCAGGCCGTCGACAACGCCGAGCTGACGCGCGTGAAGAAGGCGGTGAAGGACACGCCGGTCTTCGCCAACACCGGCGTCAACATCGAGAACGTGCACGACATTCTCGGAGTCGCCGACGGCTGCGTCATCGGCACCCACTTCAAGGTCGACGGCAACACCTGGAATGCGGTCGACGGCGATCGCGTGAAGCGGTTCATGGACGTGGTTCACAAGCTGCGCTGAACGATGCCCCTGCTTTTCGGTCTCGATATCGGCACGACCTCGACGATCGGCATTCTGATCGACGAGAGCGGCGCCGCGCTGGCGATGGCGTCGCGGCCTTCGATACTCCATTCGGACCACGCCAACTGGTCGGAGGAGGACGCGGAGCAGTGGTGGAGCAACAGCGGCGCCATCGTCGGCGAGCTGCTGGCAAAGAGCGGCCGAATGGCCGGCGAGATCGCCGGCATCGGCGTCACGGGGATGCTCCCGGCGGTCGTGCTGCTGGATGCAGACGGCCGGCTCCTCCGCCGCGCCCTGCTGCAGAACGACGCCCGCGCCATCGATGAAATCGAGGCCATGAAGCGGGCCATCGATGCCGGCGATTTCTTTCGCCGTACCGGCGGCAGCATCAATCAGCAGCTGGTGGCGCCGAAGCTGCGCTGGATCGAGCGTCACGAGCCGACGGTGTTCGCGCGGATTGCGACGGTCTTCGGCTCCTACGACTACATCACTTGGCGACTCACGGGCGCGCGCAGCATCGAGCAGAATTGGGCGCTCGAGTCCGGGCTGGTCGAGATTTCCTCCGGCCGCTTCGATCCCGAGCTGGTCGCCCTTGCCGGCATCGCCCCGGATCGCCTCCCGCCGATTCGTGTCTCGCAGGACGTCGTCGGCCAAGTCACGGCTGCGGCCGCCGCAGCCACCGGCTTGAAGCAGGGTACGCCTGTCGTGGCCGGCTGCGCCGATCTCGTCGCCTCGGCCTTCCTGGCCGGGGCCGTGGCCGATGGCGACATGGTCCTGAAGTTTGGAGGCTCCGGCGATATCCTGCTGGCCGTCGCGAAGCCGCTGACCGATCCGCGTCTCTATATCGATCATCATCTCGTGCCCGGCCTGTGGTTCAGCAACGGCTGCATGGCGGCCAGCGGCAGCCTGCTGAACTGGATCGTGCGCGAATGGGCCGCTGGCGAGACCGCCAATGCCGCTGCCGCCGGCCTATCGGTGCATGCCTGGCTCGATCGCTTGGCCGCCGCCACGCCGGCCGGGGCCGACGGTCTCGTCCTCCTGCCCTATGTCCTCGGCGAGAAGACGCCGCTGCACGATCCGCATGCGCGCGGCACCTTGATCGGCCTCGGGCTGCATCATCGCCTCGCCCATGTATGGCGGGCGGCGCTCGAGGGCGTGGCGTTCGGATTCCGGCACCATGTGGACGTCTTCCGCGAACGCGGCGCCGACATGCGGCGGATCGTTGCCTGCGACGGCGGCGCCGCCAGCGACCTGTGGCTGCAAATCTGCGCCGATGTACTCGACCGTCCGGTCCAGCGCCTGCGTCGTCATCCCGG
>AR_comb_assmDRAFT_10305753_pt1 | contig 10924 bp, 8 predicted proteins | sample ArasoioldDNA_FD_10543 | JGI IMG/M metagenome (IMG submission 10543) | reverse complement strand
AATCGGTCAACAAACTCATACCGATATGATAATGATTTTGTGCAACAAAGCAGTAAAAGCGATGATTAGGATTGTTTGAGTCACACTTTTTATTAAAGCATTTATTCGGCCTTTTCATCATAGGCTGATATAGTTCTGGTCTCTCATCCTACAAAGCTTTGACTGTATGATATGATTTCTACAGAGCCCCGTTACACGATTCTTTTGAATCCAACTGTAATTTGACTGATATAGGATTAAAACTAAGATGTCATAATAGACCTTTGATCTTATTAGTAATAGTTCCGATAAAGTATTTTAACTAGAAACGTTTATGGATAGCGTTATGTAGAATATGGAGAGAACTCTTTGCAGAGTATTATCTAGAGATGGCTAGAATTGTCAAGAGACTTACATTCGCATTATCCTTCTGAAAATGGAAAATGGTTACTTGTTGCTACTACCGATAATTGGAAAAAGTGTCTGGAGAGCAAATCTTGGGGAGTAAAAGAGAGATATAAACGGACAATTCAAAGGATGAGGGTCGGCGACGAGTTCCTCGTGCACATTACTGGAAATAGGACTGCAGGTATATGTGAAGTGACAAGGGAGTATTATTATGATAACCACCCAACTTGGGATGATGGCAATCTATATCCTCATCGAATAGGACTTGAACCTGTTAAGATTCCCGCTGAACCAATAGATGCGAAGGCTTCATACGATAAACATCTAAGAGAAACGCATAGGACTTCTGGGGGATATTTCGGTAATCCAATTCGTCAATTATCAGATTTTGAATTCTCTATTTTTGAATCAGATATAGACAAGAATCTAGCAACTACTCAAATGGACAAGCGATTACCACAGAATACCTTAGAATCAAGTTCAGAGAAGAATGTTGAACCGTCAATCGGCGGCTCAAGTAAAGGGGAATTGAGCAGTTCTGACCTTCGTGAGACTATAACATATCAAGATATTGTAAGAGGTATTGGGGGAAGAAAAATTCAACAAGGTATGAATTATAGAGTAAATGGAAAATATAGTATTTTTTTAGTAAATACTTCTTCTATGGCACGCTACGACGACAGGTATGAAGGAGGAATTCTTATCTACGAAGGGCACGACATCCCCGCACGAATTGGTGCCAATCCAAAAAATTTCGACCAGCCTGAAAGAAATAAAAATGGGAGTTTAACGACCAACGGGAAATTCTTTGAGGCTGCAACAAAATACAAATCTGAGCAAACCCATGAACGTGAACGTATACAAGTTTATGAAAAGCGAGAAAAAAATGTTTGGATCGATAGAGGGTTTTTTTTCCTTGTTGATGGAAGAAAAGAAAAATCAAATGGAAGACTTATTTTCAAATTTGTTTTGGTGCCTGAGATGATAGAGCAGGTCTCAGAAAAAGAGATTGATAAAGCAATAGCAATGAAAGACAATTATATAGTAAAAGAAATTCTAGCTACTGAAAGTAGAAGAATCGCAACCGTCAGAAATGGGCAGAGTGTAATCAGAAAACACACTCTAGAGAATTATTCTAATCAATGTGCTATGTGTGATATTGATGATCCTGGGATATTGGTTGCAAGCCATATTATACCCTGGTCTGAGGACAAGTCCACTCGCGGGGTATTAGAAAATGTTATTTGTTTATGTGTTCTTCACGATGCCCTATTTGAGCAGGGAAAAATAACTATAAACTATGATTATACAATTGAATTTTCGGATCGCTTTCTTCACAGATCGAAAATCTATTCTCTCGCTAAGCAAATCACGAAAACACAGCTAAGAATGCCGAAAAATGTTATGCCAAGCAAAAAGCTATTGATTAAACATAGAATCCAAGCCCAGTGAAAGGCTCAAGGGGTATTTTCTGGTCGATGCAATGTCGTACTAGAAGGAAGGTGATGTGCTTAAATTCGGTTCAATGGCAGACCTATTCTTAGCTTATAATTCGGCACCGGACAAATCAATATTCAGTGTATTATCCATGAGAAGACGACCAGAGACCAGTTAGAGTTAGGCCAAGCCACAATAGGCGCAGGGGGTTGCTACTAATCTAATCTAACTCTGCTGTCAATCTTTCAATCAAGTATTTTATTGATACTGGCTTTTTGATAAAACATCCAAAGCTTACATTAGGATGTAGTTCCCTTAAGGCTTGAATATTTACTCGTGATGCAGACATAAAACACACTCGAAGGTTAATGTCCAATCCAATATCTTTTGACATAACTGAAAGCCATTCAAGTTTGGCATATAAATATCGGAAAGAAGAAGATCATAAAATAGTGGTTTGAATTCCTTTAGCACTAATAAAGGATCGTTATATGTGTATACCTCAAATTTTTTCGATATTTTACATAAAAACAACAAGAACGGATTTTATGATAAAGAAACAACCAGTGACGACGATTTATGAATGAAGTTTTTTGCCTATTTACGGATACTATTCTTGAATATACCTAACAAGGTATATACTAATGTATAGCGTTAGAGTAATGAAAACGAAATGAAAAAAACAACGCTACTCACAGTAACTCTGATTGTAGGAGTAACATTGCTGTTGACAGGGACTAGTCTTACAAGTCTTGTTAAAATGGCATTTGCAGACCCAAACTCGAACGGCAATGCGCCTCGCCTAGCACCAGGTCAAAATGACCCGCATAGAAACCCTTCAGGGGATGAGGGTCGACTACCACCAGGCCAATTTAGTCATGGCAATCCTGGACAATGCCAAAAGGCTGGTTTGGGTGCTGGCTGCTTTGACTAACTAACAAACAAAACAAACATTCCTCGTTTGCTGGCTGCTAGATGGCTCCTTAATAACCACGGTGATTTGTTCTCTTTCCAAGAGTTTCGAAACCGACAAAGATTCAGATAGGCTAAAAACCCATCAAGTATACCTCGTCTGAAATCATGAAATCGGAGGATATCGAAACTCTTTTGTTTCCAGACTCATTTAAGTCGCAATTAAATGTAATAGGTACTTTTCTAGCAGCATCAATTCCTATCGTGATCTCAATAATTACGGTAATTATAACGATAACGATGCCCCATAAACTAAATCCATAAAAAACCAATGGCTAGTGTCAAGGGCTTAAACAAAAAACATTTGTCTATAAATGGGAGTGGTTTTTAGCCTCATAGAAATTTGTTTATTAGGGACAATTTTTTAATTAATAATAGCGAATGGACCCCCTTCAAGTTGTCTTTGACCCCTCTCTACTCATTCCTCCAGCCAATACATTTGTAGATGAGATTCAGTATAACGAATTTCTAATTAGTCTAACTGGGAGGATGTATAACGTCTTAACTTCAAAAGAGAGCGAGGATAGACTTAGCTTATTGACAGCTTGGGGTGCAAAATCTGCAGACGTAATAACGATAGAGGAGTGGTTGAGGGAGAAGGCGAGGAGCGTAATTGGTAACCATATTCTTGAATTTGACCCACCTGCTCAAGAAAGTATGGGCAGGTTTAGATTTCAAATTAAAGATGCATTAAGAGAATATCTAGGCTTTAATGAAAAATTACTTGAATTCGTTTGTGACGAAATATGTCTTGCTATATATTATAAAATACCTATATTATGCGCTGAAAGTTCGAGTTGGAAGATTGTTGAATTATTAAGAAAAAGTGGCGCACAAGTTAAGGAGGAGCTTAGGGGATATGGTGAAAAAAAGGCAGCTTATTTTAAGAAGAGGGAAGCTTGGAAGGAGGCAGCTGCCGCAGCGTTAGGAATTGCTTTTGTGTGGTTGATAGGCAGTCCAGTGACGCCGGCTATGGCGGGTTTGCCTATAATAAAAGTCTTGGTTAAAGACCCATAGCCGAACTCGATTCATCGACATACCCTAAACTTTCCTAGTAGTCTGTTAATCCCTCGCTTTCTATACAGTATTGATAACTAAGAAAATCTAACTTAGTAAAACATACGTCTTTTCGGGTAAAACTAAGCGCCAATATAGGGCATCCAGGTAAAGACTATCTTAACATGGTAATAAGTTATAATTAATGTCTACATAATATTATATCATTGCCCTACCTTGCGATCAATGAGTAATTGTTGAGTAACAAGAATGGATACCATAGTAGACTAAAGCCAATAGTTGTATACTTTGCAATAGCGGCTATGGCAATGCTCGCAATGGTCGTAGTAGAAGAGAGTGGTATCTTACAGAAGGTTTATGCCCCATATGTAAACCGCAGACCTGTTGGCGGTGTCATTAGACCTCTGCCGCCTCCCTGACAACCTCTGCGTCTGGCTCTTCAACCCTTATTTTTCATCAGTGTTTAACGTCCCAAAGGTGAACATACAAGACTATGCGCACCTAGGCGGTAGTTTTACAAAGATTTGAGCACGAGCAAAGTAGTCCTTTGCTGCGACCATTTCCAGTAGAAGTCCCACTTTAGGGCGCTCTTCCACAGAATCACTAGGTGTTAGAGTCCTATGTTCCTTTCTATGAGGCGACGTATGTAATAACATCAGATTGTGTTCTTGTTCTTGTTCCGTCTTTGTACTTCTGAGGTGGGCCTCATCATACGACTCATATCCAAGAAGCCTGATTAATTTTTTACGACATAACTTTTTATCTGTTTCAACGTCATCATGACAATCACTACACAAAGTAACAAGATTATTCAAATCAATAACTCTAAATATTTACAATCGGCTTCTTCCTTCACATGGTGTGCTTCTAACTCGAAACTTGATCTACATCTCACGCATTTGTTTCCATCACGTTCTAATGCATGCTGTCTAGTCTTAGTCTGTGACCGAGCCGTGTAATCTCTAACCAAGTCATTTCTTCATATATCTCGTATAATAAATAATGCCCAAATCTAAACTAACCCTCTACTTTACCTTCTACTTCCCAAAGCAATAATAGTCGCCCGGTAGGCTTTTAGTTGGATTGGCTACATCATGGGAGAGGCCTACCAGACAACTAAATGTCTTCGTCCACCTGCCTGTCTGTTTTGCTTGCGCTTATAATATAACCAATATAATATTAAACAGATATAGCTAGACCATCCAAACTATAAGTACAGTACGTTCATAGACGCCTCGCACGGACGCTACGCCGTCGCTGGGTAGGTTAATCCGCCTACCCTAGTGGCGTTATTATTAATACCGGTTCTCATGGAATAACATTTGAACGTAAACGGCAAATTTCGATAGTAGTTGCCAATCAATCCCTCCGGACATGAGCCGCCGTGTCCATTCTGTTGCAGATGATGGCTTAATACCCTTATGCATTATCGTAATACTTCCATCTTCGCTATGGATGACCATGATATTTATGTATTTCTCGCTGGTAACGAAACACGGCCAAAAAGTGCTGTTTTTGCCATATTTTTAGAGCTAATGTTTATAGCAAAATGTCTCATAAGAATCCTCTACCAATAAAATGAGCGAGCATGAATTTCAACTAGCAAGACTACAGGCACAGGAGCGTGATAACCATCAATGTGTTGTATGTAAGTCAACTAAAGACCTGCACACTCACCATGTGAAAAAGACATATGGTTTAGGCATAGACCATAGTGTTGACAATCTGGTAACATTATGCGGTAGTTGCCACCCAAAGTTATTAACTACATCACCATCTACATTGGCAACCTTTGATATTAAACTGCTAGAACTTTTTGATAAAGATCAGCTCCTCAGGGTAATCAAATTTCAACGAGGCGTTATTGAATATCAGCGGAACGAACTCTTGACCAATGAAGAGGAGGAAACATATCTGCGGAACAGACTCTTAATCAAAGATGAGCAGGATACAAAACTTATACGTCTACTAGTCAAGGTTGAGAATGAGGTAAAGAATGGGTTGGACAAGCCAAATGAGCAAGACACCATTCGTGTCTACCGTGGTGCATTTCACAAACTCTTATCACCATGGCGGTATTGGTAAAAATAAAAAATAGGGATTGCGCCCTAGCAACCCATGCACTGGAAGTTTTGTAACCTATTTTGGTAAATGAAAAAAGAGGTCTCGTCATTATCCCTTCGCGCAGTCCCAGCAGACACTGGCCGCTTGCATCAGGCTTGTATTTAGCTAGCGTATCAGAACTAAATGCGCTCTCTTTATCCCACTGCAGACAAAATTTACGGTACGCGCGCACACACTGCATATGCAATTATCGATTGGCTATTGGGCCCCGGGTTTGTATTAAACGCGGCTACAAACCATGCATTTGCTGGATCATCCCCGGATGGTTGATTCGCGGTGACGAACACTCCTGGAGCACCAGAACCAGCGAAGCCACCACCAGTAACTACCCAGCCTGTAGGACAAACTGCTGTTGCGCTGCCCTGGCCATTTGCAGGGACCGTTCCATCCGCACGTACAACCATCGTTCTTATCAAATTAGGTACTCGGGAATGTACTGCTGCTGCATTATTAGGATTATTATCATTGATAAAACTGCGCATCATATTTGTGTCGTCGTTGTTACTCACGGCAAATACTGGAGTACTAAACCCAGTGCTTGCTATAAAAGAGAATACAACTAAAACCGCAGTGATAGGTGCTATTGTTCCCATTTGGTTTACGTCATCGTTATTGCAAACCTCACTTATATGACATGTTTAACAATGCAGGGGCTAAATTCTACAACTGATATAGAGGCCGCATACATAAACCACTTTGTTATAGTAACATGGTATAAAGTAAAACACGTCTTCGTTAAATAGGTGTTGAGATTCAATCTTGGTCTGATGGTAATATCAAGGGCAGGGATGATTGTGATGAACTGTTATCATATCTAAGGATCTCATCAATCAGATTCTTTGCCAAGTTGCTATATACTTTTGCAGCATCATTCACTAATATGGCTTCGAAATGCTGCGTATGGGAATCATCGGTATAAAATGGATGAGATGGTGTATTGTATCTTGCTGGCGAAAAACTATCCTGGATTAAGGAGATGTACTGTTCTGGATTGTTCCTTATAGAATGAATTACAGAAGAAACAGCGAATTTCAGCAATAATGCTGCATTAGATAAGGTTGAATATACTTTGTGTTCAACAACATTTCTAATCTTTACATATCCCTCATTGTTATCTTCGAAATGACTTGCAAGTGCTTCTGCTTGTAATCTCTTCTTTTGTAGATCAGTTAGCTTGTGCTCTTCTTCCTGGCATAATCGACAATAACTGTCAAATGATTTACCTAAAGCCTTTACCTGATTATCATAGTCTTGAATAATTCTAGCTAGACTCTCCTTCCTTGCTTCAAGAGTTTTCAATTCTGATCTAAGACTGTAACACCTACCTTCAAGGCATGGCAAATCATTATCGGCTAATCTGAGAATCCTTATTACATGTTCTGCATTCAAACCAGCCGCTTTACTCAAGTTATATAATTTCACAAAAGATCCTAGATCTCCTTTTGTTTGCAAATATATGGAATTAAGATCATAGAGTTGCTTTAGAGTCCAACTTTCTTTGTAAAGATGGGTCACCTCATGCTCTCTCATATCCAAGGCAATTGCTACATCAGTAGGGGATTTACCTTCAGAAAACATTTGATATGCTTGAGAAGATTTGGATAAGGATTGTACTCCACTTGCTTTATCTATTATTCCTTTAATGTCACGAAGCGAAACCCTAGCTTCTTTAGCTATTTGACGATAGCTATTCCCATTATTGTATAAGTCCACAATGAACTGTTCTTTTTCCTTTCTATTTAGACCAATCACGCCATATCTATTACTTATTTATGATAAACTGATCCTTAAAAGATCCTGTTACCTTACGTTTTCATATAATTACCATTGTTACATTTTAGTTACCTATGTTACCTCTTATTTCCCTTATTACCAGCATTGGTTTGTTATGAACTCGAATAACACACCTCATAAATATATTTAATTGACGTATGGAGTATGTCGTTGTCAACTAGTATATCAGATATGGATCTAATCTACAGTGAGTGTTGAGTGCTGCGCCACTAATGTTAAAGTATCTATCATCGATACCTTCTAAAAGCCATTGTATTGAATCTGTCACGACTCTCAAATGATTCATGATCAATTTTCAAAGCGTTAGTCTATTCTGTTGTAGTTGGCTGAGGTCAGAACAGTTAATAATGGAGGTTGGGAGCGTCTAGGAGTTCCGTATTTTGAGGCTGTAAAGGACCCGATCTAGACTACTGAATGTGTAACTACTTATCCTGTTGTATAGCTTTCTTATATTAAAGAGCGGCTTAGTACGTTTTTGGCAAGATCATATTCAGGTCTGCTCAATAAGTTTGTATGGCAATCGGGAGTAGATCCCAGGTTGATGTGGTTCCTATAATTAGGAAGAGATTCCACACTTGATGCTGGAACTATGCCATCATTAGGATAGTTTTTCAGGTTGTAATATCCCTCTTCTTCCGCTGCTGGCCAATTAAGCAAGGCCCAATTGCCTACGCTCGAAGCTGGTGGTTGTGGACAGTTATTTGAATTTGGAATCCAAGGGAAAATACTACCAGTAGGAGTCCAATTGCCATATATAGTATAATATCTTGTATGAGTATTCTCCTTGGCTTTAATGTCAGTAGCATAAGTTGTTAGGTCATCTAAAGCAGGAGTACAAAACATACTAGCCCAACTCTGACCGAACGGTATCGAATTTGCAAGATGTGAATAAGGTACAAAAGAATCAGCTAGAGCGTCTCCACCATTTGGTGTTCCAATCATTACCAAGTTTGCGACATCATGAGTAGCTGTATTGTCCAAGTACACCCTCGCATCCAATCCGCCTTTGCTATGGCCCACAATGTTTACTAGATTATCTACAGGCAGATGTTTCTCTAGAGCATAGGATTTCACTTTTTGAACTATTTCACTTAGCTCATTAGCATGGCTTGTCGCAGTTCCGCAGGGATCATAGAGCGGTTCGTTTGATTGAACAAATGTAGCTGTACAAAATGGGATTCCATCATCTTGTAACCACTGTTCCCACTGAGACCAAGCCGCTGCATTTTCGATGTACCCATGTATCAGAATTACTGGTGCCACATGTATTGTATTGATATCACGATTAGGTATTACTAAACCGTTGTTACAATCGGATGATGTTTGCGCATGTGCTGGTGTAAAATGTGTCGTTATGCTTGTTGTCATCGTAACTGATAGAGAGAATATTAATACCCAAGCAAGGAAACCAACAAGAATATTATTACTCATAATGGTCTATAAAAATCAGGATTATATATAACATCAGCTAACAATGACATATGAGTACTCATCAGAAGTTTTAAAAAGATATACCTGGTTACATAATAAGACAGTATTAATAGGGAGTACTACCAACAGTTCCTGACTATTCAAAGTCAATGTGTAATGATGCTTTATCAAAATTAGCTAGACTTTTCAGTTTACTAATAATTTATTCTCCATTTGTTTGAGCCAGTGCCATATTGGCGGCGTCTATGAAACTAATAAGCCATTTTTATGACTAGGGAGCATATTCCCAAATACGGAATGTGATAGGTGTCTGTTTTGAATAATAGACGAAACGTCTGTTCGCAGGATATTGATTATCTGCGTAAGGACGACTTTTTCGATTCCACTTGTTCTTTAACAGTCAATTCATCAATTCGCTCTATCTCCGCTCTTCAATATTCCTCTTCTTTATCGGTTTATTCCATGAATTTAGTAAATAGAAGTAGCTTAAGGTTATCATTAGATTTTCCGTATTTATTTTGTCTATAATAGTTCGATAGTTGGATGTAATTGCTAAAATTCCTTTACAACTAGTACTGGTTTTGTAAAGTGAATTATAGGAGCAAGTTATACATCTTTATACTTTAGATAAATATTAAGGAACCCTACCTCGTTGTCCGGGATTACACTTATGACAATACACCCAATCCGCTTTACTCTTTTACAGCAACACTGATAAGTATTTCCAAGCAGCAAAAACATCAGCGACCCTGGTTTACATACTCTGACACAAGACTGAAGCAATCTTGTAGCTTTAGCGCATGCCGTATCATACATTCTTCTTCTGGCGGCCTCTTTACCTGTTAAAAAATGGTAATAAAATAAAATAAAAAGATGGTTTAAGATCACATCTCGTACTGTGCTGTTCTTTATCGTATTCTGCTATATGGTAATCCGATCTACCTGTGAACCAAGTATTTCATTGAAGCAATAGGGATTTGACAAACTAACAATATTCTTGATATCTAACTTTGCAACCAATACCTTGGTCTTTCTGTTTAGATAATCGATAGTGCCGCTTCATCATTTGTTTCTCCAGTCTGTTGAAAATACTGGAATATATCTGTCCATTTTTCTGTACTTAGTCTTTTTATGGATCTGCTTGCTTTTTGAAATTAAAAGATAAAGGTCAAATCTAAATAATAGGGGTTTGATATTGTGTCTTATACCATCCCATTTTTGTATGATCTTGACCTCTTCTTCAGTACCATTCTTTGAATTAATTGAGCCAGGTATTCTTAGCATGCAATTCTTAAAAGATAGTCCTTTAGTATGACATGGATCAGCTTTCTGGTCTGATAGAAATTCTTCTGAGAATTGTATGAACTTTCTAGAAGGATAACCAAACCTTGCAAATTCACTTTCTTCTTCTAGTATAAATGCGTCAACTGGCAAATAGATATGATAACCATGTCCAGACCAGATTACTGTAGGACGCACAAGGGTGCCAAATCTCTGACTTATATTTTTCAATGTTTTGTTCAGTACTTTATCAATAAGCTTGAACCTGCCTTGATCTAAATCTATAAAGATAAAGTTTGGTGGCTGTCTGTTCATCCCCTTCCACTCGACATACTTTGGATATGCATTTATCTTGCAATCTAGATAGTTAGCGGCTTTGAACATTGCAAATGCTTCATTCTTGTTATAGACTACAACCTGTCTGCCTTCTGTAGTCTTGGTGGATATGGTCCTAGGAAAGCCTTCCTTAAAGTGGGTGAGA
>AR_comb_assmDRAFT_10402095_pt1 | contig 10925 bp, 10 predicted proteins | sample ArasoioldDNA_FD_10543 | JGI IMG/M metagenome (IMG submission 10543) | reverse complement strand
CCCGACCTGGGCTCGAACCAGGGACCTACGGATTAACAGTCGGTCGATCAGATCGAGCTGCAGGCCGCGCCAATGCTCACTTTCGGGGTTAGGACTTCCAATACTTCCGAGTCGGTCTCTTCGATTTCCACCGGGCTAGAGCGCCGTTCGCCTACTGGATATTGGAAAGTTTTCGGCCCAACGCGGCCTTCTCATCGGTGCATCGGCGCAGTCGGTCTACCACTGGGAGGAGGGCAAGGCTCGCCCGCGCGCCCAGCACCTGCCGGCAATCTTCGCGCTCAGGAACCTGAGGCGGCGGCAAGCGAACGAGATCCTCGAGAGCCGCAAGGCGGCGTAGTGAGCGAGCTGCGAGCGCCAAGTCGCCGCGCCGCGGACTATCACTCCTATGTAAACAGCGGCTGTCCGGGCTCGCTCAGGCAGTGGGGCATCTTGAGCGAGTACAGGCGTCCCGTTCGGATCGGCAGCTCGCGGAACAAGCGCGTCGACGAATGCACCCGGAACGGGATCGATAAACCAGAGCGTGGCCGCCCAACGGCGCCCTCTCGCCTCATCAGCAGCTGAATGCGGTCTTCTCATTGGCGTATCAGCGCAGTCGATCTACAACTGGGAAGAGGGCCTCGCGTCCGTGCCGGCGATATAGCGCTGAGGACCTTGCGGGCGCCGGCAAGCCAAGGACATCCTGGAGGCTCGCAAAGCCGCCTAACGCGCGCCGGAGCTCGCGTTTCCTCGCCTGGATCCAACTGTCCTTACCTGAGCCGCTGACCTTCGCGCACTCACCTCCGTGTCGCGGCGACGCCGCATACGTGCGTCAATAGTATTCACGCGACGTACTGGCTGTGCAGAGCAGGTTGGTGCGGATGAAGGGTGGCGTGCAGAACGTATGCTGCACCGCCGACGGCAGTCGCCAAGTCCGAGTACTTCGCCAGCCGCACCCCCGGAGGCGTCTGGCCAGCGCGTGCCGCGTAGTCGGCGAGCACGCCGGTCGTCGCCTCGAGCAGCGCGTCTCCTCCGACCGTTACCGTCTCACCACCGAGAACGATCGTCTGGGGATTGAAGGTCGTCCAGACGTTTTGTAGCAGAACCCCGAGCGAGGCACCCGCATTCGCGAATGCCGTTACGGTTCCAGGGTCGCGTCTGGTCATGCGTGTTTGCAAGCCGCGATGGTCGATCACGTCGCCTTCTACGCAACGCACCGCCGCCGCAATTCTCTTGAGCCCGATATAGGCTTCTGCGCAGCCTAGACGTCCGCAGGAGCAGGTCTGGCCGCCTATGACAAGTGTCGTGTGCCCGATTTCGCCTGCCGATCCGCTCACTCCCGTGAACAGCGCCTCGTTGAGAATGATGCCCGCGCCGACACCTATCCCGCAGCTGACGTAGACCAAGGGATCATCAATGGGTCGATCGCCGAACTCCGACTCACCGACCGCCGCGAGATCGGCTTCGTTCTGGTAGTAAACCGGCACTGCACCCAGACCGGCTGAAGCGAGCGCCGCCGCGAGGCGGCGGCCGACCTCCAAGTTGCGCCAGCCGATGTTCGGCGCGAATTCGAGGACCCCCGAACGCTTGTCGACCGACCCATGCAGGCCGACGCCAATGCCCAGAAGTCGCAAACGCTTCCGGACGAACTTCGCCGACATCGCCGTCAACATCTCGGCCAGCTGCTGACACGCTTCATCGGGATCCCTCGAGCGCAGCGCAGCGTCCGTTACCTGGAGTACATCGCCGCGGATCGACGTCGCCACGACCCGTATCGCGTCGGGCCCAAGATCCGCACCAAGCAACACGATGCGAGTGGCGTCCAGGCTCAAGGGCGTCGGACGCCGTCCAAGAGCTCCGGTTGCGAACACGTCTGCCTCGACCAACCAACCTTCGTCAATAAGCTCCTTGGTGAGCGCGCTGACCGTGGAGCGGGTCAGGCCACTGCGCTCGGACAGGTCCGCACGTGAGCTGCCGCTTTGCTCTCGCACTAGGCGCAGCAACGCCATGCGATTGAGGTTCTTGACGAAGTACCGGTCTCCTCTAATGGATGGTGTTGGCAATTGCGCTTCCCTGAGGCTTCGGTCAGCGCGCTTTGGCCAAGGCAGCAGACTCAGCGACCACCCGAAACCCGTAGATTTGCGCCCGTGATGTAGGACGCTGCATCGGAAAGAAGGAAGACGACACTTTGCGCGATTTCGATGGGAGCGCCGATGCGTTTCATTGGTATCAGCGGCACGACTTGCGCCACACGCGCCGGCTCGTTGACACCGGTGTCGGTGAGTCCGGGTGTCACTGCATTGACACGGATGTTGTCCTCGGCGAGCTCGAGGGAAAGTCCCTTTGCCATTGTATCGATCGCTCCCTTGGAGGCTGCATACCAGACATACACGCCTGGGGCGCCCAACGTTGCCGTGATCGACGAGATCAGCACCATGGCACCACCCTTGCCACCGTGCTTGGTCGAGATACGCGGAATCGCGGCCCGCGCCGCGAAAAAGGCGCCGAAAACGTTGACATCGAACACGTCGCGTAGAGCTTGCGTCTCCATGGCCTCCACGCGCGCCATCTTGCCGGGAATGCCGCAGTTGTAGACAAGATGGGTCAGCCTCCCGAGCTGCGAATCGACCGCTTCGAACACGCGAGCGACATCGCTCTCGTTAGACATGTCGCCCTGAACGGCGATGCCGCGGCCGCCGGCATTCACGATCTGCTGCACGACAAGCGCAGCCGCCTGGCCGTCCTGCTTGTAGTTGACCGCCACGTCGAAGCCGCTTGCGCCAGCCAACTTCGAGACGGCGGCGCCGATGCCGCGGCTGCCCCCGGTCACGAGCAATATCCGTCGATCTGCCATCCGCGCCTCCTCTTCAGAAATCGATGCTCTACGAACAAGACATAGCGACGCACGAAAACAACCCGGACGTCGGACGTCGTCAGGCGATGAGCCCGCGTCAGTGTATTTACCGATGGTCGCGGACAGGCAGTATGGCACATTTGTTCGGTGGTCGAACAAACTCCGCTCGCTGGCGTAACCCTCGCGAAGCAATGAAGCGGCCCCATCGGTGGGCGCCCAAGATCGCCATGCTGCCCACGATCCTGACGGTCGTGGTGATCTATGTCGGTTGCCTCTCGTGGACGGTGTTCGTTTCGTTCACCGATTCACAGTCCATCCCCGACCTGACGCCTTCGGGGCTCGAGCAGTGGATTCGCCTATTCCTGGACTATCGCTGGCGCGCCGCGATGAGCCACATGTTCGTTTTCGGCGCCTTCTACGTGATCGGATGCTTGGTCTTGGGCTACGTGCTCGCGATCTTTATCGACCAGCGCGTTCGCGGCGAAGACTTCTTCCGCACCGTCATCTTGTGCCCCCACGCCCTCTCATTCATCGTCACCGGTGAGCTTTGGAAGTGGTATCTCGATCCCGAGTTCGGTCTGCAGAAGTTCGTTCGTGACCTCGGCTGGTCGCGCTTCACGTTCGACTGGATCGCCGACCGTCACCTCGCGATCTACACCCTCGTCATCGCTGGCATATGGCAGAGCGTCGGCGTCGTGATGGTGTTGATGCTGGCCGGCCTGCGCTCGGTTGACGAAGACATCTGGAAGGTCACTCGGGTCGACGGCATTCCGGCCTTGCGCGTATATCTGAGCGTCGTCCCGCCGATGATGCTGCCCTCCCTCCTTACGAGCGTTGCCCTGCTCGGCACCGGCGCCGTTAAGAATTACGACCTGGTGGTCGCGATGACTGGAGGCGGTCCGGGCATCGCGACCGACGTCCCGTCGAAGTTCGTCATGGAATATCTGTTCGAGCGATCGAATATCGGTCTGGCCGCCGCAGGCGCGACGACCATGCTTCTGACGACCATCGTTGTCGCTGCACCTTTGCTGCTCTGGCAGGCCTGGCAGCGCCGTCGGCGCCTCGCTCGAAACGCGTGACCGCAATGGCAGTGGGACTCGCTTTCCCCGATCACGCCGCCGGCCCGGCGCCGCGTCGGCTCTCGCCAGCGCGGCTCGCGATCTACGTCTTTCTCGCGTTTTCCGCGGCATTCTTCCTGGTTCCGATCTACATCATGATCGCGACCGCGTTGAAAACAATGCCGGAAATCCGCGGAGGTAGCGCGCTGCACTGGCCGGTGGCACCGGATCTTGTCGCTTGGTTCAAGGCGTGGTCGAGTGCCTGCGTTGGGCTCGACTGCACCGGCATCCACGTCGGCTTCTGGAACTCGGTGAGGATCGTCGTGCCGAGCGTGTTCCTCGCCGTCTTGGTCGGCGCAATCAACGGCTACTGCCTGTCGTTCTGGCGCTTCCGCGGCGCCAACCTCATGTTCGCGATCATGCTTTTCGCGATCTTCATCCCGTACCAGGTCTTCGTCTTTCCGATGATTAGCATCTCAGCCTTCTTCGGCCAGTACGGGAAGCTTCCCGGCATCATCTTGGTTCACGTCATCTTTGGGATGCCGATCATGACGCTGATGTTCCGCAACTACTTCGCCGGCTTGCCTATCGATGTGTTCAAGGCGGCGCGCGTCGACGGCGCCGGGTTTTGGCGCATCTTCTGGCAAATCATGTTGCCGATGTCCAAGCCGATCATCGTCGTGGCGGTGATCTGGCAGGCCACCGCCAGTTGGAACGATTACCTGCTCGGCCTGGTCTTCGCGGGGCGCGACAACCTGCCCATGACGGCGCAGCTCAACCTGCTCGTCACGGCCGAGATGGGTGCACACGAATACAACGTCGACATGGCGGCGACGCTGCAGACAGCGCTCATCCCTTTGATCATCTATTTCGTTTCCGGCAAGTGGTTCGCGCGGGGCATCGCCGCCGGCGCTGTGAAAGGCTGACATGGGGGGCAAGATCAACACTCGCCGGCTCTCGGTCGCCTTCGAAAGCGTCGTCGCCTTGAAGGATCTTGACCTCACGATCGAAGAGGGCGAGTTCCTGGTCCTCCTCGGTCCGTCGGGCTGCGGCAAATCCACTCTGTTGAACGCGATCGCCGGCCTGCTCGACGTCAGCGGCGGCGAGGTCTGGATCGGTGGCAAGAACGTCACATGGGCCGAGCCGAAGGATCGGGGCCTTGCGATGGTCTTCCAGTCCTACGCCCTGTATCCGGCGATGGACGTCTACGGCAATCTCGCCTTCGCGCTGCGCGTCGCGGGTATGAAGAAGGACGAGATCGAGGCGCGGGTCGCCCGCGCCGCGGATTTGCTGTCGCTCACGCCTCTGCTTCGCCGCCGCCCTTCGGCTCTGTCGGGCGGACAGCGCCAGCGCGTCGCGATCGGCCGCGCGCTCGTTCGCCAGGTCGATGTCTTCCTTTTCGACGAGCCCTTGTCGAACCTCGACGCGCAGTTGCGCGCCGAGCTTCGCGTCGAGATCAAGCAGTTGCACATGCGGCTCGGCAACACGACCGTCTACGTCACTCATGACCAGATCGAGGCGTTGAGTCTTGCGGACCGTATAGCGGTGATGCGCGGCGGCGTCATCCAGCAGCTCGCCGATCCAGACACCGTCTATCACCGTCCCGCCAACCGTTTCGTGGCGAGCTTCCTCGGCTCGCCCCCGATGAACTTCATCTCGGGCGAGCTCGTGGGCGATGGTGGGACTAGGGCCGTGCGAGCCGGCGAGGTCGTCATGCCGTTGCCCCACACCCCACTCGCCGCCGGGGCCGTCACCGGCCGTGCCGTCACGCTCGGCATCCGTCCCGAGGACATTGTCATCGGCGATGACGCCGGCACGGCCGACTTCCGTTGGACCGCGCCCATCACGTTGCGCGAGTCGCTCGGCAGCGAGACGCTGTTGTGGTCCTCGATCGCCGGGTCTCGAATCGCGATCAGGACCAGCGCTCGGATCGCTGCCAAGGCGGGCGACAACCTGCCAGTCGGCTTTGCGTCCGACCGCGTGTCGCTGTTCGATCAGAAGACTGAAGAGCGCATTTGACGTGCCTATGAGATTGCACAGTCGTTCCACCGAGACAACCCAGGAGATGCACATGAAGACACGCCTGTTTTTGGCCACGCTGGCGACGATGACCGCCGGCGCGATGAGCATGCCAACGTTCGCGGCAGATCCGCTGCCGGCCGAGCTCATCAACGTCTGGACCGGCGCTGGTGAACGGCCAATCGTCAAGGTCCTGGCGGACAACTACGAGGCTGCTGGCGGCAAGTTCATCAACACACCGGTGCCGACCGGCAACAGCGTGATGGCAATGACGGTCAACCGCATCGTCGGCGGCAACCCGCCAACGTCGAGCCAGTTCGCCTTCTCGAGAATCTTCGACGACCTGATCAAGAAGGGTCAGCTCAGCGACATCGACGATGTGGCCAAGGCCGAAGGCTGGGCCAAAGTCCTTCCGAAGGAGATCCTCGACGGCATCTCCTTTAACGGGAAGGTCTACCTGGCGCCGGTCGACATCACCAGCATGAACCGGCTCTACTACAACATTCCCTTGCTGAAGAAGGCCGGGGTCGACAAGCCACCGACCGAGCTGAACGAAGAATTCTTCGCCGCGCTCGACAAGCTCAAGGCCAGCGGCGTCATTCCGCTCGCGCTCGGCGGCAATGCCCAGCAGTACCGCTGGACCTGGGACGCGGTCATGTCGGCGGTCGGCGGCAAGGACCATTGGCTTGCCGTCTACGTGCGGCGTGATCCCAAAGCGATGAAGGACGACACGCAGCGGAAGGTTTTCGAGACCTTCCGCCGTCTCGGTAAGTACATCGACAAGGGCAGCAACGGCCGGGCATGGCAGCCCACCACCAACCTCGTGATCTCCGGTCAGGCCGGCATGCAGATCTTGGGCGATTGGGGCAAGGCCGAGTTTGAGGCAGCCGGAAAGAAGCCGGGCGTCGACTTCGGCTGCGGGCTGCCGGGTGGGATCTTCGTGCTTACCGGTGACGTGATCGCCTTCCCGAAGCAGAAGAGCGCCGAAGCCGAAAAGGCACAGAAGCTGTTCGCCAAGGTCGCGATGTCACCCGCGGTGCAGCTGGATTTCAACCTCAAGCACGGTTCCATCCCGCCGCGGACGGACATCCCAGTCGTCGGCAACGGCGGCTTCGACGAGTGCGTGCAGATCGGCGCCGCCACCTACGGGAAAGGCGTCAACGTGGTTCGCAACTCGGCGCTGATCATCTCGCCCGACGCCATGGGTTCGATTGTCGACCTGTTGAGCGAGTACTTCACTACCGACATGAAGACCGACGAGGCGCTCGACCGGTACGCGGCCATTCTCACCAGCGGAAAGTGAGCGAGCGATTGCCATGACTGCGCAGAAGGTTCTGTTCATTGGCGGCACGGGCCGCCTCAGCTGGTCGTGCGTCGAAGGAGCGATCAGGAAGGGATTCGACGTCCAAGTCCTGAACCGGGGCCAGAACGACGCCCGGCCAGTACCCGCCGGTGCGCACTTTCTAAAGGGCAATGCGCGAGAACCCGAGACGGTGCGCGCGGCGGTGCAGGGCATGGAGTTCGACGCGGTCGTCAATTTCGTCGCCTTCACGGCCGAGGACGTCGCGTTCGATCTCGACCTCTTCCGTGGCCGCACAGGCCAGTACATGTTCATCAGCTCGGCCTCGGCGTACCAGACGCCTCCGGCCCGCCTTCCCATCCTGGAGTCGACGCCGCTGCAAAACCCGATCTGGGCTTATTCGCAGAACAAGATCAAGGCGGAGGACACGCTGGTCCACGCCTATCGTGAGGAGGGCTATCCCGTCACGATCGTGCGTCCTTCGCACACCTACGACAAAGGGGTCGTGCCGATGATCGGCGGGTGGACATCGATCGCGCGGATGCGTACGGGCAGGGAAGTGGTCGTCCATGGCGACGGCTCTTCTCTCTGGACCCTGACCCATGCCCGCGACTTCGCGAAGGGCGTTGTCGGCCTCTTGGCCAACCCGCGCGCCTACGGCGAAAGCTTTCACATCACGTCCGACGAGGCGCCCTGCTGGAACAACATCGTCCTGACCCTGGCACGGGCCGCTGGGGTCCCCGAGCCGAAGCTCGTGCACGTGCCCTCCGATGCTATCGCAGCGGTAGACAAGGATTGGGGAGACGCGTTGCTGGGCGATATGGCACACAGCCTCGTCTTCGACAACAGCAAGATTCGCCGACTCGTGCCGGACTTCGTCTGCACCACCAGCTTTGCTGAGGGAGCGCGGGAGATGATGGACTGGTTCGACGCGCACCCGGAGAGACAGGTGAGCGATCCGGCAAAGGACAGGACGATGGACTGGCTGATCGATGCCTACCGGCCGCGAAAGCCGTCGTGAAATGAAGGCCAACCCATGAACAACGATCGCTTTCTCACCGTCAAGGGGGACAGGTTGGTCGACGCGACCGGCAAGACGGTGACGCTGCGGGGCTACAACATCGGCGGCTTCTTGAATATGGAGAACTTCCTGACAGGTTTTCCATCGACGGAGTCGCTGCAGCGCGGCGCGCTGCTTCGCGCGCTTGGCGAAAGGCGTTATGACCTCTATTTCGATCGTTTCATGCAGGCGTTCTTTTCCGACGACGACGCTCGCTATCTCGCCTCGCTGGGCATGAACCATGTTCGTGTTCCGTTCAACTATCTGCACTTCGAGGACGACGAACGGCCCTTCGAGATGAAGGAGGCGGGCTTTCGACTTCTGGACAGCGTGATCGCCATCTGCGAGGGCAACGGGCTCTACGCGATCCTCGACCTGCACGCGCTGCCGGGCTCCCAGAACATGGACTGGCACAGCAACAACCCGACGCACCACGCGCAGTTCTGGGTGCATCGGCACTTCCAGGATCGCGTCGTCAACCTGTGGGAGAAGCTGGCCGACCGATACAAGGGGCGCGCCGCAGTCGCTGGCTACAACATCATGAACGAGCCCGGCGATGCGACCGGCGCCCGAATCAAGCCCTTCTACGACCGGGTCGTGGCGGCGGTACGCGCGATCGATCCGCACCACGTGATCTTTCTCGATGGAAACCGCTACGGAACCGAGTTCACGGCCTTCGAGGGCGCCGAGGTATACCCGAATACCGTCTACTCGGCGCACGACTACAAGACGCCGGGCATGGTGTTCGGTGGGCCCTATCCCGGCGTGACCCGCGGCGTCTATGTCGACCGCGCGCACGTCGAGGAGACGTTCCTGAAGCGTACCGAATTCATGCGCAAGACCAAGACGCCGATCTGGATCGGCGAGTTCGGGCCAGTCTTTGCCAATGACCCGGTGCGTGACGACGACAAATATCGGCTGTTTTCCGATCAACTCGAGATCTACGAGGCGCATGGCGCCAGCTGGTCGATCTGGGCCTACAAGGACATCGGCGGGGAAGGCCTCGTCTATGCCGCGCCGGATTCACCATGGCTGACGCGAATCAAGCCGGTCATTGACAAGAAGGTGCGGCTCGGGGTCGACAGTTGGGCGACGACCGACGCTTCGATCCGCCACGTCATGAGTCCCATCGAGGAGGTGTTCGCAAAGGAATACCCGAGCTTCGATCCCTTCCCCTTCGGACAGCAGCGTTGGATACAGACGCTGGTCCGCAGCATCGTGCTGGCGGAACCGATGATTAAGGACTTCGAGGACTGCTTCGCCGACGTTGGCGACGACGAGACCGTCATCGCGCTCGCCGAGTCGTTTCGCTTCGCCAATTCCGTGCGCAGACAGCGGCTTGCCGATCTGATCGCGTCGGCGATCGGCAGCTAGGGGCAGCCTTAATGACGCAGTTCGCCACATACCCGAGCTTGATCGACCGGACCGTGCTGGTCACCGGCGGCGCGACTGGCATCGGCGCCAGCCTGGTGGAGCATTTCGCGGCGCAGGGCGCGAAGGTTGGATTCATCGACATCGATACGAAGGCCGGGACTCTGCTTGCCGCTGGCCTGGCCGACGCACGCAACGCCCCGCTCTTCGTCACGGCTGACCTAACCGACACGGCGGCCATGCTGTCCGCGATCGACTCGGTTCGGCGTCAACTGGGGCCAATCGTTGTTCTGGTCAACAACGCCGCCAACGACCAGCGCCACAGCATTGCCGAGACGACACCCGAAAGCTGGGACGCCGGTATTGCCGTCAATCTCAAGCACCAGTTCTTCGCCGCACAGGCCGTCGTTTCCGACATGAGGCAGGCTGGCGGCGGATCGATCATCAATTTCGGTTCGCTCAGCTGGATGCTGAAGATGGGTGGCATGCCTGTCTACACCACAGCCAAAGCTGCCGTAGTCGGGCTTACGCGCAGCCTGGCGCGTGATCTGGGTCCGTTGGACATCCGAGTCAACACGTTGGTGCCCGGCTGGGTGATGACGGAAAAGCAGATCCGGCTTTGGCTGGACGACGCCGGCCGTGCGGCCATTGCGCGCGGTCAATGCATCAACCAACCCCTGATGGCAGAGCACATCGCGCGGATGGCGCTATTTCTGGCGGCCGACGACAGCGCCATGTGCACGGCGCAGGACTTCATAGTCGACGCGGGTTGGACATGAAAGTGGAGTTGCTCGTCGACGCGCGATGCCGGTTGGGCGAGTGCGCTCTGTGGTGCGACCGAACGGCTTCGCTGTACTGGACCGACATCGAACGCAGCACCATCAGCCGGTGGAGCGAAGCGGACGGGTCCGTGCGGCAATGGACTTTGCCGGATCGTGTCGGCAGCTTTGCCCTGTGCGAGCAGCCGAAGCAACTGCTGCTCGGGCTCGCATCGGGCATCGCCCTGTTCAACCTTGTGACGGGTGCAACGTCACCCATCGTTCCGGTCGAGCCGCAGCATCCCGGCACCCGCATCAACGACGGCCGCTGCGACAAGCAGGGGCGATTTGTTTTCGGAATGTTCAACGCTGCCCCCGGCGCGCCGCCCATCAGCCACTTCTATCGTGTGACCGCGGACCTGCAGATTGAGCAACTCCCGCTGCCACGTGCGGGCGTGGCGAACAGCATCGCCTTCAGCCCCGACGGCACGCTGATGTACTTCACCGACACATGGACGCGGCAGATCTG
>AR_comb_assmDRAFT_10054494_pt1 | contig 10927 bp, 7 predicted proteins | sample ArasoioldDNA_FD_10543 | JGI IMG/M metagenome (IMG submission 10543) | reverse complement strand
CGTTACAATAGTCGTGGTCCCACTCATTACTCATTATTCATTACTCATTAGACATTACTTCCTCCGACCCGTGTCTTTCCCTTTGCCTGTGTCCTTAATATTCGTGGTAATAGTGGGATTCTTTCCTTCAACAGGTGGAACTCCCGTTTGCGTTTTGGGCTCATAGAACTTTTCAAGGTCATCCAGGATCATTAGCATGATTTCGTTATCCCGGGCCTCGGATTCGAGCGTTGTAAAAAGGTCCTCGCGATCCTCCTTCAGATAATTGTAATAGTTCTTTTGTTGCTGCAGATCTTTCCTCAGATCCGCTTTTACTTTCTGCACGAGCTGTGTGTCGCCTGCCTTATAGCATGCCTCCAAATAAAACAACCCGTAAATATTATGGGCGGCCTGGCGGCTGATCATTGCGTACGGCAAATCCCCATTATAGATCATGCTTTCGCACTTGCTCAGTAATTGCCTGGCCACATCCTTCTTGCCGAGATCTGCATTGTCGCCTGCGGCCTCGGCGTACGTGGTGCGGATGCCCAGACCATGGCGCCGATTTTCTTCGTCGAAATATGTTCCTTTTTTACTGGAGAACACGAATTTCTCCAATAAGTTCCTTGATGCCGAGTCGAGGTTCATATCCGACGACAGTGCGCCGACTCGCTGCGCGATCAGCCATTTGTCCTGCGGGCGCTGTGTTGCGATCGGTACGAGCCGGTAGGTTAGGCCATCCTTACGTAAATAATTCCCGAACCCAAGATTATTGTAAGGAGATGTAAAGTATATCGGGCGCTTCCAGTTGTTGGCAGCAATAATATTTAGAATGGTAAGATCATTTTTTTGAATGATGAGCCTGTTACCTTGCAAAGGCATTTCAAACCTCACTTGGCTCACTACGGTGTCGCCTGGATTCACGGTTCCGTTCCTTCTCACGAGCGTAGTATCGACAGGTACAAAAAATTTCCTTTCTCCAAAGCTCTGCGGACCTTCATCCCTTCCGGTCTCTTCATTGAGTACAGTCTTGCCCATTTCATTTTTCATGACGTCGTAGAGATTGTAATAGGTGTCCTGTGACTTTGAGGGATCCGCGGCAAACTGAAGATAATCACGGTTGTGACCCTCAATTTGTTGCGGTGTCCAAATCACATCGATCGGATCACTCTGGTTTACCTTGTAGCGGAGCTGGTTAATATACCAGTCGATACCAAGCAAACTATTGTTGATGATGCGAATGTCCGGACGTACTCCCTCCACCTCCTGGGCATACCATAATGGATATGTGTCATTATCGCCGAACGTAAACAGAATTGCATTTTTTGCGCAGCTGTTTAGATAGTCTTTAGCTACGTCACTTGCCAAATGCTTTTTACTCCGATCATGATCATCCCATTCTTGCTGGGCCATAATAACAGGAGCAATGATGCAGACTACACTGGCTGCAATATTAATGAGCCTGGTATTTTGACCAGCCGAAGAAATAGCGCGAACGCCATACACAATAGCCGCGGTGAAAAGCGCATACAAGGCTGTTATCATCAGCGCTGTCGGCAGTGCCTCCTTAGTATGCCAGGCAAAACTCATTATTGCAATAAAAAAGGTAAGAACAGCACCCTGAAGCAAAACAGTGTTCAAGAGTTTTTTGTTTTCCCTCTCGCGGACCATTCGAACGATAGCCACGACGGCCAATCCAAGCCACACGGCGTAACCATAAAAAGAGCCAACATATGCATAGTCTCGTTCGCGGGGTTGGTTTCCGGGCTGGTTTAGATAGAGCACAACGGCAATGCCGGTCATAAAAAACAGTAAAAAGTTGACGATCCAATCTTTTCTGTCTCTAGTGAACTGGTAAACACATCCTAAAATGCCCAACAAAAAAGGAAGCAGAAATAACTTGTTGTGCGCCTTATTGTTTGTGCTGCTGGCGGGCATTCTGCTCTGATCCCCCAGCATTTGATTGTCGATGAATGAAATGCCCGTTATCCAGTTGCCGTCCCGCACATTGCCCAATCCTTGCACATCATTTTGCTTACCGGCGAAATTCCACATGAAATATCGCCAGTACATCAAACCTAGCTGGTATGTAAAAAACCACTGGATGTTGTCGCCATAGGTTGGCGGATCAAATCCTGTTATATTGCCTCGCTCATCTCGCTGTACGAGGTTCAACCAATCTGCATAAAATTGCCTGTGTCCCTGGTCGTCACTGCCGTCCCAAATACGAGGAAACAATTGCATATCCTCTTCCTGGTATTCATACGTTTTTTGTTTGCCAATTGGAATATACTTGTCTTTTCCTTTCACATATTGCATTTCACCTTCCTTAAAGGCGATGTATCCAGGATGATCAGGATCTTCCTTGGGCTGTGCCACGTAATGGGGGCCATATAGCAGGGGTTGCTCACCGTACTGCTCGCGGCTTAAATAATAGACAAGGCTCATTGGGTTGTCCACGTTGTTCATGTCGATCGATGGATTCGCATTCGAGCGAATGAGTGTCGTGAAATAAGTGGAGTATCCGAGCATCATGAACGCATAACACCACAAAGCTAACTTGATGCCTTTTGTGTGATAAGTCTTGAATAAGTAAGCAAGAAAACCTGCCGCCAGCAACAACATGGTTTTGAAAATGCGAACAAAGGAAGAATCGGATTTTGTGATGTAAGGAAGAAATAAAAGCACGAAGAAAATGCCTAACCAGATTGACATTTGTGTTTTGGTAACCTTGCTATCCTTGAAACGTAAACCAATCACGATCATCGCCGCGATGGCCACGAAATAAAAAGCAAACCCAAAAAAGAAGGGCAGATGAAAGCCATTAACAGCGAAAATATCCATCACGCCGGCAGCCTTCATCGAGTATTGAATGATGACAACCTGCACTAGGCCAGTTAAAGCACAAGCAATGATGAAGGCAAATATTGCATTCCAGAATTTATATTGATATCGCCGGAAGTAATAGATCATCACTATGGCAGGGATGGTGAGCAGACCAAGCAAGTGAACCCCAATAGAGAGTCCCATCATGAAGAAGATGAAGATGATCCAGCGATCAGCGCGGCTTCTCGCAGCCCAATCATTGCCTGCTCGCTCATCGGCATGCTCCCACTTCAGCATTCCCCAAAATATAATGGCCGTAAAGAAGGATGACAAACCATAGACCTCTCCTTCAACCGCACTAAACCAAAATGAATCGCTAAAACAATATGCCATTGAGCCCACAACACCAGCACTCATCACAGTGACGATTTGTTGCTGGGACATGTCTTCACCCACGGTCACAAACATCTTGCGTGCGAAATGCGTAATCGTCCAAAAAAGAAGCAAAATAGTAAAACCGCTGGCGAAAGCACTCATCATATTGACCGCGTGGGCAGCGGTGGTTGGGCTGTTTCCGAAAAGAATTATGAAAAATCGGCCAATCAAAACAAATAAAGGAGCGCCGGGTGGATGGGGAAGCTGTAATTTATAGGCACTTGAAACAAATTCACCGCAATCCCAAAAACTTCCCGTTGCTTCGCGAGAGAAGAAGTAGACAGCACAGGCAATAACGCCCACTACCCACCCGGTAATGTTGTTGACTTTTCTAAAATTCATAAAGGAGTTGATTTGATCCCCCGCCGTGAGCAGGGCAGGCAAAAATAGCGTTTCGAGGGTAGATTTAACAAGGTAGTTGCAAAACAATTATTAAAAATGATGAACGTTTTCGGCGAAAAGTTTGCAGCTCTTCACGGTTGGTAGGGTTGAAGTTGAGCATCTGTGTCATCTGTGGCAAAATAAACTTTCTCAAATGACTACAGCAGCAGATCTGCAATTTCTTTCCAGGAGTCGACTCTTCTATGACGGCCAGGATCCCGTAATTCATTGTGTGGCTGAGAAAACAGGATGGTTGTTCCCTTGAAGTGATCCAGATTTTTAAAATGGTCATCGATCATAATGTCGGCTTCGACTATAATTTTGGAGCCGCAGAACACCATTTGTCGCCAGCTAATGAAAGGGAAATGTTCGCTTAGCCACTCATATTTTTCAAGCAGGCTTTGAGGAAACTCCGTTGCCGCTGACACAATAAATACCTCATAGCGTTCATTCAGCTCGGACAAAACTTTTTGACTATCGTCCATCACGGGAGCCGTTCTGAAAAAATCTTTGTGCCTGACATATTCTCTGCCTTTCGGAAAAGCGACTCCTTCCGGCTTGCCAATAATCTCTTCAGAGGTACGTCTTCTTCCAAAGTCTCTTTCATCGAAGCGGAAGAATTGCTCCGTCGTGTTGGCAATCACCCCATCCATGTCTACTGCTATGCGTTCCATATAATGAGTAATGAGTAATCAGTAATGAGTATGAACAGGCAATCGATGAGTAATATTCGTGAGATCCACACGGATCGTAATGAATAATCAGTAATGAGTAATGAGTAATGAGTAATGAGTAATGAGTAATGAGTAACGTAGTCGATTGCCGGATAGCTCACAACCCTGAGAGTGCTGATCACTCATTACTGATTACTGATTTACTGATTACTCATTATTCATTCACTCGAAATACACTCTCACTGTTTGATAAAAGAGCTGGTTCTGCATGATTGATGCCACTTGCTTTGTCCTTTCAGAAAATCCTTTCAATCCGAACAATCCTGCTGCGTTTCCTTTGTTAATAGCAATCTCGAGGTAACCTGCGCTGTTAAACAGTGCAAGTTTCTCACCTTCGGCAACATCAGCATAAGATTCGCTAATGCTTTCAATAACTTCATCTCTTTTAAAAACAATTTTGAAGTGACGCCCCTTTCGTTGCTCTTCAAACTGCGCCCGGGTAATGTTCACGATCACGTTCTCAAAATTATCTATGAAAATTATTTGGCCCTCTATCCAGTTGTCGCTAAAAAGTGGACGGAGCGGATTTTTTTCTAGGTACTCTACATCAGCAACTCCAATACTCTTTATCGATTCTCCATTTACAAGTTTGTTTACTGTATTCGCCATTACTTCGGTACAGTAGAGGGTATTTTTGATTACCGTTTTCTCCAGCGGGATACCGATCATCAGTTCGGGTTTTTCTTCAAGTATCATCGTCAATAGGCCATTGTCGGCAGTTAGATAATAGTGATCATTGTGAAAGGCGAGCAATAATTGCTCAGGTTTCGACTCAAACAGATTAACTAAGATTAGGTGATAAGTGAACGGCGCAAAATTTCGAAAAGCATTGCGGCAAACGTAAGCCGCTTGGGGGTAATTGAACGGTGGAATGTTGTGCGAGATATCAATTAGCTGAAACTCCGAATTTACTTTTAACAATTGTGCCTTCACTGCTGCCACAAGGTAATCCTGGCTACCAATGTCAGAGGTAAGAGTTAGTAATGGCATAGATGGTATTAAATCCGAAATTCGAATATCGAAATCCGAAAGTTCTATTCAAAATTCGGCATTCGATTACTATTTGGATTTTCGGATTTCGAAATTCGTGCTTCGAATTTACTTCACAAGTCTATCTTCCTTATAAAAAAACTTCCTCGTCATTTTATCCGCGAATCCGGGAAAAAATTTGTTCAACAGCACGGTTCTTTTTCCAGTCATAGTCATTACCACAGTTCTCTTTCTTTTTTCAATTGCCTTTAGGATGACTCTCGCACATTCCTCCGCGGTCATCATCTTGGTCTCATCCATCGGGCTCTCACCTTGAGATTCTCCTATACTGTTGAGAGCTGCATTACGAATGTTGGATGTAGTGAACCCGGGGCATACCCACATCACATGAACACCGCTATCCAGCAATTCCGTTCTAATTGCCTCGAGCCATCCCTGGAGTGCAAACTTGGAAGCGGAGTAGCCGCTGCGCCCGGGGAGTCCCCTGTATCCCGCAATCGACGATACACCGACGATGGTTCCCTGGCGTTGAATAATTGAACCTAAGGCATAGTGAGTGCAATACACAGCGCCAAAAAAATTAATCTCCATCACTTTTTTTATCACGTCCACCGCTGCATCCTTTAGCTCAGCACGCATCGAAATTCCCGCGTTGTTGATCAGTATATCAATGCCACCAAACACTTTGATGGTCGACTCGATGAAACGTCGGCAATCATTTTCATTGCTCACGTCAGTAACAGTTACATGTAGCGGAAATGAAGCAAAATCGGTTTGCAGCTTGTATAATTTGTCATGATGCCTGCCGCAGGTACCAACCTTAGCACCTGCTTTCAATAATGCTTCTACGAGTGCTTTTCCGATTCCTTCACTGCCACCCGTTACGGCAACTACTTTATTGCTGAAATAATTTGACATAGCACAAACGACGCAGCAAACCTAATTCAAAATGTGGAGATATGTAAAACGAAAGCCTCCCTTGTGGGAGGCTCGTTGGAGATTAGAACCTGCATTGGCAACGTGTTGCCATGAGAACCGATCCAGCTATTGATAGTAAGAAAACGTAGTGCTCAGTGTAAAATGCTCACCAGTTCGAGGGCCCGTTACGAAAACCAAGTCACCTGCTTTTGTCAACGGGACATTCTTTTCATTATACATGTACCTGTAAACAACGGTGTAATTGTCACCGTCGCCCGTGTACGTTTCCGTTCGCGGATTATTTTTTTGCAATTGAATGCCAGGTAAGAGAAACAGGTGATCGAAAAACTCGCTGTGGAGAAGACCGAAGCCATCCACATTTGTTTTATCATCGTAGTGATCGTAATGAAGTGTGTAGCTGACTTCAGGTTGCCCGTTGAACGGCAGAAAATGGTTAGTGATGTCCTTCAGATTACCATCATCGTAATAAGTCAAGGTGACAGTCTTTTCCTGGACGAAGCCAGTACCAGACCGCGCCGCGCGGTCGATGCGTATCAGTCTAGGGCCATCATAAAATAGGTCAAGCGTTTTGTATACAAACCCTGTAGAATCCATGTAGGCAATCAATTCAACCTTTCCCGACGCACCATATACGTATTGTAATCGGTCTTTATTAACAAGTATATTGTTTTTCATTTCCGCGATATTATTCGCTCCATCGTAAATGACGTTGTACCTCGTAAGTTCAGAGGCGAAAGACACAAATGAAACTCTTTTCGAGGCGTCATACTCAAAATGATAGTAGGGCGAGGGAAGGTGATCTACGACAATATCCTTAAGCAACACCGTCTGGGTGGGCTGCGGTGGCGGTGGTTGCAACGTTTCTGTTTGCTTTTTACAGGAAAGAAGTAACACTCCCACAACTAACGACCATATATGCCTGCGCATAGGTTTTGTTTTTGGTAAGGTTTAAAAGATGTATCCTATGTGTCGTTAGTTGGATTGAGCTTTCCCAATCCAGTGTAATCATCGTAAAGTTCAGTGATTTGGTTGTCGGGTATTACTAATTTTTTACCAACGGCAGCAAGCGGCCCTTTGCATCACTGCTGGAATCGTGAAAGCGATTAACTGTACTAATAATAACTCAACACAAGAACGTGTGGGATCCCGATGCTTGTTTGACCAGGTATTTTACAACGTAACGGGGTTACCTGATTCAATGTTAGACTTAACATTAGTTAATAAGCGGAGCATCTTTACGCCCATTTGTGTTCGTCTTAATTGAAATAGAAAAGCCCGACGTTTGTCGAGCTCTTCGTGATCCCCAAAGTACAGATTTCGAACTTATTTTTAGAAGATTTAAAGCTTTTGGCTGAAATAGCAGCTTGAAGCTTTTTTGTTTAAAGGCAGTGTAAGCGTACTGATAATGTGTGAAGCAAAGACAAAATGTGTGATATGAAAAAACTATCATGTTCCCAGGCAAAGGAAATTGACCTGCGAATGCAGCTACATGAAGCCCGGTTTTTCTTTATCGCGATCCTACTTTTCTCACTTTTTTAATGCATCTTCAAAGGTTTTCATCGCTGTTTCCATATGATACAAACCGGGGTAAATTTCAAAATTTGAATTTAAAGCAGTGGACCATTTCTCCGATAGTTTTTTTGCAAAGTCTTTAAACGCATCCACTGTTTTCAATGTATCATTTTCATCTTCGTTATCCTCTGCCTCACCCATTGTGATAAAGACGTCGGGCTTTTTTAGTGAGTAAGCTGGTAGCTGTAATTGATAAAACTGTTTTAAAAGGTAATAGTTGGCATAATGCAGAGAAGGGCTGGCTGCGACAAAATGCGAAAAATTATGAGTACCGGATACTAATTGCTGTTGCATTGCATAGAGAGTAAAATACCCGCCAAGCGAATGTCCCATTAGTGTTATTTGCAGTGTATCCGCATGATACGTTCTATTAATCAAGGGTATTAATTCAGTTTCCAGAAAACGGAGAAATTTGTCTGCGCCACCACTAAGTGCAAAACTATCTGATGCCGGGGCTACGGGGAATGTGTAATCCCTTGACCTTAAAGTATCGTTTTGAATAAAATCCCGGTACCCGATACCCACCATAATAGGTTCTTTGATATTTTCGTTTTTATCCTTTAGCATATCCGCCAGCGAATTTCCCACCAGATCGAAATACGCATTTGCATCGAGCAAATAGACGACAGGATAGTCTTTATGTTTTTGTCGGCCATATGATTGTGGTAATCGTACAAATATGGAAAAGGAATCAAGGACATTTTGCGAAAATAACCGAAATGCAGGCTTGGTCTCTTTTTCCTCAATTCCTTCATCAGTTATCGCCTTCGATCCGGCTTTTATCAATGCAGTCAGGTTCACCCTGTAGTGATGAGGTGGTACCACCCAATCGCCGAGGCTATGAGAGCGAACAAAGCTCCTTGTATGCCCTCCCAATTTAACTTCATAATGTACAGGACCGGTGGATGGATTAACAGGTGGAAGAAATTCAATACCTATTACAAACCTGCCCTTCAAAGAAATATGGTACTTCCTCAGGTCAAACTTTAAAAAACCGGTTTTAATTTTCTTTGTCTCAATGATCGGTCTATCTATGATTCTATCGCCCGGCCTATGACCGTCAAAGCTGTAAAAATTAATCCGGAATGTCGCGCTGTCGGCCCTGTCTTCCGAAATAAAAAGATTGAGTGAGGTGAGCCTGGACAAACTGGTATCCAGTTCAAAGACCTGAGCAATTTCAAAAATGTCATTTTGATTTGTACTGGCGTCAACAAAATGAACCAGTGTATGACTACGTGTAAAGCCAAATGCCTTCTCGATTCTTTTACTGGTTACTGTAACCCCCTCCAGAAAAGCAGGTGTCACTTTCAGAGTAATCGTTTTTTCCGGAAAATCCAATATTTCCTTAATAGCCAATGTTCGGGTGGCATATCCAACCATTGAAAAAGTCAGGCTATCATCCTTATTGTCGTTTGGAATTGTGATAAAAAAATACCCATTTTTGGAAGAAATTGTTCCAAGGTTTTTATGCCTGATCCCAATATTTACAAAAGGGAGCGTGGTCTTACTATCCTGGTCGATCACTGTACCTGTAACAATAACTTGTGCACTTGTCTTTATATTTAACAGTAACAACCAGGAAAGACTAATAATCGACGGATGGGGTAAATTGTTCTTCATTAATAAATTGTAGTTGAAAAAAAGAAATGAGCACACAAAGTATTGAAACCCCAATTCAGAAAATTGGATCGCCTCTATTTGGCAGTTATTTAACGATGTATGAATCAAACATAACAGTTGGCAATTTTGAATCCAACATGAGATATATCCCGTAACCCAGACCGGTATTGTGCAAAGGATTGTAGAAGAATGATGTAAATAAAATAAAATTAATTGTGGTAGTTTTTGACAACATCATGGCCATTTTAATCTCATGTCTCGGGTTGTTTGGCCTGTCGGCATTCAGCGCGGGGAATAAGCAGTCTGGATAAGCTATTCAGCCAAAATAAAAATGGGACACTGCTTAATTTTTCTGCAATGTCCCGTCAGGTGATCCCGCTGGGACTCCGTTTATTTAATTAAATAAATTGGTTTTTAAGAAGTTGCTTACTTGCGAATCTCGTTCCCGCTCGAATTACGCACTGCAAACCTTTTCAACGAGCTATGATGATTGACAAGCAAAAGTAGTGATCTTAGGATTAATTTTTATGAGGGTTTAAGAGTAGTTTTGAAAAAAATGATTATTATCTGGTGAGCCAATTGAGCCAATTATGAGCCAACTAGAACATAGATAGCACCAGCTCCTTTTTTACCCTTATTTTCCAATATCTCTTTGCGATTTAGCTCCTGCAAATCCCTGGTTGCAGTTGGTTTAGAAACCTTATTGATTTCCTGATATTTTGCATTGGTAATACTGCCCTGCTCACTTACATATAAAACCGCATTAATTTGGCGAGGATTTAAATCCTGCTTACTTAAAAATTCCTCTGTGAAAATATCTTTCAGAAATGCCACCTCGATGCCACCTTTAACCTCCTTAATTTCGGGTTCGGGTAAACTGGCCTTCCTACAAGCTTCAAACATCCTGATTATACCACTTCCCCAAGCCTCAATATAGCCTGCCTTAAAGAAGATGTCCGCAAATATTCCTGTTTCTCGGGTGAGAAGAATGCCTCGTTTTTAATTGTTCAATACTCTAAGCTGCAGAAAGCAGCTTAAGCCTCGGTGAATGGACAGGTAGTTATGCTACCTGTTCATCATTTGTTTTTATTATCTGTTCAAACAAACCCACGTCACGTTAGATAATATCAGAGCGAGTTAGACAATATCTAATGTCACTGACTCCCCGTGTGTGCGAGAGAACGGGATTGGATGGTTAGGTTATGTCAAGAGGCCACCCGTATTACTCTGCTATAAGCGCGAATAGCTTTAATGTGAGTTATTCACATCACGAATTGCATGATGAATGGATGATGAGTATGACGGTCAGATACGAGACTAACAATACGTGAGCAGACTATGCTTATGATTGCATCGATCACCGTACTAATTGCATGGTACGACGTTACGCATACACGACTGCATCCCCACACTTTACTGCAAAATGAAATACTGAAAATACCTGTTACAAT
>AR_comb_assmDRAFT_10081257_pt1 | contig 10930 bp, 10 predicted proteins | sample ArasoioldDNA_FD_10543 | JGI IMG/M metagenome (IMG submission 10543) | reverse complement strand
CGATGGTCCGATCGCCGAAGGCAGCGTCGGCGCCGGGGCGGGCGCGACGGTCGGCAAGTTCGGCGGCGGGAGCAATGCGATGAAGGGCGGCATCGGCACGGCGTCGATCACCCTGCCTAGCGGCCTGACGGTGGCCGCGCTCGTCGCAGTCAATGCCGCAGGCGACATCGTCGATCCGGCGACCGGGCGCATCGTCGCCGGGGCGCGCGGCAAGGACGGGAAGACTTTTCTCGATGCGCGAACGCTGCTGCGAACGGGGACGACCGCGGCCGAGCGGCCGGGCGAGAACACCACGCTCGGGCTGATTGCCACCAACGCCCGGATCACCAAGGCGCAGGCGCGAAAGATCGCCGAGATGGCCCACGATGGATTTGCGCGCGCGATCGTTCCTGCCCACACCATGAACGACGGCGACACAATTTTCGCAATCGGCACCGGTGGATTCACGGGCGATGCGAACATCACGATCCTCGGCGGCCTGGGCGCCGAGGTGATGGCGGACGCGATCCTGCGCGCGGTGCGCGAAGCAAGCGGGCTCCCCAACTATCCCGCCGTCCGCGATCTCGCCCGCAAGTGAACATCTACGTCGCGCTGCTGATCGGGTATTCAGCCGCGCTCACCGCGCTGGGCCTCTGGATTGCGCGCAAGGTGCGCGGTCCGGCTGATTTTTTCGTCGCCGGAAGAAAGCTCACGTGGCCGTACATCGCCGCGACGATGCTGGCGGCGAACATCGGCGCGGGCGCAACGGTGGGCGCGACCGGCCTCGCCTATCAGCAAGGTGTCAGCGCCTGGTTCTGGAACGCTTCAGCGGGCCTCGGATCGCTGCTGCTCGCGACGACGGTCGGTCCCCGCATCTGGAAGCTGGCGGCCGAGCGCAATTACCTCACCGTCGGCGATTTTCTCGAAGATCGATACGGGCAAAGCGTGCGCGTGATCATCGCGTCGCTGATCTGGCTCGGCGCGCTGTTCATCCTTGCGGGTCAACTGCTGCTCGGCGCCGCTGTCTTTTCGGTGGTCGCCGGCCTGCCAAAGTGGGCCGGCGTCCTGATTGGCGGCGCGGCGATGACCGGATATTTCAGCGCGGGCGGGTTGCTGAGTTCCGTCGGCGTCAGCGCGGTTCAGCTCGTCGTGAAATTCACGGGCTTCGCAATCGCGATTCCAATCTTGCTCAACGCCGCGGGTGGACTTGGGGCGATCGCGCACACACCCGGGCTGCCGGACACGTTTTTCGATCCCCTGTTCTCGGCGGGCGCGAATTCCGGCTTTACGCTGCTGTTGTTGACGGGTCCGAATTTTATTGTGTCACCCGGATTGATCCAGAAGACCTACGGCGCCGACAGCACGCGCGCTGTCAGGCTTGGCGTCGGCGCCAACGCGATCGCGTTGCTGATCTTCGCGTTCCTTCCGGTCTTTCTCGGCCTTGCCGCCAGAGCGTTGTTCCCCGGTATCGAAGTGCGCGATCAAGTCCTGCCGACTCTCTTGCTGCACGGCCTTCCGGTCTGGCTGGGCGCCCTCGCGCTCGCGGCAGTATTCTCGGCCGAAGTCGGCGCCTGCGAAGCCATCCTCTTCATGCTGTCGACGTCGCTTTCGCAGGATCTCTACAAACGCGCCGTCAATCCACGCGCGACGCCGGCGCAGGTCTTGAAGGTCGCGCGGATCGCTGCGTTCATCGGCGGTAGCCTCGGGATGCTCCTGGCGGTATTCGTCGTCGGTGAAATCATCGACGCGCTGTCGGTTTTCTACTCGATCATCGGCGCGACACTGCTGGTGCCGGTCGTCGGCGGGTTGTTCGTCCGAGAGGCGCGCACGCGCGACGCGCTGGCTTCGATCGCGGCCGGCATGATCGCGTTCCTCGCGATTCGATTCGGCACGGATCGAACGGGATGGCTCAATCCGAACCTATGGGGACTCGTTGCTTCCTCGGCGGGATTCGTCGCCTCGCTGATGGCACCTACAGTGCCTAGGGTGCCAGGTGCCACGGTGCCAAGGGAAGTACGCAAATAGTGAGGCCTTCTCCCACCGCCGGCTTTTGAGTTTCTACACTCTGATTTCGCGGTGATGAAGAAAACCGACTGAATCTGCGGATTCCAGTACGGCAACTCGGTTGCAGCCTAGGCGAGCATGGCTGGCTTCCGAGATGTTCGCGAAATCGCGGCATGGCAACTGGCTCATCAGCTCAGGTTGCGGGTCGACTTGTTTCTGCTGTCTCCCGACTTCAGAAGGCACTATCGCTTCAATGAACAATTGAGCGATGCCGTGCGGTCAGGACCTCGAAATATCGCAGAGGGATTCGGGCGATATCGACATCGTGAATTCGCGCACTTCGTACGGATCGCGAAGGCATCGGAGGTCGAAGTGTTGAACCACCTGATCGATGCGCAGGATCAACGCCTGATCACATCGGATGAATTTCAAATCACGGAACAGCTAACAAAGCGTGCAATCAAGGCCGCTAACGGACTCATCAGGTACTTGGAATCGACACCGGACAAATCCTAGGCACACTCAGGCACATTAAGCACCTTAGGCACATCAAGGTTTTTGGAACAACGTCAGGAACATCGCCGACCGCTTCTCGCCCAGCCAGGGGTCCAGGGTGCGGACGTGTGTGAAGCCTGCCGCTTTCAACTCGTCGACGACGACTTCGGGTGGGATGCCGTGACCGCCGCGATTGGCCGGCACGCCTGCGGGGATCGCCGATCCCGGGCGGCCGCGAAAGTCGATGATGGCGAGGCGGCCGCCAGGCTTCAGCGACGCGAGCAGGCTCTTGTCGAACGCCTCGATCGCGATGATGTGGTGATAGACGTCGCGCATGAAAATCGCATCGCAGCACGCGGCGGGCAAATTGGTCGATGCCGCCGCGCCCTCGATCACCGTGACGTTCTTCAGTCCCTCTTTCTCGGCATACGCCCGGATCTCGCGGAGCTGCCGCTCGCCGATGTCGGTGGCGAACACGCGGCCTTCGCCGATCCACTTGCCGAGGACGACGGTGAAGGCGCCGCCGCCGGCGCCGACATCCGCGACGGTCATGCCCGGCTTGAGCTCAAGCACCTTGACGAGCTCGGGAACGTCGAGCTCGGCTTGCTGGCGCTCTTGCTTGATCTGAGCGGCATCCGGCTCCTGCGCATACGCGGGAGACACGGTGATGAGGGCGACGGCGAACGCAATGAGTCGATGCATGATGATTCGACGCCTCCTGAAACGACGCGGTTGGGTTACTTGCCTGATTGAAACTTCCGATAGGCTTCGAGGAGCTGCTGGCCGAGCTGGTCGGTCACAAACACGTTGGCCCGCAGCAGCATCAGCTCCTGGCGAAAGCGCGCCAGATCTTCTTTGCCAGCCGTCGTTGGATCCATGTTGCCGGCGATCAGCGCAGTGCTGGCGGCCACAAGATCGATGGCCTTCCGCTGCTGCACGTCGAACAATGCCTGCAACGCATACAACTCTGAATACTTCTTCACTTCTTCGTATGGCATGAACGCGACCGCGCGGGTGCGGTCCGCGCTCAGCCAGCTCGAGGAGTTGAGCGTGGCGAGACTAAAGTTGAGCGACAAAGCATGGACGTCGGTCTTGCCCTTTGAGAGGAGATCGTTACCGAACTGCAGCGCGTTGTCGATGTCGGCATTCGCCGACGCCACGCTCTTTGACAAACCGGACAGCTCGTTCAGGTTGTCCGCGACCTCGCGTGCGATGGTCGCCTTCGCCTCGGCGACCAGCTGGCGGTTGTTGTTCCAGTCGACGAGGCCGTCGATGAACAGCGCAATCAACACGCCGGCCGTCACCGTGATGAACTGGAAGCCGTAGTCGGCGTAGGTGTACTTCTTCATGCCATGAAGCGCCTGCCACTCTCGCACGCGGCGATCAACTTGTCCAGCCGGCGCTGACGCGTCTCCTGCTGCTTCGCGCCGTTGACCCAGCCGGTCATAATCTTCCGGTAATAGGGCGGCTGAACCTGGAAAAAGGCCCAGGCCTTCTTGTTGGCCTTGAATTTCTTCTCGAGCGGCTTCGCGAGCTCGACCGAGACTCGCTCGTAGCTGTAGAGGCGCGACTTCGCTTCGGTGCGTCTGGCGAACGCGGCCAATCCGGCCGCCTGCATGCGTTTCTGCTTGGTGAGCTCCTCGACCTTCACGATGTTGATGGCGCTCCAGTTGCTGCCTGGCCGCCGCGGCGTGAAGCGATTGGTATACGCCTCGTCGCTGACCTTCTTGCGGACGCCGTCGATCCAGCCAAAGCACAGTGCCTCGTCCACGGATTCCTGCCACGTGATGCTCGGCCTGCCGCAGTCCTTGCGGTAATAGCCGACCCACAGTTCGTCAGCGGTCTTGTGATGCTTCCTGAGCCACGCACGGAACGCGGCGGGCGTCGCGAAGAACGTCGGCTTCACGGCGGGCACGATACCTCCACGGGTGAGCTATTGCTGTGGATGCCACATCAGATGGCTGATGCGCCAGCGGCCGTCCGGCTCCAGCCGCAGCGTCATCATGTAGGCATCGTCGAGGGCGCGCGGCAGTGCGCCGGTGCGGCTGATCATGCGGCCGCCGTTGTGGCCGCGGACGAACGCGATTGATCCGCCCGCGCACACTTCGTCGATGCGGCCCTCGATCGCTGGATTGAATCCGTTGAAGAGCGCCTCGTATCGGGGCCGGATCGCGGCGTGGCCGCGGACCGGGACATCGTTCGGCGGCAACAGCCAGGCGTCGGCCGCGTACGAATCCATCACGCGTGCGAGATCGCGCGCGTTGTCCGCCGCGATGATGCCGTCGGCAACGGCACGAACGGCCTGGACCGCCGGAGCATCGGCGCGGCAATCAGCCGGCGGCTGCAACAGCGCGATCGACAGCAGCAGGATCACGGAACGTTGATCTTGAGCTCGGCTTGGTAGAGCGCGGTGCGATCGTTGTCGCGCGCGGCCCAGCGCATCAGCGTGACCGGATCTTTCTTCACGGTCCCGCTGAACACCTCCTTGCCGTTGACGGTGACGACGACAGGCTTGGCGAAATCGAGCGCATCGGGCGACAGCAGCAGCGTGAACGAGGCGACGTCGCGGACCATTGCATCGAACGTGTTCGCCTTGCGGCGGATGTCGACGCGTCCAGACCGCTTGGTGTGCCGGAAGAAGCCCAGATCGGTCAGCTCAGTGGCCCTCGACGCATCGGCTCTGAGCTCGTTGATGATCAGCCAGCGGTTGCGATTGAAGCGATCGACGCGCTCGGTTTCCCAGGACAACGCCGCCGGATGCGCGACGCGCGGATGCTCGTGGACGAACTGCTCGAACGGCGCCTTCTCGGTCGGCCACCACGCGGTGTTGTGGACGGCGCCGGCCTGCGGCCGGAAGGCCACGTCGACGCCCATCTTCTTCAGCCACGTGATGTGCGGCTCGACCTGCGCGACGGGATACAACGGGTCGTTTTCGCCGTTGACGACGTACAGCGCCGAGTTGATGAAATTGTTGCCATACATCTCCCCGTCGGCGCCGTTGTCGGGATTGCGCAGCACCGCGAGGCTGCCGTTAAGGGGCAAGTACGCTGACCACGGGTTCGGCTCCTTCAGCGCCATGTAATAGACGCCGGTGCCGCCGTCGGAAATGCCGGTGATGTAGATCTTCGATTCGTCGATGTTGTACTTGCGCTTCAGGGTGTCGACGGCGCGCAGGATGTTGTCGACCTGTTCTTCGTCCCACCATTGCGCGGCGATCCAGCCGCTCGGATGCAGGTAGATCTGCTTCTCGCCTTCGATGCGATTCGGCGCGCCCCCGGCAGGCGTCGGTTGGCGGCCCGGCGCCTGCGCGTTCGGCGAGGGACGTCCGACACCGCCGTGCAGCTGCACGCGCAGCTGCCACTTCTGAGCCGGATCGTACTCGACAGGCACATCGACGACGTTGTTGAAATAGGGCCCGGACTTCGATTTCCAACGCAACGAGTACTCGCCGCGCTTTTCGTCGAGATACGTGCGCCCCTGCTGCAGGCTCTTGTAAAGCAAATCAGGATCGAATGGGCCGAATTGCGCCGCCATGGCTTCGGCATCAGCAGCCGTCTCCGCCGCCAGAAACTTCTCAACCAGCGGTTCGGCCGGCTTCTGATTTGCGGCCGTGGTCAGCGCAAACGCGGCGACAAGGGCAGTCGCGATGGCTTTCACGAGGTGAGGATAGCGCAGAATTCCGCCAGCACCATGGCGGTCGCCCCCCAGACTTTTTCGCCGTCGATGTCGAAATACGGCACGTCCACGTCGCCCGGCTGCCCTTTGACCACGCGTGTCCGGATTTCGCGTTTGACCACGGCCGGATCGGCGAGCAAGGCCACGGGCGCTTCGATGATGCGGGCAACCTCCCATTCAGCCCGCTGGAAGACCGGCCGCATCGGCGTGAAGCCCACGACGGGGTGCAGCAGGAATCCGCTGACCGGAATATGGACAGGCGTGAGGCGGCCGAGCAGTTCGATCGTGTTCGGATCGATCCCGATCTCCTCGGTCGCCTCGCGAAGCGCCGCGGCCTCGAGCGTCTCGCCCGGATCGACGCGTCCTCCCGGCAGCGAGACCTGTCCGGTGTGATTGCGCAGCCCCGAGCCGCGCACGGTCAGTGCGACGTGAAGCGCTTCATCGCGCGGCCTGCCTGCCGTAGCCTGAGCGACGGTGGGATACACCAGCAGCAACGCGGCGCCGTTGGTCGCGCCTTCGGGGAACTTGAGTGGATCCCATCCAAGCCTCGGCGACGGGGCCATTCGCAATTGGGCCTCGAGGCCCGGCAGCGGTTTCGACAGCGCCTCACGCAGACGCGTAACGGTATTGACCACGGTTCCGGACGGACTGAAGTCCGCCGCTACTGCTGGCGCTTGATCGTCGTGCCCTGGCGCACCGGCGACACGTAGGAGCTGACCAGACTCTCCGAGCCGTCAGCGCCGATCGCCGACACACCGAAGGCGAAATCGTCGATGTTGACGTTCTTCAACGTGAATTGCGTGACGTTGCCGATGGTCTGGCGGTGTTCCCAGTCGTTGTTCCACGTGTCACGCCAGTAGACGCGATAGGCGACGGCGCCGGGCGATGCGTTCCAGCGCATCGCCGCATCGTAGCCGGTCGGATCGCGCGACAGCATGTTGGCGCCGCGATCGTTGGTGACCTTGGGCGCCGGCGGCGCGAGCGCCAGCGACGCCACGCCGGCGGCGTTGACGCGCGCGTTTTGCGCGAGATACCCGAAATCAACGCCGTCGATCTTGTCGTTGATGCCGTGCTGCCGCTCGAAATTCTCGTTCGACTCGCGGAACACGATCGCCGGGAACCCATTCTGCGTGAACGATGACTGATCGCTGCCGCGACCGAAGCGATCCTCGCGCGCCATCAGGCGAATGCGGTGCGACGGCACGTAGACGGCTGCCGTCTTACGGATATGCCTCGCCAGCGCCCGGGCCGGCGAGTCTTCAGGACCGATCGCGTAGACGCGCACGCTTTCGGCGTCGCGGAAGCCGTTGCCGCCAAGCGAATTACCGACAATGTCGTTGTTGAAGACCGCTTCGATGGGAACATTGCCGGTCTTGAGGTCCATGGCGTGAACGTTGGAGCCGACGAGGCCCTGCTCCTCGCCCGCCCAGCAGATGAACACCAGCGTCGCGTCGAACTGAATGCCGCTCTCCGCAAACGCCCGCGCCAGCTCCATCGTCAGCACCGTGCCGCTGCCATCGTCATTGGCGCCATTGGCGTCGACGTTGGCGTCGAACTCCGGCCGAGTCTGCCGATCGCCTGCGGTATTCGCGCCGGGTGCCGCCGAATTCGACTGGTTCTGGCCGCCGATGTTGACCGAGTCGTAGTGACCGGAGATGTAGATGCGGCGCGGCGTCTTTCCCGGCAGGATCGCCATGACGTTGCGCAGATCGACTTGCTTGGTGATGCGGCCCTGGGGCGCGATGGTGTGCGTGTCGAAATTGACGCGCAACTTTTCGCTCGAACGGCGCATCTCTTCGAGGATCCAGTTGCGCGCGGCGCCGATGCCGCGCGTCGTCGATTCCTGATCGGAGAGCGTATTGCGAGTGCCGAAACTCACCAGCTTGGTGAGAAGCTCCTTCAGGCGCTCCTCCGACACCGACGCGACGATCTTTTCGATTCGCGGATCGGCATCAGGCTGCGGCGCCGTTTGCGCGCTCGCCAGATACGGCGTTGCGATGACCAGTCCCACCACCAGCAGCTTTCGAACGCTCATCGACGTGTCCTCTTCTTTTTCGCTTTCGAATTCACGAACTGCCACGACATCGACAGCAAGTCGCGCATCGCGTCGCGATGGATCTTCTTCACACGCACAAGTACGCAGGCGTAGTCTTCGTAGTGCGGTTTCAGGTAGTAAACGTCGGGTTCGGCAGCGATCAATTCATCGCGCTGCGCGAAATCGACGCGGACCACGAACGAGTTGGGCTCCGCATCGCGGTGAGTCGGAATGCACCCGAGGAGCTGGCCCCGCAGTTTCAGCGCCGGCGATCCATACGCGGTGCCCTCCTCCACTTCCGGAAGGGCCAGCCCCATGCGTTTGATCGCGTCGAGAGTCAGCGCGGATCGAACTGCCATATTCCGATCACGTTGCCCGCTGGATCTGTAAGCGTTGCGACCCAGACGTTGCCTTCCAGGTACGGGTCGCGGATCACCGTGCTGCCGGCCGCAGTCATCCGGGCGAGCGTGGCATCGAGGCCGTGCACGTAGTTGTAGAGGATCACCCCGGGATCGCTCGAGATCGTGCGGCCGGTCACAAATGCGCCGATGACGTTGCCGCTCGAATCCGTGAAACTCAAATGCGAGGCGCTGCCGCCTCGCACTTCCCAGCCGAAGATGTCCTTGTAGAACGCAGCCGACGCCTGCACGTCCAGGGCAGGAATCTGGACGTAGGCGAGCCGGCCGTGTCCGAACGGGTGTTCGCGGGCTGTCACCGCTGCTCGTTGTTCGTCGCCGTGTTTGACGCTCTTCCCATCTGCGCCGCCGGGACCGGCGTCGCGGGACCGTGGAAGATGCCGTTGAAGATCAATTTCCACGTCGCGCGCGGCTGGGCGCGGAAATCGATCTGGCTGCCGTAGGTGACGACATTGCCCTTGCCGACCTTGAACGACAGGATGTTCGCCTGATCCTTCAGGTATTCCTCGCCGAGCAACCAGCCGCTGGCCAGCACTTTCTCGCGTGGATAGCGCGAGACGACCTTGGTGTCGATGCCGAAGCCCGGACGGATGCGATACGCCTGGTCGTCGTCGAAGAACACCGGCCACGACGCCGGCATGCCCCACGCGATGGGGTTGGTCGGATCGAATTCGTTGTTGAGGAGCGATCCCGGGCAATAGAACAGCGATTCGGGATCGGCGACCTTGTCGCGAAGCGTTTGCATCAACTTCGCGGGGCTGGTAAACGCGTCTTTCAGCTCGGAAGCGGCCGGGGCGTTACTGGCCGCCGCCGTGCCGCCACCCTGGCCACCGAAGCGCGGCGCCGCCTGCGGCAGCGCGCGTTCGATCGGCAAGTCGAGGAGTTCGCGGGCGGTCTCGACGGCGTTGCCAATCGCGAGCAGCGTGCCGCCGTTCTCGACGAACTTCTTGAGGTTCGCCCAGCCGCCGTCGCCGATGCCGAACGCCCATGACCACTCGGCCGGATCGTTCGTCTTCGCGTTGAGGCCATTGAGCATGCGCGCCCTGGTGGTTCCGGAGGGGAGGATGATGACGTCGTACTTCGCATTCAGATCGCCGCTGAAGTCCTGCGCCTTCATCACTTCGTGGTTGACGCCCCACTGCTCGAGCATCCACATCTGCCAGCCAGCCGGCATGTTGCCGGCGGCCTTGTAGAGGCCGACCTTGGTGTTCGGCTTCAGGCGCTCGCCTTCGACCGATGGCGCCGCATCAACGCCGGCGACCGCGATGCCTAGCTCCTTGCCGTATTTCTCCACGATCGGTTGCGACGCAGCCGTCGACGGAATGACCCACGTGCCGGGCGCATATTTTCCCTGTGCTGAGCCTGTCGAAGCGTCGAAGGATTTCGATGCGCGGTAAACGGGCACGTTCGCCTTCTGCAGCTGCGTGATCATCTTGAAGGTGCCGTAGCTTTCCGGACCAATCAGGTATGCGCCCTTCGGCTTCGCGGCCACCGTCGCCGTCATCGGCGCAACTTTCTTCACGAGCTCGAGCTGCGCATCGAACGGCTTCGCGACGGCATCGACGCCGACTCCGGTCAGCATCCACAGGGTGTGACCGGTGACGTCGTAGGGCGGCTCCGGCGGGCCGCCGGGGAACAATCGCAGGTCCGGGTAGTCCTGCCTCGACAACATCGTGTTTGCGAAGCCGCCATACGGTTGCGCGGTCTTGATTACGAACGAGCCGGCGGGATATTGCTTGCCGTTGGCGCTGAAGGCCGCCGTGGCGCGATGGATTTCGACGGCGCCGAACTGCAGGATGTCGAGCATCTCGTAGAGCCCGAAGTTATCGCGCTGATCGGCCGAGACCACATATGCGTACGGTCCGACCATGCCGTTCGACATGTCGCGATTGACGCGATAGAAATTCATCAGCCACCCGCGCCCGTACTTCGCGACCTCGGTCATGCCGGCAATCGCCACCGTGACGCCGTAGTCGACCTGCTGGCCGAGCGTCCACGTGTCCTTCGTGTACGGCACCGGGAAGTGCGCGCGCGAGTCCTGCCAGCCAATCGGCTTGCCGTTGGGGCTCTTCACCGGATCGGCAAGATTGCTGTTGGCGATCTCGGTCAGGATGCGCGGCTGGCCGTGATAGACCATGTACTGACGCGCCGGCGACCACATGTCATACGCGTCTTCCCACGCCACGCCTTCCTTGCCTTCCGACAAGAGCGCATGCGCCATCGCCTGGCCGACGGTGCCCTGCTCCATGCGCAGCAGCGGGTGCATGTTCGGATCGAACGGCTCGGTGAACGGCGGCACGAAGATGCGCGCGCCGTTGCTGCCCTG
>AR_comb_assmDRAFT_11102718_pt1 | contig 10935 bp, 8 predicted proteins | sample ArasoioldDNA_FD_10543 | JGI IMG/M metagenome (IMG submission 10543) | reverse complement strand
TTGCCAAGATTGCGGGGGAGAAAGCAGGTATTATCAAACCCGGTATTCCGGTCGTCTCTTCCCCTCAACAGGATGAAGCGCTTGTAGTTCTGGAGCGTATAGCCAAAGAAAGAGGTTGTCCATTTGTTTTGGTAGGAAGGGATGTAAAGTTTGAGCGCCTGACCTCATCACTAGATGGGCAATCCCTTTCCATCGCGCGGAGAGGAGCAGAGCATAGTCGAGGCGACAGCTTAGTGGTGAATATTCCTTTGCTTGGTGAACACCAAATCCAAAATGCTGCTACCGCATATGCGGCTCTCAAAAACAGCGGGATTGAGTTGTCCGATGCAGCCATCCAGCAGGGTTTTTCGCGGGTAAAATGGCATGCCCGCTTCGAGGTCATCAGGCGCGATCCACCTGTTATATTCGACTCAGCCCATAATCAGGACTCTTTTGCAAAACTTCACAAGGCACTCGATGAATATTTCCCTGGCAAGCAGGTGTATCTCATCTTTGGGGCGTCCGAAGACAAGAACATCCCCGGTATGTTTGAGGAAATAAAGCCGAAAATCAAGAAACTCATCGTCACCCGCGCCGACCATCCGCGGGCGCTGCAGCCGGAGGAAATCATCCATCTGGCGGATCAGGCTGGGCTGGAGTCCGAAGCGGTGAGTCCGGTGGAATCTGCGTTTCGGCGCGCGCTGGAATTATCTGAAAAAGATGGTAGCATTGTTTTATCCGCTGGTTCAATGTTTGTCACAGCAGAGGTCATGCATGCCTGGAATAAAAATAATAGGTAGAGACGGAATATATTCCGTCTCTACATGGAATAAAAAATGAATCATCCGAAAGAATGGGACGAAGAAGAAGACAATTTTGACTTGACCCTCTCGCAGCGGACCGAGGAGTTGTATCGCATCCCGAACCGCGAACCGGACGAGGCTGGCATGATCGAAGCGGCTGTGTTGCCGCTTCGAGATTTGGTCGTGTTTCCGCGCATGGTTTCGCCGATCTTTGTCGGGCGCGATGGGTCGCTGCTCGCCGTACAGGAAGCGCAGCACAAGGAACAGACAGTCATCGGTCTGACTCAGCACGACGCCGACCTGGATAATCCCGGTCCGGACGATTTCCTGCCGGTAGGGGTGGAGATGGCTGTCGGGCGCCTATTGCAGATGCCTGACGGCTCACACTCCGCCCTCGTGCAAGGACGCCGCCGCGTCGAGATTGTGGAATTTATCCGTACGAAGCCTTATCTGATGGTGCGGGCCAGGGTTGTACCAGAGATGCAGACTGCCGACCGGCAGACACAGGCGCTTATGCGTTCGGTCCTGGACCTTTTTGAGCGTTGCGTCCAGTTGGATCGCTCAATCCCCGAGGAAGCGCATCTATTTGCCCTGAACATCTCCGAGCCGAGCTGGCTGGCGGATATGATCGCTACGTCGCTGTCACTTAATTATGAAGCGAAGCAAAGTCTTTTACTCTTGCTCGATGCGCGCGGACGTTTGCAGGCCTTGAACAAGATTCTGGCCCAGGAAGTGGATGTGCTCGAGTTGGAGGATGAGATTCACTCGCGCGTCCAAAGTGAGGTGGATAAGAGCCAGCGCGAGTTTTACCTGCGCGAGCAGATGCGCCAGATCCAGAATGAGCTGGGCGAGGGCGATGTCTTTACACGTGACGCCAATGAGCTGAAGAAAAAACTGGAGGCGGTCAGTCTCCCTGAAGAAGCCAAAATGGTCGCACTCAAAGAGCTCGACCGTTTGAACCAGATGCCGCCGATGGCGCCTGAGGTGGGAATCATCCGCACCTACATAGATTGGATTGTCGATCTGCCGTGGGCCAACAGTTCACCCGATAACTTGGATGTCAAAAACGCGGCCAAGGTTCTGGAGCGCGATCATTACGGATTGAAAAAAGCCAAGGAACGGATTCTTGAATATATTGCGGTCCGCTCGTTGAAGCCGAAAAAGGAACGCCAGCCAATCCTGTGTTTCGTTGGACCTCCGGGTGTAGGTAAAACATCTCTTGGGCGATCCATCGCCGAGTCTCTTGGTCGAAAGTTTGTGCGCGTCTCATTGGGTGGCGTACGTGATGAAGCGGAGATCCGCGGTCATCGCCGCACGTACATTGGCGCGCTACCCGGGCGCATCATCCAAACCATGAAGCGAGCCGGGACGAGCAATCCGCTCTTCATGCTGGACGAGATCGACAAGCTCTATTCCGATTTCCGCGGCGATCCTGCCTCGGCCATGCTGGAGGTCCTCGACCCCGAGCAGAACTACGCTTTCAGCGATCACTATTTGGAGCTTCCTTTCGATCTTTCGAAGGTCATGTTTGTCACAACGGCAAACACACTGGGGAATATCCCTGCACCACTATTGGACCGTATGGAAGTGATCGAGTTCCCCGGCTACATCGAGGAGGAAAAGCTCGAGATTGCCATACGTTATTTGATCCCGCGCCAGCTCGATGAGAATGGGGTGGATGGGTTGGGCGTTGTCTTCGAGCCGGAAGCACTCCGTCGTATCATCCGCGAGTACACCTATGAAGCGGGTGTCCGCAACCTGGAGCGCGAGATCGGACGGGTTTGCAGGAAGATCGCCCGCATGAAAGCGGAAGGACGGAAATATCCCACGATTGTGACGGCCGAATCGATCGAGAAATTCCTGGGTCCGCAGCAAGTCTTCCAGCCTGAAGCAGAGATGTACGATGAAGTCGGCGTGGTGACGAGCCTGGCGTGGACCGAAAGCGGCGGTGAGATTATGCCGGTTGAGGTCGCAGTGTTGGAAGGTAAAGGTGGTCTGCAAATGACTGGCCAGATGGGCGAAGTCATGCAGGAATCCGGCCAGGCGGCGCTGACATATATCAAGTCGCGCGCGCCGCAACTGAATATCGATTTCGAAGTCTTCGAGCGCATGGACATCCATGTCCATATGCCGGAGGGCGGCATTCCCAAGGACGGCCCCTCGGCGGGTATTACGATGGCGACTGCCATTGTCTCGGCACTCACGGGGCGTCCTGTCTACCGGCATGTCGGTATGACCGGTGAGATCACCCTGCGCGGGCGCGTCCTGCCGATCGGCGGGGTACGCGAGAAGGTTTTGGCTGCTCATCGAGCTGGATTAAAGACTGTCCTTCTGCCTGAAAAGAATCTGAAGGATCTCGTGGATCTGCCGAAGACAGCCAAGTCTGAGCTGAAGATCATTCCGGTCAAGCATATGGATGAAGTGCTGCAGATCGCCCTGGCGCCCAAGGCTATGATCGAGCCGCCGCGCCCCCGGCGGCAGCACAGGGATGATAATCTGGACGAAGGGGAATAGACTAAACTTTTAATCGGGAATGCGTAATACCAAGGTATTACGCATTTTTCTATCCCCGACACCTGGGTTTGGAGGAAAACCATGGTATCGCTAAGTGGTAAGGTCGTGATCATAACCGGCGCTTCATCTGGATTTGGCGAGCACGCAGCCAGATTGTTTTCCCGGGAGGGTTGTAAGGTGGTCTTGGCGGCTCGCCGTTTGGACAAACTGGAAAAGCTTGCACATGAAATACACGTTGCCGGGGGCGATGCCCTGCCTGTTGCCACCGATGTCTCACAGCCTGAACAAATCGAATCCATGGTGAAATCCACAATCGCTACCTATGACCGGATCGACATCCTATTCAACAACGCCGGTTTTGGACGACTGGATTGGCTGGAGACTTTGGATCCCATTCAAGATATTGAAAGACAAATCGTTTCCGACCTGTTGGGAGAAATCTGGACGGCACGGGCTGTGCTCCCTCAAATGTACAGGCAGCGCAGCGGACATATTATCAACATGTCCTCCATTGCGGGATGGGCTGCCCCGCCTCTCTATTCGATTTATTCGGCGGCCAAGTTTGGTATACGCGGATTTACAGAGGCTTTGCGACGGGAGGCAGCACCCATCGGCATCTATATCTCTGCTGTGTACCCGGGCAGCTCTCCTACGGAGTTCCAAAGCCACGTTGGGGCAAATAAAGCCAAGAAACGCTTTAGCACGCCAGAATGGCTGAGAGTAACGCCTGAGGAAGTAGCACAGGGGGTCGTGGATCTGGTGAGGCGGCCGCGCCGTAGCCTTTTCCTGCCGAAGATTATGGGTCTTTCTGTTTTTATCAATTCCCACTTCCCTGGGATTTCTGATCGAGCTCAAGCAAAGGCATTTGCCTCCTATCATGTACGGGATCTGAAATAATCTGGCTATAGATCTATTGCCACTGAGCTCATAGAGAAAATGTAATTCGTTATTCTTCGCGAAGCATGCTCCTAGAATGCTGTGTCCTTATCGCTTGTCCCATAAATAAGTAAACTTTTTGTATGGAATTGCAGCCTAAACTTCCAATATAAAGTTTACAAAATTATGCGGCACTCTGTAAGTGGTGGAAATGAAAGAAATCCATAAAAACATTCACTCCCAGAAAAACTAAGCTACGAACGAAATTTGCTTTTCATGATACGATTCTGCAGGCAGAAATCATGGCAAACTCCCTGCATGGAAAAGTGGTACTGATTACAGGCGCCTCCTCTGGTTTTGGGGAAGACGCGGCGCGCCTCTTTGCAAAGGAAGGCTGTAAAGTCATCCTGGCGGCACGCCGGTTGGAAAGGTTGCAGGCGTTGGCGGAGGAGATCCAGCACATGGGTGGTGATGCAGTCGCCATCCCGGTGGATATCAATGAACGCGCCGAGATTAAGATCATGGTGCAAACTGCCCTGGATATTTATAAGCAAATTGACATTCTTTTCAACAACGCCGGATTCGGCGCCATGGACTGGTTTGAGAACCTCCAGCCACAACGCCATATGGAAACACTTGTGCGCGTGAACCTGACCGGAACGATGCTGGTCACACGGACAGTACTGCCCGACATGCTCCGGCGGCGCTCAGGTCATATCATCAACATGGCGTCTGTTGCTGGATTGATCGCCTCACCGCTTCTCACCACCTATTCGGCGAGCAAATATGGAGTCCGCGCTTTTACAGATGCTTTGCGCCGGGAAGTCGCCCCATTTGGAATCAAAGTTTCAGGGATTTATCCTGGACCGGCTGAAACGGAGTTTGGTACCCATCTCGAGAAACATCGCCCACGAGAGAAAATCAACAGTATCATTAACTTGCGCATGACCTCCGAATTTGTAGCCCGCCGGGTTGTGGACGTGGCAAAACACCCTCGCCGCAGCCTGGTCATTCCCTGGTGGTTCCGTGTTGTCACAACGTTCGATACACTTTTTCCCGTGATCGTAGATTGGATTTTGTACGCATTTGCAAAAAGGACTCATACCCTTGGTTGAAGAACTTTGCGAAGGCTTATCTCGAGTAGAGATTTGGGATAATTGATCCTTTGCAATGTTGATGACAAAAGGAGACTCACATGACGCAATCCCGCCTGGACAAACTCAACGTCTCGCTTTGGATCTCGAAACTGGATGCCGTGATCCTGAACCCTGGTCCAACGCTGACGTATTTGACCGGTCTGCATTTCCATTTGATGGAACGCCCGGTCGTATTGCTTTTCGCCAAGGATCAGGTCCCCGCGATCGTTCTGCCCGAGCTGGAATTGCAAAAAGTCTCGTCGCTGTCATATCAACTGCATCCCTTTGCTTATCCGGAAGATCCTTCTGCGTGGGGAGGAGTCTTTCGGAAGGCTGTGCAGAGTCTCGGTCTGGAGGGGAAGCGGATCGGGGTCGAGCCGCGCCAGCTCCGACTGCTGGAATATCGCTATGTCAAAGATGCCGCGCCTGAAGCCGACTATCCCGATGCAAGTGATGTGCTGTCTGGACTCCGCTTGAAAAAGGATAACTCAGAAGTGGAAGACATGCGTCGTGCGGTAAAGATCGCCCAGGACGCACTCGAAGCGACGATCCCAACGATGAAAATGGATATCACAGAAAAAGCGATTGCGGCCGAGCTTGTCATGCAGTTGCTCCGGCATGGATCTGACCCCGAGTTACCCTTCACCCCCATTGTCTCCAGTGGGCCGAACGCAGCCAACCCGCACGCCTCGCCGAGCGACCGCAAATTGCAGTCAGGTGATTTGTTAGTCGTCGACTGGGGTGCCACATATAATGGCTACATCTCAGATCTTACGCGAACATTCGCCGTAGGTGACGTAAACGAAGAATATAGAAAGATTCACAAGATTGTACAGGATGCCAACGCTGCCGGCCGCGCTGCAGCAAGACCTGGTGTTCCCTGTGCAAATGTCGATCGGGCTGCCCGCGCTGTGATCGAACAGGCTGGTTACGGGGAGTATTTCACTCACCGCACAGGCCATGGCATCGGCATGGAAGGTCACGAGGAGCCTTACATGCGTGGTGATAATATGCAGGTGCTCGAGCCGGGTATGGCGTTTACAGTGGAACCGGGTATCTATCTTCCAAAGCGAAATGGTGTGCGGATTGAAGATAATGTTGTGATCACCGAATCCGGCGCGGATGTTTTGTCAGATATGCCGAGAGAGATCAGGATTGTTGGGTAAATTTTTAGCCGCGAATTTCACGAATCTTGAATTAATTCGCGAAATTCGCGGCAAGATATTATTGCACTTACTTAATAAAAAGCTTATTGAAACACTAGCACTTAGTTAAGTATGGAAAAAGGGATGCTAATCCCTAGAAATAGAACAATCTATCATGAGTTTTAAGTTAGACAAAGAAAACTACGGCAAGCTGCTTCTGATCGGCGCATCTGTCTTAATGTGGCTGTTACTTTTGATTTTGTTCAAAAAGATTGGCTATTTTGAGACGTGGGCAATTTGGAAAGTCCCCACCTGGAAATTAACCTTTTTGGATTTCCGGCTGATCCCGGGTAGCGCAGATTCATTCCGCCATGGCTTCGAGCCGTCCATTTCAAATCCGTATGACCCTACCCAACGGATATTCAATTACCCCGCGTTCTGGCGTCTATTCTTTTATTCCGGGATCACGGAGGCTGATACCGTCTGGATCAGCGTGTCCATGATCATTCTGTTTTTTATTGGTACATTCTCTTTCCCTGAAAAGTTATCCATTCCCGGCGCGATTGGAATGTTGTTTGTACTCTTTTCTCCCGCCTCGATGCTTCTCTATGAACGCGGCAATGTGGATTTGATCGTTTATTTTATTTGTGCCATGGCTGTGTTTGCCACCAGTTATTCTGCCTATGTGGCTACCAGTTTGATCATTATTGCCTCGATCATGAAATTGTTTCCGATCCTGGGATTAAGTATCCTGCTCAAGGAACCAAAGAGGAAATTTCTCTGGCTGTCAGGTATCAGCGTGCTGATCCTCCTCATTTATATGATCGCGACATGGAGCAGCGTGAAGGCATCCTGGAATCTCACCATGCGTGGCGACGGCTTATCCTACGGGACAAATGTCTTTGTTACCCGCTATGCCCAAGCCATTAAATTGATACTGACCCGTTGGTGGACTCCCCATCATTCTGATTTGCTGCTGCAATTTGGCCCACTGATCGCAGCCTTAATTCTGCTTTTCGTGGTCATGATTCTGGCCTGGATCAATACCGATATACCCCAGTTTCTCACTGGCCGTAATTTTGCCGCATTCAGAATGGGCGCGGCTATTTACGTTGGTACCTTCCTGCTTGGGAATAACTGGGATTACCGTCTGGCATTTCTCGTTTTCCTCGTACCGCAGCTGGTGGAATGGATGTTTTCCTCAGCGAAGATGTATCGGATTTTTGCTTGGTTGAGCCTGATTCTCGTTTTGCTATCCTGCTGGCATTTGCGAATCGCAGAGATATCCCTGATATCAATTTTCCATTCTGCAGAAGACTCGAAGAAGTTTTGGATCATCTTAGATGAGATCTTCAACTGGATGCTATTTTTAAGTCTTGCGTACCTGCTATTTGCCTCTGTGCCTGAATGGGTAAGAGAATTACTGGGGAGCCTACTTCCAAAAAGAGGTTCTCATCATTTGCCTGGCCATGAACAAAGCAGTTCAATATCCTGACGTTCCTTGCGCTGCAGGATTATCTTATCGAGCAAAGTTGAAATAGATCCTGTATGAAATTCATTTTTGACAGAAAACATCGCGGTAAATTGGTCTTAATTGCCACATCCGTATCGATATGGATTTTAATTCTTATTCTTTTTCAAACGCTTGGATACAACCCAACGTGGAGATTATGGAAAGTGCCTGTCCATACGACCCCTTTTTTGGATTTTCAACTCATTCCTGGAAGTGCGGAATCGTTTTCGCATGGTTATGAACCTACCATTGAGAATCCATATGATCCAGGCGAACGGCCCTTTAATTATCCGGCGTTCTGGCGTCTGTTTTTTTATACAGGCATCACACTGGCTGATACGGTCTGGATAAGTGTAAGCATGATCATCCTGTTCTTTATCGGTGTTTTCCTGTTTCCGGAAAAATTGTCTGTCTCCGGTGCAATTGGGATGCTCCTTGTGGTCTTTTCACCAGCGGCGATGCTTCTCTATGAACGTGGGAATGCTGATTTGATTGCATTCTTTATCTGTGCAGTGGCCGTCTTTGCAGGAAGCTATTCGGCTTATATTGCTGCCTTTCTGATTGCATTTGGGACGATTGTCAAGCTGTTTCCCTTTTTTGGAGTCAGTATTCTTTTAAAAGAGCCTAAGAATAAATTTCTGGTCTTATTTTTATGCTGTTTCCTGGTGCTTGTCGTTTATATGCTAGCTACTTGGGGTAGTGTTGTCGCTGCTTGGACAACCACCGCGCGCGGCGGTACCATATCCTATGGCACGAATGTATTTGTGACACGGTTCGAACCAGCGATTTCAAGAGGCTTTTCACAATGGTTTACGCCAGCACTATCCAGTTTGTTGCTGAAATATGGATCGCTGATTGCAGGTCTGGTGTTACTTCTCATGATGGCGATTCCTGCTTTGATGAGTACTCAACAGCCCGAAACTTCAAGTGAGCGTAATTTTGCTGCCTTCCGCTTGGGCGCTTCTATCTATGTAGGTACCTTTCTGCTTGGTAATAACTGGGATTATCGCCTTGCGTTTCTCGTTTTCGTAGCTCCTCAGATTGTGGCATGGATGCGTTCTGCCAGCAGGTTATATCTTATCCTGGCATGGATCAGCATGGTACTTGTTCTAGTATCTTGCTGGCATTTATGGATTTCAATCATTCCTTTGGATTCCATTATCCATTCCTGGAGAGATGTGCAAAAGTTTTGGGATATCTTCGATGAAGTGATGAATTGGCTGCTTTTTGCAAGCTTGGCCTACTTATTGTTTGCTTCCGTGCCTGAATGGGTAAAAGAGATTCCGCAAAACATTTTTTCCAGAACAGGCATTCACCGGCAACCTCACGAAGATCAGAATCGACCTGTCATTCCTTAATCATTCCCATGATAGTTTACATCACGGCAATCGAATCCTGGAAATTGTATGGTTGAAAAACTGATATCCATTCGCCGGGTACACCCAGAAGAGACGGATCAATTAACACAGATTGCTCTCAGTGCCAAACGCTATTGGGGCTATTCGGAACATTGGATGGAGGTCTGGACTCCGCTGCTGACCTTCGATGCACAATACTTTGAAGCGAATGAAAGCTGGGCTGCCGAAATAGAACATCACCCCATTGCTTTTTATACCTTGCTCGATCGGGAGGGTATCGCATGGCTGGAGAATCTTTGGGTCACGCCTGTCTATATTGGAAAGGGCATCGGCAAAATACTCTTCCAGCATGCGGTAGAGATAGCCCTTGAACGCGGTTATAAGCTTCTTCAGCTTGAAGCAGACCCCAATGCTGCCGGTTTCTATGAGAAAATGGGCATGCACAAAATCGGCGAGCGCCATTCTGAAGTAGATGGTCAGCTGCGGGTTTTACCACTCATGGAGAAGGAGTTATGAAGGCCATCGGACCAAAGAGCAGCGAATGGCTTACCGCGGTAGGAATTCATAATTTGGACGACCTAGCAGAATTGGGTGTAGTGGAGACGTACAGGCGAGTGAAAACAGTCTATCTAGAAAAGGCATCCTTGAATCTGCTTTATGGCCTTCAGGCAGCACTTCTCGATTTGCGTTGGAACAAACTACCGCCTGATATCAAGGTGGAATTGAAAATCCAGGTTGAAAACTTTTGATTCGCGATAATTATGTTAATTATTGATGCCCACCTTGATCTTGCCTGGAACGCCCTGCAATGGAACCGTGACATTCAATCGTCGGTGTATACGATCCGTGGCCGGGAAAGTCAGTTGACGGGTGCCGGTCGCGGACAGGGTACAGTTGCCCTGCCCGAAATGCGCGCTGGCCGGGTCGCCCTCTGTTTCGCCACTCTTCTGGCACGTTCCACCGGACGTGCCATGCAGAACCTGGATTATTCATCACCGCTGCAGGCCTATGCGGCTGCCCAGGGACAGCTTGCCTATTATCAGGCCTTGGAAAAAGCAGGCGAAATACGGCTGATCAAAAACGCTCATGCCCTGGATGGACATCTGGCCTCCTGGGAAGGATGGGAAACGGCTCCTGTTCTTTCCCAGCCGGTACCGGGTCTGGTGATTAGCATGGAGAGCGCAGACCCGATCCGCTCGCCACACGAGCTGGTTGCCTGGAAGGAGGCGGGAGTCCTGATCATTGGGCCAGCGCATTACGGTCCGGGGCGCTACGCTGGAGGCACATCCACCGAGCTTGGTCTGACTTCGATCGGTAAGGATCTCTTGCATGAGATGGGACAACTTGGCATCATTCTGGACCTCACCCATTTTTCCGACCAGGCATTTTGGGAGGCGCTTGACCTCTTCGATGGGGAGGTACTGGCAAGCCATAACAACTGCCGGACGTTAGTTCCCCATCAGCGTCAGTTTGATGACCGGCAGATTCGCGCCATCATCGAGCGCGGCGGTGTCATCGGTGCCGCCTGTGATAACTGGATGCTGCGCTTCGGTTGGGTGCGCGGCGGACGTGACAATCAGCCGGTCCGTCTGGTGGATGTGACCAATCACA
>AR_comb_assmDRAFT_10681732_pt1 | contig 10936 bp, 8 predicted proteins | sample ArasoioldDNA_FD_10543 | JGI IMG/M metagenome (IMG submission 10543) | reverse complement strand
CGAGGATTCAGAGACAGATCCAGTTTAAGCCACGTGGCTTGTTTACTATTGGCTTCCACACCTATTTCAGAATTCAGCCCATAGATGCGCCAGTTGCCAAGGTCATAGGCATAATAAGGAGAGACGCCGTTGAAATATTTGTAGTAGCCATTGGAGTCGGAAGCCTGATATTCATTGTCGCCGGGCACTGGATTCGTGCGGGCTTTGTGGCGTCCCCAGGTGGGATCATAACAATTCATATACTCGTCATACGTGCCATTTTCGTTGACATTATCGCCCGTTGTAAACACAACCCCCGGGATATTGTCCAGCAATTGAGCCGTCAGCTCATCGTTGTCGTTGTCACAGGAGGCGATATCGCCTGCCCCAACAAAGGTTATATCCTGAGCTGATAATGTAGGCGTTGGCGCAGGATTCTCAGGCACGTAGCTGACCACCAATTCGGGTGGATGGCTGTCTTCGCGCGAGTCAAACACAATTGCATCCCCGCTATCTGCAACGAGAACGAAGCTGACCACTCCCTGTCCCTTTATTGCCTTCGTGACATTATATTCCACCCAGGTTTCAGGATCAATTTGATCGCTGTTATCCACGGCACTGTTACGAGTGGGGCGATTATTCCAGGTGATCCCATCCTCAGGCCAATCTCCGCCGGTTATATAAACAGCAGGGCCATCCTGGGAACCATTTGTTTTCGCATACAGACGTAATTTCGCATCCTGAACCGTGCCAGAGATATCTGTAATCGTAAAGTGAATGTAGCTCTCGATAGAGTCAGTGCCGCTATCCACATTCAGGTCCGTTACATTCCCATAATTCGTGTCTGGTTGTGACTTTTTCACATATGCATCTGCATCTGGCAAAAAAGTAAGAGAAGTTGGCGCTTGTGAACTGTTGGATGTAGAAAGTACAGGGCTGGGAGTATCCGCATTCGTAGGAGTAGACTCAACAGTGCTGGGAAGTAGTGTGGCAATACTCGTTGGGCTCACAACCGGTGCGCTGCTCGGAACTTGTGAAGGTTGAGACACCGGAATAGGACTATTATTTCGCGGCCCGCAACTCGTGATCAGGAGAATCAATACAATGCTCACGAGAATGCTGGAAGTATGATTGGGTTTCTGGACTTTCGTCCGTTGGGATGTATTAATAATTACTCTCATTCTATCCTCTCCTTCCAGATACTACCGCTTGTCGCATGAACAGATTGATTTTTTCATGAATTTGCAAGCTTTGCATCCAAACCAGGTTAGTACCGCAACAAGCTATAAATGTATGGCTGATTGCCTTAAGATAAGGCATAAAAGTTGTTGGAACCCAACAACTTTATATGGCTACGGCACTAGTGGCAATCCGTACTGCCGCTATCCGTAAATGTAGAGCCAGCCACAGGGACAAATTTCCAATCATAGCCGTCGGAATGAAGAGTCAATTTCAAGACTCCATAGATCGGGGTATTTCGCACCTCGCTTGTCGGCAATGGATCGCCAAACGGATAAGGTTTCCCGCCTCCAGTGCCAACTACCATCTCACGCAAACCCTGTGGGTCTGACAACCCTTCGACATTCATTGGCATGAACCGCTCATAGTTATGCTCGTGGCCATTGATTACCAGCTCTGCACCGGCATTATAGAGAGTTTTCCACAATACTTGTATATGTTTGCTGCTGCCGTGCGTGGAGCCTGAGGACCAGCGCGGTACATGCCAGTAAGCCAGTACGCAATGATTCGGATGTGTAGCAAGGTCAAGTTTTAACCATTTTACCTGCTCACTGTCCTCCGAAACTTCAAGGTCAGAATTTAAGGCGTAAATGCGCCAGCTGCCAAGGTCGTAAGCGTAATAGGGGGGAATATCGTTGAAGTAGTTGAAATAAGCACTTGCGTCCTCGGTGTGATAATCATGATTGCCCGGTACTGGCTTGGTGCGATCCTTCAGTCGACCCCAGGTGGAATCATAACAATTCTTAAATTGCTCAGCTGTGCCATCGCTGTAGGCATTGTCTCCGGTTGTAAATATGGTTCCCGGGATGTTATCCAATAATTCAGCAGTCGATTCGTCATTGTCATTGTCGCACATGGAGATGTCACCTGCTCCTACAAAGGTCACATCGTCCATGGAGGAGGCAGGCGTCGGAGCGGACACCGAATCGGGAATAAATGTGACTACCAGTTGTGGAGGCCAATCGCCTTCCCGAGAGGAGAAAGAAACCGCATCCCCACTATCTGCGCCGAGAATAAAGTCATAAGTTCCCTGTCCTGTCACTACTGAAGTAACATCATATTCCACCCAGGTCTGTGGATCAATCGTGGATTTATTATCCAACTTGTTATCAGGATGAGTGGGACGAGTATTCCAGGTGATATCACCTTCCGACCAGGTAGCACTGGTTGCATAAATGGCAGGACCATCTTGAGAGCCGTTCTCCATTGAATACAGGCGCAAGTATGCATGCTGAATTGTCCCGGGTATTTCTGGTAAGGTAAAGCGAATAAATGTTTCGTAAGAGTCGCTTCCGCTATCCACTTTAAGAGAGTCTTTATCTCCCAAATTGGTATCAGGCTCTGACTGTCTTACAGACGCATCTATATCTGGAAAAAACGTATAAGAAATACTTACAGCTTGTGTTGGAGATGCAGAAGCTGTCGGAGTCGGGCTTACGGGTTGTGTGCTTTCCGGTGTCTGTGTGGATGAGGAACCTGGCGAATTCGCAGTAGGCGCCTGCGGAACACAACCCGTAACAAACAGGAATACCAGAATTAAAAAAAGATTGCTACCAGCGGAAAGAATAGGACTCGATTGTGCTCTTGCTCGTTGTGACTGGATTAAAAACATAATGAGAATGCCATCCTCCATGTATTGCTATGGTCAGGGAATTTGAAACAGGATGATAATGGCTTGGTAAGGGCTTTTGAGTTGGGATACGTTAGTGAAAGAAATTCAATGAGATGATGAACCAAGAATGCCTGTCTTCAGATGAATCTACAGAGTCTCGCACGCGTGTGACGTAATTAAATTAAGCTTTGAAATCTGGTCTATATTTTGAATGTAAAAGTCTAATTACGCATAAAGAACATGCGTGAGACTAGCGGTAAGTCTAACATAGAAGTTAAATGATCGTTGTCTTGTAGTAACCTTTACTAAAGTACAAAATCATATGAAATCAGGTGGTTTTCCGGGATATAGATCTATGTGAAAAGGTCTCATCCGCGCACAAAGTAAATGATGGAAATGATCACGCCAATAGTGACCACCGTCCAGCGCAGGGTGGAAGGCTTGATCCGCCCGGCTAACTTCCCGCCCAGCGTTCCGCCGATCAACGCGCCAACGGCCATGACGATCGCGACGGACCATAACACTTTTCCTGAAAAAATAAAGAAGATCGCGGCCGCAACATTGACACTAAACGCCACAGCCTGTTTCAAGGCATTCAGACGCGTCAGTGAATCTTCCATAGTTAATCCCAGTGCCGAAAGAACGATCACACTCAAGCCCGCGCCGAAATAGCCGCCATAGACCGAGGCCATCCCGACCGGCAGCCATGACCACCTCTCCAGCCGTCCACTGTGATGTTCTCCCATCCGCCTCACCATCCAAGCCCGGACCGGATCCTGAATGGCCAGCAATACCGAAGCGAGCAGAATAAGATACGGGACCAGTTCCTTGAACAACCTTTCCCCCGTTTGCAAGAGAAGATAGCCGCCGATCACCCCACCCACAATACTGGCCGGGATGACCAGCCAGAGTCTGTGCCTCTGCGTCTTGAGGTCATTCCACTGGGCAAGCGTACCACCAAAATAGCCAGGGCAAAGCGCCACGGTATTGGTGACATTCGCAATCACAGCCGGAATGCCTAAAAATGTGAGAGTGGGGAAAGTGATGAGAGTCCCGCCGCCGGCAATCGCGTTGACCGCACCCGCGGCAAGGGCTGCCAGCCCGGCAAGAAGGTAGTCCAGACCGCTGAGCATCATGATGTCCTTTTTTCGGATTTTGAGCATGGCAAGTATAGCATTTGTTCCCTGAGGATAAAAGCAGCTTTGAACCGAGCGCACTCTAAATATTGCCCTGGAACTAATTTCCTTGACGCACGATTTTCAAAAGCGTATAATCCCAACATTCAGAAGGAGTAAGCGTGGTGTATCCCGATAGAGAAGGATGTAAACGGTGGAAGCATCCCCAGGAAAACAGCGCCGAAGTCGTCTGAGGAAATCTGCCGAAAAAATCCAAGCGAAAGTAGAACGGCACGGGGTTGCCCGTTACAGCAGAGACTGGTGTTAGCCGGTCACAGAGTGTCCCGCCTTGGGCGGGAAATAGAGGTGGTACCGCGGAGCCGCCGCCCTGAGCGATGTCGAAGGGAAATGCTTCGTCCTCTTTGGGACGAGGCGTTTTTATTTAAGCTGGAGAACCAATGAACACAAAACAGGTCATCCAATCCCAATACCTGGCCGCCCCGGCAATGCTCAAGCAGGTCATTGTTCTTTGCCCGGAGGCATTGTGGAATGCCCCGGGCAGTCAGGATGAATTCTGGAGGAAATCCTACCACGCCTTGTTCTATACCCATCTGTACCTGCAAAATGCCGAAAAGAATTTCACTCCATGGGTGAAGCACCATGATCCAGATGGCGGCGTGCCCTTTACAAAAGAAGAAGTGCTTGCGTATTTGTCTTTTGTCGAAAACCAGGTCCTTGAATCTGTTCACGTTATAGATCTGGATGGAGTTTCTGGCTTTTACTGGCTTCCATTCAGCAAACTGGAGCTGCAGTTTTACAACATTAGGCATATTCAACAGCATACAGGTGAACTGTACGAACGGCTGGGAAGCAGCGAAAATATAAAACTCGATTGGGTTTCCACCCAACCTCCAAAGGAGAAAGAATGACCCGACAGGAATTACCGAAAGCCTACGATTTCAAATCCACTGAGCCGCGCATTTATGAGATGTGGGAGCAAGGTGGGTATTTCAAACCTTACAACGATCCCAACAAGCCCGATTTCGATCCGAATGTAGAGTCGTTCGTGATCGCCATCCCGCCGCCGAATGTGACCGGCGAGCTGCATATTGGCCATCCCATGTTCATCAGCATCGAAGACCTGATGATCCGCTACCACCGGATGAAGGGCTACTCCACGCTCTGGATTCCGGGTACCGATCACGCCGGGATTGCCACCCAGCTCATGGTGGAACGTGATTTGCTGAGGAATGAAGAAGTAACCCGCGAAGAGCTCGGCCGCGAGGAATTCGTCAAGCGCACCTGGGAATGGAAGAAAAAATACGGTGGGCTGATTACGAATCAAATCCGTCGCCTGGGCGCCTCCTGTGACTGGACCCGTGAGCGCTTCACTCTAGACCCGGGACTGAGTCGCGCGGTGCGAGAGGCCTTTGTGCGCCTCTACGAAAAGGGACTCATCTATCGCGGTCCCCGTTTGATCAACTGGTCGCCGGGCCTCAAAACTGCCGTCTCCGACCTTGAAGTGGAATACAGCGAGGAGCAAGCGACACTGTATTATTTCAAGTATATGCTCAAGGATTCAGATGAGTTTATCCCCGTCGCCACGATTCGTCCGGAAACAATTTTGGGCGACACCGCGGTAGCCGTCCATCCAGTTGATGAGCGTTATAAAAAATATATTGGCAAGCAAGTCATCGTGCCTATTCTGAATCGCCAAATCCCGGTGATCGCCGATGAATACGTGAGCATGGAATTTGGTACCGGCGCTCTCAAGATCACGCCAGGTCACGACCCGAATGACTATGCCATTGCCCAGCGTCACAATCTGCCGATCATCTCCGTCCTGGATACCGCCGCAAAGATCAACGAGAATGGCGGACCCTACATGGGGCAGGATCGTTTCGAAGCACGCGAGAAGCTGTGGTCCGATATGAGAAAGGCAGGACTTGTCATCAAGACTGAGCCCTATCTCACCACTATCCCGCGTACCCAACGCGGCGGTGAAATCGTGGAGCCAATGATCTCCACCCAGTGGTTCGTGGAGATTGAGCCTCTGGCAAAGGCCGCGCTCGAAGTTGTCCGCGACGGGCGCATCCAGATCGTACCTGAGCGCTTCGAAAAAACGTATTTCAACTGGCTGGAAAACATCAAGGATTGGTGTATCAGCCGCCAGCTCTGGTGGGGACACCGCATCCCGGTCTGGTACTGTCCCAATGGACATATGACCGTCGCTCGCGAAGACCCCACTGAATGTTCCACCTGCGGCTCCCAAGAGATCCACCAGGACGAAGATGTGCTGGATACCTGGTTCTCCTCCGGCTTGTGGCCTTTCTCCACGTTGGGTTGGCCCGATGAAACGCCCGACTACAAATATTTCTATCCAACCAGCTACATGGAAACAGGCTACGACATCCTGTTCTTCTGGGTGGCGCGTATGATCATGATGGGCTTGGAATTTACCGGCCAGATTCCATTCCATACCGTCTACCTGCACGGCCTCGTACGCGATGAGATCGGCCGTAAGATCTCCAAGACGACCGGCAATGTGATCGATCCACTGGTCCTGATGGACGAATTCGGCACCGACGCCCTGCGCTTTACGATGCTGGTGGGTTCCACACCCGGTAATGACACCAATGTCGGCCCTAAGAAAGTGGAAGCCAACCGCAACTTCGCAAATAAATTGTGGAATGCTGGTCGCTTTGTGATCAATGCGATCGAGACTCTCGACGATGGACCGTTGACCATTGACTATCGTCCATCGTCCATGGTCAATAGTCAAAACTATACTTTGGCTGACTCCTGGATCTGGGCCCGCCTCCAGCAGCTCGTCCGCGACGTGGAGCGCCTTTTCGAGAACTTCCAATATGGCGAAGCAGGACGGCAGATCTACGAGTTCATTTGGAGCGACTTTGCCGACTGGTATGTGGAGATCGCCAAGGAACAACTGAAGAACGAAGAAACAAAAGTCCAAACTGCCGCCACTTTGGCACGTATCCTCGATATTTCTCTACGCCTGCTGCATCCCTTCACGCCCTTTGTGACAGAAGAAATTTGGGGACATCTGCGAAACGCCTTGAGTGAATCCACCCTCAAGGGAATCACCGAGGACTGGCCCGAAGTGCTGATCGTAGCGCATTGGCCTGAACCGCGTCCACTCGAAGGCTGGGAAGAGTCGAAGACCGCGGACTTCACCCTGATCCAGGAGATCGTCCGCTCGATCCGCAACCTGCGCGCCGAAAAGAACGTGGCCCCCAGTAAGAGGATTGCAGCCACTATTGCAGCAGGAACAAACCTTAACCTTTTACGAAACCAATCTAAAGTCATCGCCCAGCTTTCCGGATTGAACGAAGCGGAGCTGACTCTCTGTGACTCGCTGGCCGAGAAGCCCAAGGATGCGGCTGCCCTGGTGGTGGGAACCGCCGAAATTTACCTGCCGCTGGCAGGGATGGTGGATCTCGCCCAGGAAAAGACACGCCTCGACAAAGAACTTAAGGAAGCACAATCCCACATCGAACGTCTCGAAAAACTTCTCTCCGGCGACTTCGCCTCCAAAGCGCCGCCTGCTTTGGTCCAGAAGGAGCGCGAAAAACTGGAGAGTCATAGGAAAACAGCCGAAAAGATAGAAGCGCAATTGAAATAACTTCTAGGGATGACGCATGCGTCGACCCTTTGCTGATAGAAACCGGAAGTCTCGGGAGAGAAATTGAGACTTCCGGTTTGTTATTCTATGGGTGGAGGTTAATATGATCAATGAATTTGCTCTACGAAGACGCATCCATTTCCTTCTATTATTTTTTATGTTTGCCCTCATCATCAGCGGTTTAACAGCCATTCCCTTACAGTGGGAATTAAAGCTATTTATGCCGGTCATTAGACTACTTTCTCCCATAGAAATGATTTTCCCAGCTCTGGTCCAGTGGATTGAAAAAATTAATCAAGGTGTTCAAAATGGTTACAGTCATTATCCATTTCTTGCCTATGGCACGGATTGGCTGGCATTTGGCCATATTGCGATCGCAATCGCCTTTATCGGTCCCTTACGCGACCCGGTCAGAAATATTTGGGTCGTGGAATTTGGGATGATTGCCTGCATCCTTATTATTCCATGGACGCTGATCTTCGGTGCAATCCGAAATATCCCATTTTTCTGGCAATTGGTTGATATGTCTTTTGGGATCTTCGAGATGATTCCGCTCTGGATGGCTCACTAGGATATAATCCGAATTTCGGACAAACTGTGACAAATTTCACTAAACTAATGATAATCGTCAATTGACGCTTGGGCTGACAAAGCGATAATTTAAAGCCGCAACAAATCTATTTATAGGAGTCACGACCATGACCATGAAAATTCTAGAAGATTGCATCGCTTGCGGTGCATGCGTCCCGGAATGCCCCACCGAATCGATCAGCGAAGGCGATGGGATTTTGTATGTCATCAACCAGGAAACCTGCGTTGAGTGCGAAGGCCACTACGATTCACCCAAGTGCGTGAGCGTCTGCCCCGTCGAGTGCATCGTCAAAGCGTAATTGCGTTATAATTTCGACAACTAAATAAGAACCTTCGGGGCAGGGTGCAATTCCCGATCGGTGGTACAGCCCACGAGCCTATTATGGAGTCCAGCAGCTCGCTGCTGGATTTACGGAAGCAAGCTTCCTAACTCCAAAAGGCAGGATCCGGTGAAACTCCGGAGCCGACAGTTACAGTCTGGATAAAAGAAGGATGTAGGCTCAAGCGAGTCTGATTCGACTTATCGCTGTAGCGGTAAGATGTAAGTCCCCGAAAACGTACGTTGTTTTCGGGACTTTTTTTCGGGTCAGGCGAAGCAGACGCCTGGTTCCGCGCCCCGTGGTTTATTTCACGAGGCGCTTTTGTTGAGACGGAGCACTCTCCGTCTCTATAGCTGAATTGTAATTTTTATGAAACCAGACGTATTACGCACCCTTTCTAAAAATACCAAACCTAACTGGCTGGGACTTGTCTCTTTGTTGATAGGTTTGCTTGTCTGGTATCTGCTTGCGCGCTTTAGCGGACTTCCCAACTTCATTCTGCCTTCACCGATTAGTGTATGGAACCGATTCATAAAAGCAATATCGGATGGATCTCTTCTCTATAATACAGGAATCACGCTGATTGAAATCCTGCTCGGCCTACTAACAGGCGTCCTGTTCGCAACTATTGTGGGATATCTGATCGCAAAATCGCGTTCGCTGGAAAAAATCCTGTCGCCTTATTTGGTGGCGAGCCAGGCGATCCCAGTGGTCGCGATCGCTCCCTTGCTTGTGATTTGGTTAGGAAATGGGATTTTCTCCAAGGTGGTCATCTGCGCTCTGATCGTATTCTTCCCGGTCCTGGTCAATACAATCGTAGGGATACGCGCTGTACCGACCTCACTGTATGACCTGATGAATTCTCTCCATGCGACGCGCTCTCAGATTTTGTGGAAATTGGAAGTACCTGCCGCCCTGCCTTTATTTCTGGGTGGATTACGCATCGGCGCGACCCTGGCAGTGATCGGAGCGATCGTCGGAGAATTGGTGAATGCCGAAAATGGACTGGGATTTCTTTTGCAGTTGGGAGATTTCCAGTACGACACGCCGATGGTCTTTGTTGCTGTGTTTACTTTGATCGCCCTGGCACTCATGTTGTACGGAATTGTGACTTTATTGGAAAGAAAATTTTTGAAATGGCAGGAAACGAGATAATTGCTGGTTGGTAAATAAGGAGTTTCAATGTTTCGCAAATTAATTTTGCTCACCCTTGGGTTGACACTCGCTCTCTCAGGGTGTGCCAGCCCTCAGTCCACAAAGGAAGCGGGTAGTTTGGCAAAGATCCGCCTGCCGATGGGATATATTCCAAACATTCAGTTCGCACCGTTATATGTTGCCGATCAAAAAGGATATTTCCGTGATGCGGGAATCGAGGTCGACTTCGATTACAAGTTCGAGACCGATGGAGTCGCATTGGTTGGTTCAGGAGAAGTGCCATTCTCGCTCGTCTCAGGCGAACAGGTTTTGCTTGCACGCGCCCAGGGATTGCCTGTCAAGTATATTACTGCCTGGTATCAGCAATATCCAGTCTCGGTCGTCGCGAAAAGTGACCAGGGGATTCTGATCCCACAAGATCTAAAAGGAAAAACGATTGGCCTGCCTGGCCTGTTTGGCGCGAGCTACGTAGGCTTGCTTGCCATGCTTTATGAAGCCCATATGAGCGAGAAGGATGTGACATTGGATGCGATTGGCTTTAACCAAGTGGATCTGCTTGCCTCCGGTCAACAGAACATAGTGGTGGGTTACACCGCCAATGAACCGATCCAGCTTCGCGCCCGCGGAATTCCAGTGACAGAAATTCGCGTGTCTGACTATGTCCAGCTGGCCTCCAACGGTATTCTGGCAAGTGACAAGGTAATTCAGGAAAACCCCAAACTCGTGCGTGCATTCGTTGGAGCATTCCTGAAAGGTCTCGCCGATACGATCGCTAACCCGGAAGAGGCTTACAAGTTAAGTGAGTCGTATATCCCCAACTTTGCCAGCCTGGACAAGAATGTGCAGATGCAGATTCTTAATACCTCCATAGAAGAATGGAAGACAGATCGGCTAGGCTATTCCGATCCGCAGTCATGGGAGAATATGCAGAATGTTCTCCTGCAGATGGGCCAGATCAAGGAAAAAACAGATCTAAGCAAAGCCTATACAAATGAATTTATTCCATAATCTTGTGGAGACGTTGCATGCAACGTCTCCACAAGATTGACCAAACCATGCCCCAGACTCCTATCCTCACCATTCGAGATTTAAGTGCCGTATTTTCCGATAATAACGGTGGGTTGCGCGCGCTGGAGGATGTCTCATTTGACGTACATCCACGCGAGTTCGTGTGTGTGTTGGGACCGTCCGGCTCGGGTAAGACCACATTGCTGCGGATCCTGGCCGGGCTGCTTCCTCCTGCCTCCGGTTCATTCATGTTCGGTCATGGCGAACAGCCGAG
>AR_comb_assmDRAFT_10007627_pt1 | contig 10936 bp, 9 predicted proteins | sample ArasoioldDNA_FD_10543 | JGI IMG/M metagenome (IMG submission 10543) | reverse complement strand
CTCATCAGGCGGAAGTCGCAGTCCACGTCCCGCACCGTCAGCCCGAACAGCAGTTTCACGATGTGGTGATAGACGCGGCCGATGATGATCCGGTGGAACGGATCAGAGCGGCTGATCTTGTAGCCGTTCACGAGGTCCGCTTCCGGCGTCATGCGGTTCCAGAGCAGCGTCAGTTCGGCCGGGTCGTACTGCGCATCACCGTCCGTGTAGAAGATCAGATCCTTGGTCGCGCTGCGAAAACCGGTCTGCAGCGCTCCGCCATACCCGCGGTTGCGCGGATGGTGCACGGCCCGAACGTGCGAATAGGTTCTCGCCAGTTCGTCGATGATGTCCGGCGTCGCGTCGGCGCTGCCGTCATTGACGACGATGACTTCGTAGTCGGGCGTCAGTTCCGACGCGGTCTGGACGGCGCGGATGACCATGCTCGCAATGGTTCCGCTGTCGTTGTACGCCGGGAAGAAGACGCTCAGACCCGCAGGCTTTCCGGCGGGAGTTTCTGACATGACGGGATGCGCCTAAACCATAGCACGAAAAGGACGATCCGTATCCTTTGTCGCTACCAGCCGCCACGGTGTCAGCGCCGACTCGACGAGCACTGCAGACGTCAGCTTCGACTCGCCGAGGCGCCGCTCGACGAACGTGATCGGAACTTCGGCGATGCGGCATCCCGATCGCGCGGCCGCGAAGAGCATTTCGACGAGGAACGAGTACCCGTCCGACGTGAACCGGTCGAGGACTAGCGCGCCGAGCGCCTCGCGGCGCCAGCAGCGGTAACCGCTCGTGCAGTCCCTTGGAGAAAGCCGCGTGACGGTCCGGATGTACAGGTTGGCGAACCGGCTCAGAAGCTGGCGACGCTTGGGCCAATTCACGATTGCGCCCCCGGCGACGTATCTCGAACCAATCACGACGTCCGCTCGTTCGGTTGCGGCGATCAGGTCGGGCAGATAGCGCGGATCGTGCGAGAGGTCCGCGTCCATTTGGCAGATCACGTCGAAGGGTTGCCTGACCGCGAGCGCGATGCCGTCGATGTACGAGCGGCCAAGCCCTCGTTTATCCGTGCGGTGCATGACGGTCAGCCGGCCGCCGCTCGATCGAGCAAGGTCGTCTGCGATCGCGCCGGTGCCGTCGGGAGAGTTGTCGTCGACGACGAGCACGTTCACGTCTGGAAGGGCGAGCAGGCCTTTTGCAAGCAGTGGCAAATTCTCGCGCTCGTTGAACGTCGGCACGATGACGAGGGCCGTCCTGCTCACGATCGGCGTCCCTCGAATCGCAGCTGTGAAATCTGTTCGGACAGGAGACCCACGAGCAGGATGACCACGCTCAACACGATCAGGAGGACCGACGAGTTCGTGACGTGCGACTGCGTCGCGATCGTCCACGCCGCGTAGCCGGCGCCCAGCAGAAACGCGGTGATGCTGACGGGGACGAACACACGCAGCGGGCTGAAAATCGTGATCACCTTCAGCAAGATCACGAAGAAGCGGATTCCATCGGCACCGAGCCGGATCTTGGATGCACCCTGGCGCCGTCCAGCCTCGATCGGTTCGAAGGCGACGCTGTACCCGGCCTTGATGAACGCCAGCGTCGTGGTCGTCGGCGTCGAGAACCCGTTTGGCAGCAGATGGAGGAACTCGTCGAGGCACTCGCGCCGCGCCGCACGAAGTCCCGACGTCAGATCGGGGATCGGGCGTTCGGTTAGATAGCTCGCGATCGCGTTCAGCGCCTGGTTGCCTGCGCGACGGACCAGGCTCGCCTGGGTCTCCGGCGTGCGCGCGCCGACGACGAGGTCGTACGGGTCCAGCGCGGCCACCAGCCGCAGGCCGTCCGTGGCGCGATGCTGGCCGTCGGCGTCGATGATCAGCACGAACCGCGCGTCGGTCGAGCGGACCCCGGTTTTCACCGCCGCCCCGTTGCCCTTGTTATAGGGATGCCGGACGACGCGGGCGCCGGCGGATCGTGCGCGTGACGAAGTGTCATCGTCCGACCCGTCGTCCACGACGATAATGTCGCGCCATGCTGCGGCGGACTGCAGATCCGCGACGACGGCGGAGATCGACGCCGCTTCGTTGAAGGCGGGAATGACGACCGCCGTCAAATCGGGTTGTCCCATCAACGTACCGCGTTAGCCATGAGCCGTTCGACGACGCCATCCCAGCTGATGGCTCGTGCCCGTTCGTAGCCCGCGTCGCCGAGAGTCTGTGCGAGACGCCGGTCGCTCTGCAGGCGCGCGATCGCCGCTCCGAGTGCCTCCCCGGTCGGTTCGACGACGAGGCCGGTCACCCCGTCGTCGACGAACTCGAGTGGCCCGCCCGCGTCGCTGGTCGTGATGACCGGCTTGCGGGCTAGAAAGGCCTCGAGTGTGACGTATCCGTAGTCTTCGTCAAATGGAGGAAACACGACGGCCAGTGCGCCAGCATACAAGTCGGCCAGCGGGTCCTCGCCGACGTTGCCGACGAACGTAACGCGTGAGCCGACGCCCGCCGCTGCTGCTTCTTCCTCGAGCCGCGCCCGGAGTGGTCCGTCGCCGGCGACAACGAGTCGCATAGATCCGCCGGCTCGCGCCAGCGCATGAATGATCAGGTCCACGCGCTTGGTCGCTTCGAGACGCCCGACGGAGAGCATGTAATCGCCGGCAGGACCTGGGCGCAGCCGGCCGGCAAGCGGCGGCGGATGGTAGAGCGTTTCGGCGGCCAGGCCGTTGTACTTCAGAAGGCGCGAGGCCGTGTTGCGTGCGATCGCGTAGAGACCCTTCGATTCGGCAAGCGCCTCGGTGTCCAGACCGATGAGACGATCGCGCAGGTTGACGTCGGGCTCCGTGTGATCGAACTCGCTGTACGGCGTGCCGCACAGCTCGTAGATCGCGCGGTACTGGTGCAGGAGCCAGGTGATTTTGTTGGGGTGCCGCACGAAGTACGTCGGGAACTTTGTCGCGATCACGGCGTCGATGGGCGTGCCGTTTGCCTCGGTGAGATCGACGAGCCGCCAAGCCGCGATCTGGGACAGCAGCGCTTCCTTCGGGTACCACTTGAACGGCACCGAAACCCGTTCGGCGCGGTAACCGTGCTCGCGTAACCGATCGACGAGACCGTCCACGAGGTATTCCGCCCCGCCGCGAACGAACGGCACCCTCGCTTCGCAGACGACGACGGTCTTCGTCATGTGGCGAAGCGGAAATTGATGATGTCGCCGTCCTGCACGACGTACTCTTTCCCTTCGAGCCGCACTTCGCCGTGGTCGCGGCACGCAGCCATCGACCCGCGCGTCGTCAACGCGTCGTAGCTGACGACCTCCGCGCGGATGAAACCCCGCGCGATGTCGCTGTGGATCTCGCCGGCCGCCAGCTGCGCCGGGATGCCACGGGGGATCGACCAGGCGCGGCACTCGTCCTCGCCGACGGTGAAAAACGAAATGTAGCCGAGCAGATCGTAGCTCGCTCGAATCACGCGATCGAGGCCGGAGGATGTGAGACCGAGATCTGCGAGAAACGCGGCCGCGTCGACCGCTTCGAGCTGCGCAATCTCGAGCTCGATCTTCGCGCAGACAGCGACCGCTGCCGTCGACGCGCGCGACAGAAACGCGGTCAGGCCCGTCATTTCGGCCGCCCGATCGACGTGCGACATCACGTCGCCGCTCATTTGGGATTCATCGAGGTTGATGACAATTAATAGCGGTTTTGCCGAGAGGAATTGGAAGCCGCGAAGCCGTTTCAGATCTTCGCCTTTCAGATCGAGCGCGCGAAGCGGCTGGCCGCCCTCGAGGGCCTGGCGGCACGTCATCACGACGTCACGCTCGCGCTCGAGGTCCGCGGACCGCGACTTCTTCAAATCCTTGTCGAGGCGTTCGATGCGGCGTTCGGCGACGCCAAGATCCGCCAGGATCAATTCGTCTTCCATCGCCTGCGCGTCGCGGCCCGGATTGACGGAACCCGACGGCGGCGGCACAGAAGGGTCGGCGAAAGCCCTGAGAACATGAACCAGCGCGTCCGCGTTCTTGTACGCCACGACGTCGACGAGCGCTTTGGCGCCGCCGGCGGTGCCCGTGGCCACGAGGTCCGTGAACTCAACGGTGGCCGGCACGCGCTTCTTCGGGTTGTACATCGACGTGAGGACGTCGAGCCGCGCGTCAGGCACTTTCGAGATTCCGACCGCTGTCTCCCCCTTGCCATGGGCCGCCCGGGCCGTGCCGTGGGCGCTGGTCATCAGTTGAAAGAGGGTGGATTTTCCGCTGGATCCGAACCCAATGAGGGCTGCCCTGAGCATCGTCGAAGCCCGCCATCGTAGCACGCAACATTTCGCGCTTCCCGCAGTTGCACGGTCTCGCAAAAGTGGGCGTTTAAGGCGCCTGACCTGAAGGGCGATGAGAGGGCGAAAATACAGCGTAACTCACTGAGACGCAACATATTGCGGTTGACATCCCCGGGAGCCTCTCCTACCATCTTGTGGACTTTTCTGGAGCTAAGTGGAGTAGCGCTTGTTCAGGGGTAACTCGCCCGCTCGAATCGACGACAAGGGTCGGCTCAAGGTGCCGAACACGTTTCGCGCGGCCCTCGAGTCGAAGTACGGGCGCGAGCTCTATCTGACGAGCCTGTCCGGCGAATACGTCCGCATCTATCCCATGCCGGTCTGGCTCGAGATGGAAGAAAAGCTCGGCCGGATGCCGTCGTCCCATCCGGCGCGCCTCCGCTTCCTCGATCGCGTCAGCTATTTCGGTCAAGCCGGCGAGCTGGACGCCCAGGGCCGCGTGATCATCCCCGTCCGTCTCCGCGAGTCCGCGACGATGGCTGGCGATGTCGACGTGCTCGGCCTCTACAACTGCCTGGACGTCTGGAACCACGATCGTTTTCTCACCAAGCTTCAGCGCGATCCTTATACAGACGACGATGCGCGGGCGCTGTCGGAGTTCGGCATCTGATGACGCACGTTCCTGTCATGACCGCCGAAGTGCTGCAGTACCTCCGCCCGGAGCGCGGCGGCGTGTTCGTCGACTGCACCGTCGGCCTGGGCGGGCACGCGCGCGCGCTGCTCGAAGCGGGCGCCACGCGGCTGCTCGGCCTCGATCGAGATCGGGACGCGCTGGCGTTCGCGAAATCGGCGCTGGCGCCGTGGGCGTCGCGCGTCGAGCTGGTCCACGCCGACTACCGCGAGATTGCCGCCGTACTCGATGAGCGCCAGATCGCGACAGTCGATGGCGCGTTGGCGGACCTCGGCGTCTCCTCGCTCCAACTGGACGCCGCGGGCCGCGGCTTCAGCTTCCTTCGCGACGAGCCGCTGGACATGCGGATGGATCAGTCGTCCGGAGAGACAGCCGCGGACTTCGTGTCGCGTGCGTCAGAACGCGATCTCGCCGACGCGATCTTTCAGTACGGAGAGGAACGGTTCTCGCGCCGGATTGCGCGCGCGCTCGTCCATGCCCGGCAAGAGGCTCCGATCGAGACCACGGGCCGTCTTGCCACGATTGTCCGCGGGGCGATTCCACGCCGCGGCTTCCAGCGAATCGACCCAGCGACGCGGACGTTCCAGGCCCTGCGCATCTGGGTCAACCGCGAACTCGACGAACTCGAGCGCTTCGTCAGGACGCTGGCCGGACGCCTTCGTACCGGCGCGCGGCTCGCGATCATCACGTTTCATTCGCTCGAGGACCGAATCGTGAAGCACACGTTCCGCGCGCTCGACCGGGAGCTTGCCGTGGCGACGGTGCTGACGAAAAAACCCATTCTGCCGGGTGACGACGAGACTGCGCGAAACCCCCGATCGCGCAGCGCGAAGCTGCGAGTCGTCGAGGTCACATCATGACCGCTGAATCCTTCGAGTACGCGATCAAGAAGGACGTCCGGAACAACCCGATCGTCCGCGAGGTCGACGAGGCCCGCCAGCGCGAGCTGTGGAAGTCGGTCAGTGTCGCGGTGTTCCTCGTGCTCGGACTCCTGTTTTCCGCATGGCAGCATTTCGAGCTGCTGCGCCACGGCTATCAACTCGAGGAGCTGCAACGGCAAAAAGCGGCTGAAGAGGAGACCAACCGGCAGCTGCGCCTCGAGATCGAGACGTTGAAATCCCCGAAACGCATCGAGGCGCTGGCGACCAGGCAGCACTTCGTGACGCCATCGCGGGACGAAGCGATTGTGATCGAACGGGTGACGCCGCCGGATCCGCCGGCGAAGTCCATCGTGGCGCGCCGGTAACACGTCATGACGTCTCAGACCTGGCGCCTCACGCTCAAGCGGCGCGTGATCGTCGTTGCCGGATTCCTGGCGTTCTGGGTGGTCGGCATCGAAGCACGTTTGATTTTTCTTCAGGTCATCAGCCGCGCCGAATTCGAAACGCGCGCCGAGCGTCAGCGGAACCGGACGCAGGAACTCCCCGCCAAGCGCGGCGATATTCTCGACCGTCGCGGTCACGTGCTGGCGACCAGCGTGGATGCCGACACCGTCTATGCCGTGCCCTCGGAGCTGGCAAACCCCGCTGAGGTCGTCGACAAGCTCTGCGCGGCGTTTCGCGACTGTCAGAAGAAAGAACGGCAGGCGCTGCTCGAACGTCTGAATCGTCAGAAGCAGTTCGCATACGTCCGGCGGCAGATTCCTCCGGACGCCGCGCAGCGTGTCGCCGACCTGAATCTCGAAGGCATTGGTTTCCTGAAGGAAAGCAAGCGCTTCTACCCGAATCGCGAGCTGGGCGCGCACATGCTGGGCTGGGTTGGCCTCGATAACGTCGGGCTTGGCGGGATCGAGTCCACATACGACACAGACATTCGCGGTAAGAACGGCCGGGTTCTCATCCAGACCGACGCACGCCGCCGCGCCTTCAATCGCGACGAGCGGCTGCCCACCGCGGGATCGACGGTCGAGTTGACGATCGACGAGTACCTGCAGCACTTCGCCGAGCGCGAACTGCATGCCGGCGTGCTCGAGAACCGGGCGCTCGGCGGGTCCGCGATCATCCTGAACCCGGCGACCGGCGAGATCCTGGCGATGGCGAACGAACCCACGTTCAATCCCAACGCGTACCGCGACGCCGAAGACAACGAACGCCGCAATCGCGCGGTGCAGGACATCTACGAGCCGGGCTCCACGTTCAAGGTCGTCACCGCTTCGGCGGCGATTCAGGAGCATGTCCTCAAGCCCGACGCGACCATCGACACCAATCCGGGCCAGATCAGGATCGGCAACCGCCCGGCGATCCGCGAAGACGGCAATCGCAACTACGGCGTCCTCTCCTTCATGGACGTCATCGTCAAGTCCAGCAACATCGGCGCAATCCGGATTGGCTTCCGCGTCGGGCCCGAGCGGCTCGGCCGCTACGTCTCTGCCTTTGGTTTCGGAAAAGCGGCGTCGCCCGATTTCCCCGGTGAGAGCTCCGGCATCGTGTGGAGTGCCGACAAGCTGAACGACAGCGCGCTCGCGTCCGTGTCGATGGGATACCAGGTGGGCGTCACGGCGCTGCAGATGGTCAGGGCCGTGAGCACCGTCGCCAACGGGGGAGCCCTGATCGAACCGAGACTGCTGCGCGCTGTCTATCGTGACGAACGCCGGGTGTCGGTCAAACCGAAAATCAGCGGACACACGATCGATCCGGAAACGGCGGCAACGCTCACGACCATCATGGAGCAGGTCGTCGAGCGCGGGACCGCGAAGCGGGCCAAGGTGCCGGGCTACACGATCGCCGGCAAGACCGGCACGGCGCAGAAGATCATCAACGGCCGGTACTCGCACAGCGACCACGTCGCGTCATTCGTCGGGTTCGTCCCGTCGCGGCGTCCTGCGCTGGCGATGGTGGTCGTCATCGACACACCGAAGGGGCCGAATGGCGATCACGGCGGATCGGTTGCCGCGCCCATCTTCCAGCGTATTGCCGAAGCATCGCTCCGGTATCTGGGCGTCGCGCCGGACGTGAACGCCGTACCGCCAGTGCTGGTCGCGGCACGGGACGACGATGGGCAGCCTGGTCCACCGCCGGGCCCGACAGTGAAGAAAGTTGTCGTCGCTGCCGGAACCGTTCCGGACGTCCGCGGCCTGGGCGCGCGCCAGGCCGTGCAAGTGCTTCTGAAGGCCGGATTGAACGCGCGCGTGTCTGGGGACGGCATGGTGGTGTCGCAGTTCCCTACGCCGGGCGAGCCGATCGAGGAGGGCGCCGTCTGCAGGCTTGTCCTCGAGCGGTCGACGCCGCGGCCAATGGAGCCAGTGCACCCGTGAAGCTCCACGAGCTGACCGCGGCCATTCGCGATCTTCCCATCGGTGGCGGTGCCATCTCGCGCGCCAACCCGGACGTGGCGGGTGTTTCGTACGACTCGCGAACGGTTGCGGCCGGCTCGCTCTTTGTCGCGCTCAAAGGCCAGCACGCTGACGGCGTGGCGTTCGCGCGGCAAGCCGTCGAGCGCGGCGCGGCGGCCGTCGTGGCCGAGCAGCCGGCCCCCGCGGACCTCACCGTGCCGTGGATTACGGTAACGGACGCGCGCCTCGCGCTCGCGCTTCTCGCGTCGGCGTTCTACGGGGATCCGAGCCGCGACATGCGCGTCATCGGGATCACGGGGACGAACGGGAAGACGACCACCGCGTACCTCATCGCGTCTATCTTCGAAGCTGCCGACGTGCGGTGTGGAATTCTCGGTACGGTTGCGTACCGCATCGGACCGGGCGACACCGATACACGTGAGGCCGCGCGGACGACTCCCGAGGCCCCTGACGTACAGTCGCTGCTCCGCGAAATGATCTCGCGCGGATGCGGCGCGTGCGCGATGGAGGTGTCGTCACACGCGCTGGCGTTGCGCCGCGTGGACGGGATGACGTTTGCGGCCGGCGTCTTCACGAACCTGACGCGCGATCACCTCGACTTCCACGCCGACATGGAGGACTACTTCCGCGCGAAGCGGCGGTTGTTCGAAATGCTGCCGGCCGACGCGCCGAGCCTGATCAACGTCGACGACCCTCGCGGCGCGTCGCTCGTCACCGCCGGCGGCCGCGCGGTCACGTACGCGATCAATCGTCCGGCCGATATCACGCCGGGCCCGTTGTCGTTTTCGCTCGCGGGCCTGCGGTTCGACGTCCGCACGCCGCGGGGCACGCTGCAGGTCAGCTCGCGGCTGGTCGGCCGGCCCAACGTCTACAACATCCTCGCGGCGGTCGCCGCAGCGACCGCGATGGACGTGTCATTCGACGCGATCGAGCGTGGCGTGAAACAGCTTCCGGGCGTGCCGGGACGATTCGAGGTCGCGTCGCAGGCGAAGGACGAAGTCACCGTTGTCGTTGATTACGCGCACACCGACGACGCGCTCAGAAATCTCCTGGAGACGGCACGGCCGCTGGCGCAGGGCCGCCTGATCACCGTCTTCGGCTGCGGCGGCGACCGCGACCGCACGAAGCGGCCGCTGATGGGTGCCGTGGCCAGCCGCCTGAGCGATGTCATCGTCATCACGTCGGACAACCCGCGTGGCGAGGATCCGATGCGGATCATCGAAGAGATCCAGCGCGGGATTCCGGCGGTGCAGCCGGAACGCGATCGCGTCGGCCGGGCGTCACGCGTCGACCAGGCCCTGGCCATCGTGGACCGCCGGGCGGCCATTGCCAGGGCGGTCGAACTGGCGCGCCCCGGAGATCTCGTGCTCGTGGCCGGCAAAGGGCACGAGAAATACCAGGTGATCGGCGACAAGGTGCTGCCGTTCGACGACGTGGCGGTCGCGCGCGAAGCGCTGGCAAAGCGTCGGACGAACTCGGGCGTGGTGTGAATGCGATTCGTCTCACCGCAGGCTGGATCGCTGCTGCGATGCGTCCGGCGAATGGTCGGCTCGTCGCCGGCGATGCGAACCGGGAATTCGACGGCGTTTCGATCGACACGAGAACGATCGAGGCGAACCAGCTCTTCGTCGCGATTCGCGGCGAGCGGTTTGACGGCGCGGCGTTTGCGCAGGCGGCGCTCGGTTCTGGGGCTGGCGGAGTCGTTGTCGCGAACGGCTGGCTGGGCGGCCAGATGAACGCGACGGCAGGGGCTGTGGTCATCGAAGTCGACGACACGACCGCTGCGTTGCAGTGCCTCGGGAGCGCCGTGCGGCGGGAGTCGGGAACGAAGGTCGTGGCCATTACGGGCAGCGCCGGAAAGACCACGACGAAGGAAGTGACGGGCGAGTTGCTGGCGTCGCGATATCGGGTGATTCGCAATCGCGGCAACTTCAACAACCACATCGGGCTGCCGCTCTCGCTCGTCGAGTTGCGGCGGCGGCCGGAGGTCGCGGTCGTCGAGCTTGGCATGAATCACGCGGGTGAAATCAGCACGCTGGTGCGGATTGCGGAGCCGGACGTCCGGGTATGGACGAACGTCGGCGACGCCCACCTCGGGTTCTTCGCGTCGGTGGATGCCATCGCCGATGCCAAGGCCGAGATCCTGGAAGGCGCGGACGAGGCGACATTGATCGTCGCCAACGCAGATGACGAGCGCATTGCCGCACGCGTCTCTGGATTTCCAGGCCGCGTGTCGACGTTCGGTATCGATCGACCAGCCGACGTTCGAGCGACCGGCGTCGTTGACCGGGGCATCCAGGGATCGACGGCGCACGTGGCGACGCCGGCCGGCAGTGTGGACCTGGAAGTGCCGCTCATCGGACGCGGCAACCTGATGAACGTGCTCGCTGCCACGGCGGTCGCCGTTGAATTCGACGTTCCGATGGACGTCATCGCCGCGCAGGTGTCCGGGCTACGTCCCCCCTCGCATCGCGGCGATGTCGTCCGGCTGGCCGTTGGCGCCACGCTGGTGGACGACAGCTACAACGCCAATCCAACAGCGACGAAGGGAGCGCTCGACGTTCTTGCGGCGTCGCCCGCCGCGGGCCGTCGAGTCGCGGTGCTTGGCGAGATGCTCGAGCTCGGCGATCAATCGACGCGCCTTCACGAAGAGGTGGGTCGTGCGGCCGCATCGAAGCGTCTCGACATGCTCGTCACCGTCGGCGGCCCGCC
>AR_comb_assmDRAFT_11105045_pt1 | contig 10937 bp, 6 predicted proteins | sample ArasoioldDNA_FD_10543 | JGI IMG/M metagenome (IMG submission 10543) | reverse complement strand
CCGATGCCCGCCTGACCATGGCCGGCCCCGACCGCAACGGGTGCCGGCGGGAGACGACGCGGGCCGCGGAGGAGTGTGGGGTGCTCGACCAGATCACGTTCCAGGGCCCGATGCCCAAGTCCGAGGTCCCGGGGTGGTTGGCCGAGGGGGACATTTTTCTCAACACCGCCACGGTGGACAACATGCCGGTGACCGTGCTGGAAGCGATGGCCGCCGGATTGGTTGTGATCAGTACTCGCGTAGGGGGCGTGCCCTTTCTGGCGAGCGACGGGCAGGATGCTCTGCTGGTACCGCCGGATGATCCCGAGGCGATGGCGTCGGCGATTCGCCGGGTGCTCACGGAGCCCGATCTCGGCGCGGCGCTCTCGCGTCAGGCCCGGGCGCGGGCGGCTCGATGCGACTGGTCGGTCGTCCTCCCGCAGTGGGAGCAACTACTGACCGACGTCATTCGCGGCGAGACCTCCGACGCACCCGTGCATCCGCCCGAGTTGGGTGTGCCGAGCCTCTCGTCATCCGCCAGCCCGAGGGGATGACGGCAGATGCATCCGGCGGCCCTGCGCGCCTTTCAGCTTCTCCCCCACGGACCGGCACGGGACCTGGCGGCGAGCCTGCGGGGCAGCTATTTGAACTGGTGGCGCTACGGTCGCAACCTCGAGCGCCTGGTGGAGCAGGCCGCGGAGCGCGAGCAATGGACCGCAGCGCAGTGGCGGACGTTCCACGAGGCGAAGCTGGCCGAGATGCTTCACCGCGCCTTCACCGCGGTGCCCTATTACCGGGAACAGTGGTCTACGCGCCGGCGCAACGGGGACCGCGCCGCCCCGGACCTGCTTGCCAACTGGCCGATCCTCACCAAACAGGACCTCCGTCGCGAGCCCCGAGCCTTTCTGGCCGAGGACCGGAACCCGCGGTTCATGCTCCGGGAGCGCACCAGCGGCACCACCGGCACTCCCTTGGACCTCTGGGCCGGCCGCCGATCGGTCCAGGCGTGGTACGGGCTAGTCGAGGCCCGTTGGCGACGCTGGTATGGTGTCACTCGGAACGACCGCTGGGCGATTCTCGGTGGCCAGCGAGTCGCGGATCCCGAACGCCGCCGGCCACCGTTCTGGGTCTGGAACGCCCCGATGGGTCAGCTGTATCTCTCTACGTACCATCTCTCTCCGGACCTGGCCGCCTCGTACGTAGAGGCTCTCGAGCAGCATCGGATTCGCTACGTCTACGGCTACACCTCTGCCCTGCATGCCCTGGCGGCGTTCGCCCCGGAGCGGCTTGGGAATCTCGGGCTTGCTGTGGTCATCACCAACGCGGAGCCGGTGACTGAAGCTCAACGGTCCCGCATCGGTCAGGCGTTCCGCTGCCCAGTGCGCGAGACCTACGGGATGGCGGAGGCCGTCGTAGCCGGCAGCGAGTGCGAGGCCGGCCGCCTGCATGGGTGGCCCGAGGTCGGGTGGGTGGAGTACCTGGAAGGCAGAACACCGGTGTCGCCGGGAACGGTCGGTGACCTGGTGTGCACCGGCTTGCTCAATCCGGACATGCCGCTGATCCGGTACCACGTGGGCGACCGTGCCGTCGCCCCGATGGTAGGGACCAGCTGCCCCTGCGGGCGGTCGCTTCCGCTGCTGGGGTCGATCGACGGAAGGAATGACGACCTCGCCTACACGCCTGACGGGCGCGCCGTCAGCCACCTGCACCTGGTCTTCGGCGCCGACGTGCACGTGACCGAGGGCCAGATCGTTCAGGAAGCGCTCGACCGCGTGCGGGTACGCTACGTGCCGCAACCCGGTTTCGGGCGACCGGATGAGCGAGCGCTGATCGCCGGCGTTCATGCCCGCATGGGACCGGTCAGGGTGGACCTCGAGCCGGTGGAGACAATTCCTCGCACCGGCAACGGCAAGCTCCGGACGGTCATCTGCGAGCTGCCCCTGGACCAGCGGCGCGGACCGGCCCGATGACTTCGAGCACGCCCCTGGTCTCGGTCATCGTACCCTGTCGCAACGAGCGGCGGCATATCCGGCGCTGCCTGGAATCGATCGCGAAGAGCGATTATCCCCCCGCGGCTATGGAAATTCTGGTCGTCGACGGATTGAGCGACGACGGTACGGCAGACGAGGTCGACGCCTTCGCGCGGATCGAGCCGAGGGTACGGTTGTTCACCAATCCGCGCCGCATCGTGGCCTCGGCGCTCAATCTGGGAATTCGATCCGCCAAGGGTGAGATCATAGTCCGAATGGATGCCCACAACGAATACCCGCCGGAGTACCTCCCGACTCTGGTCGATTGGCTGCTTCGAACCGACGCCGACAACGTCGGCGCGGCCTGCGTAACCTTGCCCAATGATGAATCGGCGACCGCGCGCGCGATCGCGGTGGCCTTGGCACATCCGTTCGGGGTGGGGAATGCCCATTTCCGGCTGGGGGTGTCGGAGCCCCGAGCGGTCGACACCGTCCCGTTCGGGTGCTTCCGCCGCGAGCTGTTCGATCGGATCGGCGGCTTCGACGAGGAGCTGGTCCGGAATCAGGACGACGAGTTCAACTATCGAATCCTCCGTTCCGGAGGAACGATCTTACTGGTGCCGGGTGTCGTCTCCTACTACTACGGGCGCGCATCCTTCGCCCAGCTGTTCCGGATGTACTTCCAGTACGGCCTTTTCAAGCCCCTGGTGGCCTACAAAGTGGGTCGTGTCGTGACCCTCCGACAGCTCGCGCCGATCGGGCTCGTGCTCTCGCTGGTGATCGGGGGGCCTCTCGCGGTCTGGTCGATCGGGGTACGATGGCTCCTGGGCCTCGGCATCGCGGCGTATGTGGCCATCGCAGCCGTGAGCGCGGCGCGCGTCGTCCGCCGCCAGGGGGGTCGCTGCGCCCTGGCCCTTTTCGTCGCCTTCCCGGTGCTCCATGTGGCCTACGGTCTGGGATTCGGGTATGGGCTGCTTCGGCTGGCGCTCCGGGGGTCGGGGCATCGCGATGACGTGGCAACCGTGCCGTTGTCGCGGTAAAGAGGCCCCTTACCGAGCGTCATGAGGTTCGTCAGTCGAGGCACATTATTTGCACTATTACGATACTGTCTAGACCCCAACGAAGCGCTCAATCCGATACAACGTGGCTGCCCGGCCGTTGCCGCTCGCTAGTCCGAAGGCGGGCGACGATGGGACGTCTTCACTTGGAGAATCAAGGGCCGAGGGACCGCGCGCTTTCAGGGGAAATGCTGGCGCGTTGGCTGTAGCAAGTGGCTGTCAGTTGTGTGTGGTACGGTCACAACAGGAATTGGCTTTTTTCGTCTGATCTAACGTTCGGAGTCTTAGGTACAATGCGATCGGATCCTGCCGAGGCGACGTCCCCCCCGTCGCTCTCTGCTGCGGCCGAGAGTGCGATTTTCTGCAGTCCCGGATTCGCCCGCACGAGCTTCCTGGCTTTCTCGCCGCCGTCGATTGGTGAAGAGGAGATCTCGGAAGTAGTCGACACCCTGCGGTCGGGTTGGATTACGACCGGGCCCAAGTGCCACCGATTCGAGTCCGAATTCGCCGCCCGGGTCGGCGCGCCGGCCGCCCTTGGAGTCAACTCCTGCACCGCGGCCCTGCACACTGCCCTCGCGACCCTCGGCGTCGGCCCGGGGGACGAGGTCATCACCACTCCTCTCACATTCTCGGCTACTGTCGGCGTCATCCACCACGTGGGTGCGACGCCCGTGCTGGTCGACGTCGAGCCCGACACCCTCAACATCAGCCCGATTGCCATCGCGGAGGCCCTCAGCCCTCGGACTAAGGTCATCCTTCCGGTCCACTACGGCGGTCACCCTGCGGATCTCGATCCGATCGGTGCCATGGCCGACTCGGTGGGAGCGACGGTTCTGGAGGATGCCGCCCACGCGCTGGTGGCGAACTACCGGGGCCGGGTGATCGGGTCCGGTCGCAACCCGGTCGCGTTCAGTTTCTACGCGACGAAGAATCTGACCACGGGTGAAGGCGGCATGTTGACCGGCGCGGCCGAGCTGGTGGAGCACGCCCGGATCTGGAGCCTGCACGGCATGAGCCGGGATGCCTGGCGGCGGTATGCCCGGGGCGGCAGCTGGCGCTACGAAGTGGTGGTGCCGGGCTTCAAGTACAACATGACCGACCTTCAGGCCGCCATGGGACTGGCTCAGCTGCGCAAGCTGGACGGCTTCCAGCGCCGGCGCCGTGCCGTCGCCGCGGCCTACACGTCGGCCTTCCGCGGCCTCGACGCGTTGGAGGTCCCCTCGGAGCGGCCGGACGTCGAGTCGGCCTGGCACCTGTACGTCCTGCGCCTGAATCTGGCCGCCCTCCGCATCGGGCGAGACCACTTTATCGAGGAGCTCACCGCCCGGAACATCGGGACGTCGGTGCACTTCATCCCCATCTACCGCCACCCGTTCTATCGTGACTTCTACGGCCTGCAGCCGGCGGCCTTCCCGGTGACCGAGGGACACTACCGCCGCATGCTGAGTTTGCCTCTCCACCCGGGACTCTCCGACCAGGACGTCGCCGACGTCATCGAGGCCGTGCGCGACGTGGTCCGGGGGAACCGGCGGTGATGACACCCGCCAAGCGGGCGATCGACATCCTGGTCTGCGGGCTGGGGCTGCTGTTTCTGCTGCCCCTGTTCCTGCTCATCCCCCTCCTCATCAAGCTGGACGACGGCGGACCCGTGTTCTTCCGGCAGGAGCGGATCGGGCGCCGGGGGAAGCCCTTCAGCATGTGGAAGTTCCGCAGCATGCGGGTGGCGTCCGAGCCGCAGCGGAATCTGACCGTGCGCGGGGACGGGCGGATTACGCGGGTCGGGCGCTGGCTGCGCGAGCTCAAGCTGGACGAGCTCCCCCAACTGGTGCACGTGCTGACCGGCAAGATGACGCTGGTGGGACCTCGGCCGGAGGTTGCGGAGTACGTCCGCCTGTACACCACCGAGCAGCGGCGGGTGCTGGAGCTGGTGCCCGGCATCACCAGCCCGGCTTCGCTGCGATTCTGGGACGAGGCGGCCATCCTCGGGCGGACGCACGATCCGGAAGACACCTATATCCGGCAGATCATGCCGGAGAAGATCCGCATCGACCTGGAGTACGTCAGGCGGCTCACGCCATGGAGCGACATCCGGCTGATCTGTCGGACGGTGATGCAGCTCTGGCCGAAGAGCCGGCCCCTGTTTCGCCTGCTGGTGCTGCGCTACCGACGTCCGGTCATTGTCGCGCTGCACGTCCTGCTCATCGCGTTGGGGTATCGCGCCGCCTTCGAGCTGCGTTTCGATTTTCAGGTGAGCGCCGAGAACGTTCAGCTTTACTGGTTGACGCTGCCCCTGCTGATTCTCGCCCGACTCATCCCCTACGCGCGGTACGGCGTGTTTCAGGGCTACTGGAGGCACGCCGGGATGGAGGACCTGGTAGGACTCTGCAAGGCCGGCACCGTGGGCTCGCTGGTCTTTGTGGCGGCGATACTGGTCTACGGAAGATTCGATGGAATGCCCCGCTCGATCCTGGTGCTCGAGTGGGGCGTCACCATCTATCTTGCGGGTGGGGTCCGGTTCGCTGTCCGGTATTTGCGGGAACACTTGTCGCGCGAAGGCGGCGACGGTGGTCGTCGGACGCTGGTGGTGGGGGTCGGGGACCGCGCCGAAGAGCTGCTGCGGGAGATTCATCACGGAGCCAAGCGACAGCTGCGGGTGCTCGGCCTGGTGACCGAGCATCCGGTGGGCAATGGACGCTCGTTGCGCGGTGAGCGAGTCCTGGGAATGATTGATGACATCGTCACGCTGGTCACGCGCCATCGCATCGAGTTCATCGTGATCGCCCTCGACCACCCCTCGGAGGAGCTTTCTCGAAAGGTGGTCACCGCCTGCCTGCACGCGCGAGTGGACTTCAAGGTGCTCCCCTCCCTGAACGACCTCCTCGACGGCTCGGTCCGGATCGACCACCTGCGGAATGTGTCCATCGAGGACCTGCTGGGTCGTCCGCCGGTACAGCTCGATCTCGCTCTCGTAGGACCGAGCATTCGCGATCGGGTGGTCCTCGTCACCGGGGGTGCCGGTTCGATCGGTTCCGAGCTGGCTCGCCAGATCGCCACCCTTCGTCCACGAACGCTCGTCCTCTTCGACCAGGCCGAGAGCGCCCTCTATTTCACCGTCCTCGAGATCGCGGAACTCGCGCCCGGGATCCGGGTGGTGCCGGTTGTGGGTGACATCACCGATCCCCGATGCGTGGTCGACGTGTTCTCCCGGTGGCGACCGGAGTACGTCATTCATGCCGCCGCGTACAAGCATGTACCCATGATGGAAGACAACGTGATCGAGGCGGTGCGCAATAACGTGCTCGGCACGTTGCAGGTGGCCAACGCCTCGGCCACGTGGGGAGCCGAGCAGTTCGTCCTGATTTCGACCGATAAGGCCGTGCGGCCGGCCAGCATCATGGGGGCCACCAAACGGATCGCGGAGCGGCTCGTCCTGGGGCTGCCGTCGCTGCGGCGCTCGAGCGTGGATTTCCGCGCCGTCCGGTTCGGCAATGTCCTGGGGTCGGCCGGCAGCGTCGTCCCGCTCTTTGAGCGGCAGGTGGCGAGCCGTCGGGCGGTGACGGTCACTCATCCGGATGTGGAACGCTACTTCATGACCATCCGGGAAGCAGCGCAGCTCGTGCTCGAGGCCGGAGCACTGGACGAGGCCCAAGGACGGATCACCATGCTCGAAATGGGTGACCCTGTCCGGATCCTCGACCTGGCGGAGCGGTTGATCAGGCTGGCGGGGCTGGAGCCTCACGAAGAAGTGCCCATCGTCTTCACGGGCCTGCGGCCAGGCGAGAAACTGCGCGAGGAGCTGATGTCCGATCTCGAGGCGACGGTTCCCACGGCGGTCGCGAAGATACGGATCGTGCGGGGGCAGGAGCGCGATGCCGCCCGCATTGCCCGTGGACTCGGTCGTCTAGCTCGGGCGCTGGCCATCGGGGATGCGGACGCGCTCCTGGCCGCCATTCAAGAGATGGTGCCCGAGGGCGTCCCGCCTCTGAGTACCCGCCGGTCCGGCGAGCATGAGTCGATCCCGGAGGCGGGCGGGCTCGAGGTGGAATTCGCTCGACCCACAGCCGTGTCGATCGCGGAGAACGTCTCATGACTCGTCTTCTGGTGCGATGGGCCGCGGTCGCGGGCCTGCTGGTGCCGTGGACCCCGACGCTGGCCCAATCGAGCGCCGGTGGGCCGGCCCCGGTCGTGCTGACCCCGGGCGACCTGGTGCGAATCGTGGTCTGGCAAAAGCCGGAGCTGAGCGGCGAGTTCGTGGTGACGCCGGAAGGCACCCTGGCGCATCCACTCTATCAGGACGTACCGGTCGCGGGGGTTTCGCTGGCCGTTGCCAAGATGCGGTTGCGGGACTTCTTGGCCCGGACCTACACGAAGGATCCGTTGCTGACGGTGGAGCCGCTCTTCAGGGTGACAGTCGGTGGCGAGGTGCGCCAGCCTAACGTGTTGACGGTACCACGCGGAACCACGGTGGCCCAGGCAGTTGCGCTTGGAGGCGGGGTTGCCGAGCGAGGACGAGCCTCCGGGGTGCGGCTGATCCGGGGCGGCCGTACCTACCAGGTGGACCTCACCCGCCCCCACCCGGACGCCGCACCGTTTCAGGTGTTATCCGGCGATCAGATCATCGTGCCCCGGGGACGCAACTTCTTTCGCGATGTGCTCGCGCCGCTCGCGAGCCTCACCGCCGCCGTGGCGTCGGTGATCGCGGTGACCCGACTCTGACCCCCGTGAGAGGTCGTCCCGGAATGCCCGCGAATGGATCGCATGCCGCAGCTGCCTGAGGGACGCCGGATCCCCGGTCGGACCGGCGGCGGCGCCCCGGCACCGATCGCCTCGGCACCTGACCTGCCAGTGGCCGCATTCGACCTGGGCCGCGCGCTGGAAGCGGTCCGACGCCACTGGCTCACGGTCCTGCTGGTCCTGGGTCTGGTCGCAGTCCCCGGGGTTCTCCACTTCAGGAACGAAGTCCCGCTTTACAAGGCCGAGGCCACCATCCGGCTTCGGGATGTGCAGGGGATGCTCACCGGCGGGCTGACGGGCGGCGTCATGGGAGATCTCGCTCGGAGCGTTGACCCGGTACGCTCCCAAATCGAGGTGCTCACCAGCCGCGCTGTGGCCGCCCAAGTCGTCGACAGCACGCCGGAACTTCGGCTGGAAACGATCGGCTTTTCTGCCTCTGCCCTGACCGACATCCACATCGCGCCCGCGTTGGTGACGGATTCGGTCACCTTGGAGTTCCTCCCTGCCGTCGTCGTCGCTACCGCGTCCGAGGGGAGTCGCTCAGCGGTATACGGTGCGCCGCTACAGATTGGCCAAATACAGTTCACGGTGCTCCGCCCACCTGGGCGGCGAGGCGTGCTCATCGTCCACCCTGCCGAGTCCGTGGTGGACGACTTGATGAGCGATCTCACGGTGAGTCCGCGGGAGCAGACCGACGTCATCGATGTCACCTACCTGGACACCGACGCCAACCGGGCCCAGCACCTCGTCAACCGGGTCGTCTCGGTCTATCAGTCGTTCAACGCGGCAGCGGCGCAGCAGCAGTCCACCCGGCGCCGACAGTTCCTCGAAGGCCAACTGAAGTACCATGATTCCGTTCTCACCTCCGCTCGTGCGGAGCTGAGCGTCTTCCGCGGTCGCCAGCGGGCCTACAGCACCAAGCTTCGGCTGTCGACCGAGCAGACTGGCATGATGCAGCTGCAAATGGAGCGCGAATCGATGGCCGCGGACCGGGAGATCTACCGCAAGCTGCTTGACGGCCTGCGCAGCAGCGGCTCGGCCCCGGATGACGCCCAGGTGGGCGCGATCATGTCCGCGCCTGGGCTCGCGACCAACCCGGTCGTCACGGAGTTGTTCAGCCAGCTGACGCGCTACCAGGGAGCGCGCGACTCGCTGACCACCGGCCGTTTCGGTCGGCCGGCGAGCAATCCCGAGGTCCAGCAGGTCGACGCGTTGATAGCGTCGGCGCGGAGCAAGCTGCGCGGTGCGGTCGAAAGCTACCTCAGCTCACTGGACGCGCGTATCGCCTCGCTCGATCAACTGCGGGCCCAGAGCTCGTCCGCTTTCCCCGAATTGTCCGCCACCGAGGAAGAAGAGACCGGCCTGGAGGAACAGGTCGAAGCCGCCCGCGTGACCGTCGCGCAGTTGCGCACGGAGTACGAGAAGGCCCGCTTGGCCGAGGCCGTGGAGGTGGGACAGGTTGAGATCGTGAGCCTGGCGACCGTGCCACGCAGACCGGTCGGCGTGAGCGCGACCCGGAAGTCTGCCTTCCTGATGGTGGTAGGCCTGGTTCTCGGGTTGGGGGCGGCCCTGCTGCAGGATCGCTTCAATCGGTCGTTGCGGCGCCGTGGCCAAGTCGAGGAACTGCTCAACGTCGCCGAGCTCGCCGTCATTCCTGCGGTCCGCACCGGACGACGGTACGCGCTTCGAGGCCGGGGGCAAGGGTCGGCACCGCACCGGGTCGGCGCACACCGTGGCCGAGACGGCCTGGTACCACCGGCCGAGCGTCTGGCCGAGGGCCTGATCGTGGCCTCGGACATGCACTCCATCGCCGCGGAAGCCTATCGACTTCTGCGCACCAACCTGCTCTTCTCGCTGACGGAGAAGTCCCTCCGAACGGTGCTCGTCACCAGCCCGGCGCCGGGCGACGGAAAGACGACGGTGGCCGCCAATCTCGCCATCGCGTTCGCGCACCAGGGTATGCGCGTGCTGCTCGTCGATGCCGATCTTCGACGTGGGCGGGTCCATGATCTGTTCCACTGTCCCCGCGAGCCCGGACTATCGCAACTGCTCCAGAACGAGATCACGCTCGAGGCGGCCGTCAGGTCAACCCCGGTGACCGGGCTCTACGCCATGGCCACCGGGCGCCTGCCGGATGCACCGAACGAGTTGGTTGGCGGGGAGAACATGCGCGCCTTCCTCACGAACGCCACGACCGAGTACGCTCTGGTGGTGATCGATTCGCCGCCCGTGCTCGCCGCGTCGGATGCCGCGGTCATGTCGACCTACAGCGACGCCACCGTCGTGGTCATCCGGGCGGGCCGCACGCACGAGGAAGAGATTCAGCGTACTCTGGATCAGCTGAACGCCGTCGGTGGGAACGTGGTTGGGGCGGTTCTCAACGATCCCGATTCCGCTATCGGTGCCGGTGGGGCCTACTACTACTCAGAGTACTACGGCAAGCGTTCCGAGCAAACCTAGCTGGTCATTCCGTCCCCGGTGGTGGCTCTGGCCCCACCCCCAGGATCAATGCCTCCTCCGAAATTCCCATGGTCTCCTTGGCGTGCTCCTTGAGCATCATCAGGAGCGCCGCCCCGATGGCGCTGAAGAAGATTCCGATGAACCACGCCGTCAGCTCCCCGAAAAACGGAATATCCTCAATCCCGGCCTGGGCCAAGACGTACTGCCGCAGCGCCGGCTGATTGATGAGCTCGGGCGTGACCTGCGGAGCGGACGCCTCGACCGAGTCCGGTCGCGGCCGTGCTGCGCCCGGCACTTGCGCACTCGAATCCGCAACGCGATCCCGGGGAAAGACGAACGGCCGGCGCGCCGACGGGGGGAGCTGGTCGAACATCACTTGCTCGGCGAGCTCGACCGATCGCTCGAATCGCGCCGTGTACCGCATCAGGCAGTAGAGGGACAGACCCATGAGCGCCAGCGGAAGCACGACGACAATGACGCTCCGGACCTTGGTCTCAACCAGGTCCCCGAGCCGCGGTCGGTAATAGGGGTCCGGTTCGGGCTCCAGCATGTGCCGGTAGAGCAAGCGGGCAAGGATGTCCCGCACGTAAAACAGGTAGGCCACCTCGAGAAAGCATGCCACCGGCGCGAAGAAGATCAGAAACCGCGCATGCATCAAGTACGTCGGCAGGATGTCCAAGGCGGCAAAGGGAACCGGCAGCAGGGCCAGGAGCACAGCCCCCACTCCCAGGGTCCG
>AR_comb_assmDRAFT_10180647_pt1 | contig 10937 bp, 8 predicted proteins | sample ArasoioldDNA_FD_10543 | JGI IMG/M metagenome (IMG submission 10543) | reverse complement strand
CTTTCCTAAGAGCATTCTGAGCACGTCAAAAGGTAGAAACTACCCATAATCGAATGGGCAACTAGTACTTCTTCCGGAAGCTTTACGACGAAGTTACCGACATTTGGTGTTGACCGGGTGTGTAGTGGGATATATATTCGCCCACCTCCTGGCCCACGTCCACCTCTCCATAGCAACTCACTGGAGGTCTTGTATGAGTGCAACTCTAATCAAGGAAGAACAAGCGGTCGTCGAGTTCAAGTCGTTGCGCATAGCGATGGAGGAAAAGGTCAGTCAGCTTCAGGCCGCCCAGCAGACCGAGCAAGTGCGAAATGCGATCCGTACGCTGAACGGCTTCTTGGGAAGTCTCTGTACGGGAGAGGAAAGTGACCCCTGCGGCACGACTATGCTAATCCCGCTCACGCCTCGATAGAAGGTTAGGGCCAGGAGACTATCGATTGAGACCCATCTGCTTCAACGCGAGGCAGGTACTGTCCGAGCCATTAGTTAGTTCGCCTCGAGACTCCGCAGGAAGCCACACGGAGGCGTAGCGATATGGAGACCGAGATCCGGTACAAGCGTTCGACACACATCGTCTCGTATTGGAAAGGCGGTCGTTTCCTGTTCCACAACTATGCATGTCGCGAAGTCTCGGGCGCAACCGGTGTGGCGTGTGACGTCCTTAGTTTCTTTGGGGAATGGAAGTCGTTCGCTGCGCTGTGTCAGTTCAAAGCGACGGTCCCCGCTCCGGTGCTGCAAGAATTGATCGAGGCGCTCGTCGCCGCGAAACTACTCCATAGTTCGAATGTGCCGCCATCGCCTGCGGAACAGGCGATGGCGAAGTTTGATCGATGGAATCCTGAGTGTGGCTTTTTTCACACCGCGACAAAGGACGTCCGTTTCATCGACAGCGTGACCGCACAGCGGCAATTGGACGCGCAGGCGACGCAGTGGCCCATGCCGTCGCCCGTCAAGCGCTGCACTGTTGTGAAGTCTCTTCGGCTTCCCGCTCCAAAAGTTGACGGACCACTTGCAGAAACGCTGAAAGCGCGGCGCACGTGGCGGAGATTTGGCGAGGGCACAATCCCTCTTTCCACATTCGCCACCGTGTTGGGTTACACAGCCGGTATCCAACATTGGGTCACGGTGCCTCCGGCCGCCAGGGTGGCCCTGAAGACATCGCCGTCTGGTGGTGCGCGACATGCCGTAGAGGTCTATACGCTGGCCTGGGCGATCGAAGGCCTTCCGAAGGGTCTCTATCATTACGCTCCTGATACACATGAACTCGAGCTATTGCGTGACGGACTGGACCAGCGTCAAGTACCGATCTATCTGCCGTTTGGTGATTACTGGTCCGACGCATGCGCGGTGGTTTTCTTTTCTGCGGCGTACGAGCGAGACCTCTGGCGCTACCCGTACTCCAGGGCGTATCGCGCGCCGCTGATCGAGGCCGGGCACTTGTGTCAGACATTCTGCCTGATGGCGACCTCGCTGAATCTGGCACCGTTCTGTGCAATGGCGTTGGCGGACACCGCTATCGAGCGCGACCTTGGAATCGACGGAATCAGTGAATCAGTTCTGTATGCGGCCGGAGTGGGCGTCAGGCCGGACGGAGTTCAGTGGGCGCCGGCGCCGGATGGTTTTGAGACTCCCCCTTGCGAGCCCAATCCGTACTTGCAGGATCAACCCGATACAGGAGGAAGGGAGCAAACGAGTCCCGCTCGGCGTGATTACTGACCGGTGTGCAACTCCACAATCATCCGATCGAACGCATACAGAAGGTCTTCGCGATTGGAATAGGGCCCCGGGGTGTAGGCGCGCGAGCCGATACCCGCTTGTGACAGTTCACACACATGCCAGTCCTGACGGTTTGTCATGTCCCAGAACTCGATCGCGTCGGTTGCGTTGAATCCGGGTTTCGCAAGAGTGTCCGGATGGAAGTGCCACTCGCAGATGTTGATCGTCCGGTCCGGCGCGAGCGGCCAGAGCGTGTGCACCAGCATGTAGTCCGGGTGCAGGCTGAGCAGCATGTTCGGAAAGATCGAATAGTAGTACACCCGCCGCACATCTTCCGCTGAGAGCCCTGGCAGGAACTCGCGAGGGCAGGTGCCATCCATCGAGAGCGTCGCCACACCTGGCCGTAGATCCATCCGGCCCCCCATGTAGGTTGCGCGGAGCGGTTCGTTCTCGCCGCTGAGATAGTGCGACAGCTTGTTCAGCGCGGGATGAAGATTCGGACAGTGCAGGCATTCGCTGTAGTTCTGAATCAGCAGCTTCCAGTTCGCCTTCACGTCGTACACGACGCGGTGCCCGAGCCTGAGGTTCTCCATCTGCCACGGCTGGAACTTCGCCGGCAAGTCCGCGAGCTGCGCCTCGAGCGGCGCCGGATCGTTCGACAGATTGAGAAAGATGTGACCGTCCCAGACGTCCGCGTGCACCTGGCGCAGCGGGTACTGCTCCTTTTGGAAGTGCGGCACTTCGTCCATGTGCGGTGCGCCGATGAGCCGCCCGTCGAGATCGTAGGTCCACGCGTGGTAGGGGCACTGAATGCTTCCGGTGAACACGCCAGCCTGCTCGGTGCAGAGCCTGGTTCCACGATGCCGGCACACGTTGTAAAACGCCCGAACGCTCGTCGACGGCGAGCGAGTGACGATGATGCTCTCACCGAGAACGTCCCGGACGAAGAACTGCCCGGGCCGCTCGACCTGCTCGGTGCGTCCCGCGCAGATCCACATCCCGCCAAACAGCGTTTCCATCTCGCGGGTGAAGTAATTCACGTCGACGTAGTACTCCGCCGGGAGCGTCAATGCTCCCTGCGGCATCACGTCCCGTGGCTTGACGACGTCAGTGGGTTGCGGCATCGGCAATTACCGTGTTTCGCTCGAGTGAAAATGATACAACCTCGAGCGTGCCCGCGCCGACGCCTTCACTGACCCCTTCGCTCAAACGTGAACTGGGGCCGTGGGATCTCACCTCGATTGGCGTCAACCAGGTCATCGGTGGGGCCGTCTTCGCGCTGCCCGCCGCGCTGGCTGCCAGCGTCGGTGCGTGGAGTCCCTGGATGGTTGGCGGCGTCGGCGTCGCCTCCGTGCTGATCGCGCTCACCTTTGCCGAGGTCGCGAGCCGCTTCGACGGTACCGGCGGCTCGTACCTTTATACACGTGCGGCCTTCGGACGATTCGCCGGGTTCGAAGTTGGCTGGATGATGTGGTTTACCCGGGTTGCGAGCTGGGCCGCGGTGATCAACGTTCTCGTGTCGTCGCTCGCCTTCTACTGGCCTTCCGTTGCCGCCGGCCTGCTTCGGACGCTCCTCATCACCACGATCATCGTCGTGGTCACCGCGATCAACATCCGCGGCATTCGACAGAGCAGCGTGGTGGTGAACGTTCTCACGTTTGGCAAGCTGGTGCCCTTATTCATATTCGCCATCGCAGGAATCTTCTTTGTCGAGTGGTTCCGGCTCCGCCCCGGGCCAGTGCCGGCCGCCGCCGAGCTCTCGGCGACCGGACTGCTGCTGATTTACGCGTTTGGCGGCTATGAGGTGGTCCCGGTTCCGGGGGGCGAGTCCCGTAACCCACGGCGCGACGTGCCCTTTGCGCTCATCATGACGATCATTGTCGTCGCGCTGCTGATGACGCTGATCCAAATCGTTGCGATCGGCACTCTTCCCGGGCTGCCGGCTTCGAGAACACCTCTCGCCGATGCCGCCGCGGCGTTCCTCGGTCCCGCGGGAGCGGCCATGATCACAGTGGGCGCCGTGATCTCCGCGACCGGGAACAACATGGGCGGAGCAATTTCCGGATCGCGCAATCTCTATGCCCTGGCGGAGCAGGGCGATCTGCCGCGCGTTTTTGCGCGCGTACACGCCTCGTATCGGACACCGGTGATCGCCATTCTCGTGACATCCGCCGTCTCACTGGTGCTCGCCCTGTCGGGAACGTTTCAGACCATGGCCACGGCGAGTGCGGTGAGCCGGCTTGTCCTGTACGTCGGGACCTGCGCGTCGACGCTGCGCCTGCGCAGTCACGATTTTCAACGGACGATCAATCCGCCGGGCTTCGTCATTCCATTCGGTCCGCTTGTTCCGCTGGCTGCTCTCGTGATCGCGCTGACGGTTCTTGCTGGTGCATCGGCGGTGCAGCTTCGCAACGGCGGGCTCGCGCTTCTCGCCGGCGCGATCCTTTATGCCGTCGCCGCCCGCTCGCGCCGAACCGGGAACGAACCCCGCAGAACCTAGAACGACCCCGGTGGAACCTTGTAGACCCAGTGGAACCTCGGAGAACCCTGTGCCTCGTAGAACCTCAGTCAGCGTTCAGAGCGAGGACATTGAGCTTGAAGACCGCGATCGCGAACGCAATCGGCGTCATCAAGCCGAGCGCCCACATGAGCACCGTCAGCACCGATTGCAGCAGGCTGTTCGGCGCAATCACCGCGAGCACCGGAGCGAACAGAATCGCCAGGGTTCCGCCGGCAATCTGGCTGAGGACAATCCACGCAAGGGGACCTTTGAGGAACGACTGCGGGCCCTCGCGGAACTCGCGGTAGCTGCGCAGGAGTGACACGATGCCGGTGACCGGCAGCACGAATGCCAGGAGAACGATTAAGGGAAATCCAAAAACCAGCAGCGCGAGCATGTAGGGACCAGTGAGTTTGTCGAGGCTGTCGGGAAGGAAACGAATGAGGCCGACAATCACTGCTGGCACCAGCCCGTACGCGATCGTCATCTGCATGCCGGAATCCCTGATCCACGGCCGCCGCCTTGGAAAGACCTGGGCGAAGTGAAAGAGAAGCAAGGTGCCGACCCCGAGCGCAGCCATCACGGCGACGGTCGCGCCAGAAGGCAGCTTCGTGGGATCGCTGAGGCCACGCAGCCACCACACCGTAGGAACCCCGAAGACGACGAGGTTGGCCAGAGAGAATGCGAGGAAGACACGCGTCCTGATATCGCGCGGCGCGCGGAACCAGGCGGCCACTCCTACGGCGGTGTAAACGAGAGCGGCGGTTCCCTGGGTCACGCCGTCAATGGCCGTGAACGTGGGTGGAGCCAGGTTGGCAAGATCCATCGTCAGCCGCGCAGACGCGAAGCCGTCAGTTGGTCGACTTCGCGTTTCGCTGATAGACGATCTTTCCGTCGAAGATCGTGGTGGCCACGGCCGTCCGCGCGAGATCCGGGTCCGCCGAGTCGAAGACGTCGGCCGAGAGCACGACGAGATCAGCCAGCATGCCCTTCTTCAACGAGCCCTTCCGCTGCTCATCGAACGAGGCGAATGCCGGAACGGACGTGAACGCGTTAATTGCGCGCTTCAGGCTGACGCGTTCCGCCGGCGACCACCCTCCATCCGGCAGGCCGTCGATCGTGGCGCGGGTCACGCCCGTTTGCATCGCGAGGAGCGGACTCAATGACGACGAGGGCCAGCCGGTTGCGAAGAGCAGCTGACCGCGCGCGGAAACGATGCTGCCTGCCGGGAACGCGCGCGACGCACGTTCCGCCCCGACCGCCCGGGACCATGCCTCGAGTCGCTCGGTGGTCGGAATCTCGCGGTGCGGCTGAATCGTCGTGAGGGTTCCCAGCCGGCCGAACCGCGCGACGTCGGCTGCGTCGACCAGGGCCACACCCTCGACACGATGGCGCCGGCCGCGCTCGGGCGCGGCGTTGGAACGGGCCGCGTGTTCGAACGCGTCAAGCGCCATGTGAACCGCACGGTCGCCGGAGGCGCCGATGGTCACCTGCCAGCCGCGCGCGTCCAGCAGCCGGACGAAGCGATTGAGCGTGTCGGGATCGATCCGCGAAGGTCCCGCATGATCGGGTCGCGCGTCGTACGGCTCCAGCAGCGCCGCGTCAAAGGACTCGACCGGTCCATCGATCGGGATCCGGATCCCCCCCATCTTGAAGAGCGGATCGTCCGGATATCGATCCGACAGCGACTGCAGCTTCTTGAACGTTTCCGCTTCCGGCTCGCTATCCGCTTCGATCGATGCGTACACTCTGACGCCCAGGTCGCCGGCCTGGCGGACCTCGTCGTAGAGGATGAAGTCATCAGCACGCTCGACCGTGTCCTGGACGCTGGTGACGCCATGGCGGTGGGCTTCCTCGATCGCGTCGCGGAGTGCGTTTGCGCGCTCCGCGCGCGTCGGTCGCGGCAGCACGTTCGCGACCAGCGTCACGGCGCTGCCCTTCAGGACGCCGGTCGGCGCTCCCGTCCGCGAGTCCTTGACGATTGTGCCTTCAGCAGGAGCGACGCTGCGTCGGGTGACCGCCGCACGCTGCAGCGCTTTGGTGTTCAGCCACGCCACGCGGCCGTCGTCTGAAAAAAGGCAGGCGGGACGATCCGGCGCCGCGGCATCGAGCAGTTGACGCGTCGGGTTGGTCGCCATCGCCGAGGCGCTCCACCCGTGCCCGACGATCCATGCGCGGTCCGGATTCGATCCGGCCCATACGCGCATGCGCGCCTGGATCTCTTCACCAGTCGTCGCGTCGGTCAGATCGACGCCGCCGAGCGCCAGCCCTCCGTCGATGAACCGGGTGCTCGCGTCGTTGAACCCCGGAAGGACGGCCGCGCCCAGTGCGTCCACGACGACCGTCTGCGGCCGTCGAAGACGGCTGATCTCCCGGTTGCTGCCGACGCGAAGGATCTGGTTGCCCCGCACGGCGACGGCGTCCGCCATCGACCCCGAGGCATCCGCGGTGTAGACCCTTCCGTTGAAGACGATCAGATCGACCGGACCGTCGTTGTCGTCGCGCTGGGCGCCGACGATCAGCCCGGCAATGAGCGTGGCGGCAACGATGCCAACGACGAAGTAGGTGGTTAGGCGGGCAGCCACGGCTCTTGTCCGGGCGGGGCGGTCCTGTCCGCCCGGCGCTCGGCCTAGGTGCGGCATTCTAGCACGCGGGCGGGATCCCTTCGAAAGTGCCAAAACCGGCGTGCTACAGTCTTGCCGCGATGAGGGTCGAGAGGGGTTTGGCAGTTCTTTACGGACGGGCTGCGCTGTTCGGGAAGCGGGAACGATAAGGATGCGTTTCGCGATTCTTGGATCCGGCGCTGTCGGCGGTTATTACGGAGCCCGGCTCGCTCGTGCCGGTCATGACGTGACCTTTGTTGCGCGAGGCGCACACCTCGCGGCCATGCGCGAGCACGGCCTCGCCATTCGCAGCCCGATGCTCGGCGACTTCACGGTCAGGGCGCCGGTGGAAGAAGACACGTCGCGGATAGGACCAGTAGACGTCGTCCTCCTCGCCGTGAAGACCTACGACAATGCGACGGCGCTGCCGCAGATCTCGCCGATGCTTGGTCCTGAGTCGTCCGTGCTGACACTCCAGAATGGCGTTGACAGCGCACAGGAGGTCGCGCGAGTTGTCGGGGAACGCGCCGTGATAGGTGGCGCGACCTACATAGCCACTGCACTGGCCGCACCCGGGGTGATCGAGCAAACCGGCACCCATCGTCGAATCGTATTTGGAGAAGTCTTTGGCGAGCTGCCGAGACTCTCCGCTCGTGTTCGCGCCATCCACGACGCTTTCAGCGCCGCGGACATTCAATCGGAGTGTGTTGAGGACGGCCGGGCGCCGATCTGGGAGAAGTTCATCTTTCTCGTGACGCTGGCCGGTTTTACCGGCGCGTCCCGCCTTTCGATCGGACCGCTGTGGACTGATGCGGCCATCCGTGCGCAGTTTCTCGAAGGATGCCGGGAAGTTGAGCGGCTGGCGCGCGCGGAAGGCGTGCCAGTACGACCGGACATCATCGAGCACATCAGCCGCTATATCAGTAGTATCCCCGGGACAATGCGGTCGTCGTTGCTGATCGATCTGTCGCAGGGCAAGCGGATCGAGGTGGAGGCGCTGCAGGGATCGATCGTGCGTCGCGCCGCGGCCGCCGAGGTTCCGGTTCCGATTATGTCGACGCTGTATGCCCTGCTGAAGCCGTTTGCTGCGGGCCCACCCCAATCCGGTTGAGGGCCGCTTGATAACGTGGATGGCCGCGCAGCGGCGCCAGGGCCGGGTCGACGGCGAGGAAGACACACGCTCCCAGATGGTTGTCGACCATGGATTCGACATGATGCAGCGCCGTGTCGGGCTCTCCCAGATAGCACTCGATGATCGCCAGTGAGAAATGCACGATCGGCGGCACGGTGGCCAACTCGGGCATCAACGCGAGCTGTTTGCGCCAGTACGCCCCCGGACCGCCCTCCCGATACGCTGCGGCAAGGGCCTGACCATCCAGGGGCACGGCCCAGTACGGCTGCTGCGCGATGATCGCGGCGGCTTCCTCATACCGTCCGAGCGCCTCGTAAGACGCAATCAGAACGTTGCCCGCCTCCTCGAAGCCGGGAACAATCTCGCGAGCCTTGAGCGCTTCTCGTATCGCATCCTCGGGTCGGCCGGCGAAATGATGTACCCACGCCACGCCGACGTTGATGAAGAGCGAAAGCGGATCCAACTCCCGCCCGAGCAGGGCCTCTCGCAACGCTTCCACGTTCCTGCCAGCGGTCGCGAGAATCAACCCATAGACCGAGTGGGCCAGAGCGAGCTTCGGGTTCAGGCGGATTGCCGTCTGGAGTTCGCGCTCGGCTGCCGCCAGATCCCATCCCCAGAAGAGTCGTTCCATGCCGAGCGACACGTGGGCGTCCGCAATCTCTGGATCGAGTTCAATCGCGCGACGGGCAGCGGCGGCCGCGTGCGGAAAGCCGTCCGCCGGCGCAACAAATCCGTAATACGCCATCGCGGCGAACGTGTCGCCGAGCCCGGCGTAGGCCAGTGCATATGTCGGATCGAGGCTGACGGCGCGTTCGAAGTGATCGCGCGCCCGCTTGACGCTGTCGGCCGAGAAGTTGTTCCAGTGATATCGGCCGCGGAGATATTCCTGGTACGCCTCGGGATCGACCGTCGTTCGCTTCCGGAGCCTCTTCTTCTGCTCGCCCGTGAGCTTCAGCCGCAGCGCTTCGGAGATCTGCCACGCAATTTCTTCCTGCACGGTCATGAGGTCCCGTGTGTTCTGGCGAAACTGCTCTCCCCAAAGCTGCGACTCGGTCCGCGTATCGACCAACTCGACCTGAATATTCAGAATGTCGCCGTGCTGCAGGATCCGCCCGGTCAGGATCGTGCGCGCGTTCAACGCAAGGCCGACCGTGGCCGGATCGGCCTGCAGTCCCTTGTAGCGGAAGGCGAGGCTGCGGGGAACGACACGCAGCCCGGTGAGCTGCGACAGGCTGTTGATGATGCTCTCGGTAATGCCGTCGGCGACGTGCTCGAGCATCGGATCGGCGCCGGCATTGACAAAGGGCAGCACGGCGAGCGATTTTCCGCGCGGCCGCCGCCGCGACGTTCCCGAAGTAGCCGTCGATCCCGTCAGCAGGCTGCGCAGCGCCATCGCGAGATCTTCTGCCGATTGAAATCGCCTGGTGCGGTCGCGGGCAATCGACCGCGAGACGATCGGTCGCAGCTCGGGGGGCGCGGCCGGATCGAACGCGCCAACGTCCGTCACGGTGTCCTGCAGCAGGCTGGCGATGATCTCCTGAGGTGTTGCGCCGGTGAACAACGCCCGGCCGGTGAGCATCTCGTAGAGTACGCATCCCGCAGCGAAGACGTCGCTGCGGCCGTCCACCCGCTCGCCCAGCACCTGCTCGGGCGACATGTAGCCAAAGGTTCCGAGGATCGTGCCCTGCGCGGTTCGCGCCATCGTTGCCGGCAGCGTTTCGGCATCGAGCCGCTGCAACGCCAGGCCAAAGTCCAGGATTTTGACGAGGCCGCCCGACGTGAGAAAGATGTTGTCCGGTTTCAAATCGCGATGGACGACACCTTTCGCGTGCGCGGCCGCCAGTCCTTCGGCGACGGCTGCCGCGATCCGCACTGATTCGCGCCACTCGATCGGGCCTCGCCGCAGCCGCGCTCTGAGCGACTCACCTTCGAGCAGCTCCATCACGGCGACGGGAATACTGTCGACTACGATCAGTTCGTAGATCGAGAGGATGCCTGGATGAGACAGCGCGGCGACCGCCCTGGCTTCGGTCTCGAACCGCCGTCGCATCTCGGGATCGGCGGCGACGTGCGCCGCCATCACTTTGATGGCGACCTCACGATCGAGCCGCAGATCGCGCGCGCGGTACACCTCTCCCATACCGCCGGATCCGAGCGGAGACAGGATTTCGTACTGAGCGAGACGCAGGCCGGGAGAGAGCGGCATGAGAGGTACGGGAAGCCATATTGTATCGCGCGGACCGGCCGGCCTTCGAGCACAACCAATCCCGCCGGCCGGCGGGCATATCGGATAGAATTCAGTCGTCTCGTCCGACGTGACTGTCACTCCTTCCATGGTCGCAATCGTGATGGCATCGGGCGCGGCTGCCGGATGTCTCGGCGCGTTGCTCGGACTCGGTGGTGGCGTCTTTCTCGTGCCCTTTCTGAACGCCTGGTTTGGACTCGACTTCAAGACCGCAGCCGCCATCAGCCTCGTCACCGTCATTGCGACGTCGAGCGTCGTCTCGGCGGGCACCGCCGGACGGAATTTGATCAACCTGCGCCTCGGGATGCTGCTGGAGGTGGCGTCTGCCGCGGGCGGGATCGCAGCCGGGATCACGGTCGCGCATCTATCGGACATCACGCTCGAGCGCGGCTTCGCCGGCGTTGCGGCGCTGATCGCGATCCTGATGCTGACCCGGTTGGAGCGGCGCAACGTCATCCTCGACTCCACGGTCGATCCCGGGGTTCTGGGCGGGCGATTCCATGATGACGAAAGCGGCGGGGAGGTCGTCTACCAGGTTCGCCGCTTGCCGGTTGCGCTCGGCGCTTCTTTCCTCGCCGGCAACGTGTCGGCGGCGTTCGGGATCGGCGGCGGCATCCTGAAGGTGCCGGTCCTCACGGCGTGGTGCGGCGTGCCGATGCGGGCCTCGGCCGCCACCAGCTCGTTGATGATTGGCGTCACCGCCGTGGCATCGGTTCCGATTCAATACGCCAACGGCTACGT
>AR_comb_assmDRAFT_10313247_pt1 | contig 10943 bp, 5 predicted proteins | sample ArasoioldDNA_FD_10543 | JGI IMG/M metagenome (IMG submission 10543) | reverse complement strand
AGCATGACAATCGCCATGTTCTTCAGATGGCGCAGCGTGATGAAATCCTCGAGTCCGTAGAGCCTGCGCAGCGGAATCGCGATGGTCAGGACCATCGCGAAACCCGAATAGATGGCGCCCGCGACGAAATAGGGTGGAAAGATGGTCGAGTGCCATCCGGGCACCAGAGCGACGGCAAAATCAAAGCTCACCACCGTGTGAACCGAGACCACGAGCGGTGTCGCCAGGCCGGCCAAAAGCAAATAGGCCATCTCGTAGCGATGCCAGTGAACCGCCGAGCCACGCCAGCCCATCGCAAGCATTCCATAAATGAAGCGCGGCAATCGGTGGGTCGCGCGGTCGCGTAAGGTCGCCAGATCCGGAACCAGACCGAGAAACCAGAAAAGTAGTGAAACTGTGAAGTACGTGGATACGGCGAATACATCCCAAACCAGCGGACTGCGGAACTGCGGTTGGATCCCCATCGTGCTCGGGTAAGGAAACAGCCAATAAGCAAACCATGGCCGTCCCAAATGAATCAGGGGAAAAATTCCCGCGCAGGCGACGGCGAACAATGTCATCGCTTCGGCAAATCGGTTAATCGACTGCCGCCATTTCTGGCGCAGCAATAGAAGGATCGCTGAGATTAACGTGCCAGCGTGGCCGATGCCGATCCACCAGACGAAGTTGACGATCGCGAAACCCCACGCCACGGGAATCATGACTCCGAAAAGACCGATGCCGACCGAGACCAGTGCCGTGATGCAAAAAAGCAGCAGCAGAACGAAAACAAAACCGACACCGAAGCTGATATACCAAAACAGCGGCGTGCGACCGCTCAAGACAATCGAGCTGATCTTGTCGGTGATCGAGGCGAAGCTGTGACCGGGCTCGAGAACCGGCAGAGCGTCGCCGGAAATGTCGCGTGGTTTCGATGCCATCTCAGCCGTTCTCGATTTCCGGGTTCGGATTCCTGAGCTTCGCCTGATATGTGGTCCGGGGCCGCGTGTTCAACTCGGTCAATAGGCCGTAGCTCAGCGGTTGTGCCTTCAGTTGGCTCACGCGGCTTTGTGGATCATTGATGTCGCCAAAAATAATTGCCTGTGTCGGACAGGCCTGCTGGCACGCGGTCTCGATCTCACCGTCGCGCACCGTGCGATCCTCTTTTTCCGCCGCGATTTTCACCTGATTGATGCGCTGCACGCAGTAGGTGCATTTTTCCATGACGCCGCGTGAGCGCACCGTCACGTCCGGATTGCGCAGCGGTTTCAGGCTCTCGGTTTTAAAATCGCTGTACAGAAAAAAGTTAAATCGCCGCACCTTGTAGGGACAATTATTCGAACAGTACCGCGTGCCGACACAGCGGTTGTAAACCATATCATTGAGTCCGTCCTGGCTGTGGGTCGTGGCGCCCACGGGACAGACCAGCTCGCAGGGCGCGTTTTCGCACTGCATGCAGGGCACGGGCTGAAAGTAAGTCTCGGGATTGGTCGGTTCGCCTCGATGATAGCGATCAATCCGGATCCAGTGCATTTCCCGGCCGCGCAAAACTTCCTGCTTGCCCACCACGGGCCCGTTATTTTCCGCGTGACACGCCGCCACACAGGCATTGCAGCCAATGCACGCGTTGACGTCGATGCTCATGCCCCAGGCGTAACCGTCGTATTTATATCCCGGGTAAAGTGTGTGGGCTGCTTCCTTTTCGCTTTCCCGTTCGACGAGGAACTTGGGATTTTTCCGGTATTGCTCGATGGTTCCCGATCGCACCAGATCGCGCCCTTCCATCAGATGGTGAAACTGCGTGCATGCGAGCGCATATTGCGCGCCGGTTTTGCGAATGCCCATGGCTGCGCCGTGCCAGAGTGTATCTGTCGTGCGCAGCGCATTAGCGTTGAAGCCGAGATTCGTGCCGATCCGTCCCGCGCGTCTGCGACCGTAACCCAGGTGGATCGTAACGCAATCGTCCGCATGGCCCGGGACAATCCAGGCGGCGCCCCGCGTTCGTCGGCCCTCGTATTCCAATTCCACCACATCGGCATAGATTGTTCCGTGTTCACCTCCTGTGCTTCCCACCTTGTAGGAAAGACCGAGTTTGCCGGCCGTCGCGGAACTCATCAAAACGGCGTTGTCCCAAGTCAATTTGGTGAGCGGCTTGGGCAGCTCTTGAAGCCACCCGTTGTTCGCGAAGCGGCCATCGATGATCGAAGGATCTGGTCGATAAATAACTTCGAGCGACGGGGAATTCTGCGTTTTCGCCGCGGCGCCCGTGGTCGCGCGCTCTGGTTCGGAAGTCTCAAAGCTCGCCGCGGGCTTTGGTTTTACATTGCGTGGAGAAAAGGCGCTTCCTGCAATAAAGCCATCGTGCAACGCGATGCGCCAGGCCGCGTCGAAATCCTTCGTTTTGGTTTGACCGCGCCAGTAGTCGCGCACGATTTCGTAGCTCGAGCGCTCCGCCTGTCCGCCCACGGCTGCAAGAATCTCGTGCGCCGTGCGTCCACCATACAACGGCGCGATCAGCGGTTGCATGATCGTCACGGTCCCGTCGTACGCGCGCACATCGCTCCACGATTCAAGGTAATGTGCCTGCGGGATGTGCCAATGACACACGGCCGATGTTTCATCTTCGTAAGGCGAGAGATGGACGTTGAAGTTGGACGTGACCAAGTGCCCGGCGAAATCGAGCTCCGCGGGCGCCGTATAGGCGGGATTTCCACCCAGCATGATCAGGACTTGCGCCGCGTTATCCTCCAGGTCCTGCACCAGGTCGCGGAGAGACTCCGCATGATTGGTTGGATTGACCGCCACGGGGTCGGTGTAAAAAACCGTCTTGCCGGTATTCCCGAGGGCGTCGTTCATCGCATGTGCCAGCGCGTGCACGACAGGCGGCTGGTATTCGCCGGGCATGATTGCGCTGCGGCCGCGATGCGCTTCTAGATCCTTCAGTAACGCACCCAGCCATTTCTCTTGCGCCGGTGAAATCGCGGGCTGCTCCCTCGATATCTGCGCGCTCACGCGAGCCGCGAGCATTCTGGCCAGTTGTGGGATGGCGCTTGGACTGATCGCGAGCCGGTGATCGGCATTCGAGCCCGTGAGGGAAAATGTGCTTTCGATCATATAGAGCCGATTCGGCTCGTTCGACGCTCCGGGGATCCGCCGGCGGTTGATGAACTCGCGAGCATAACGCAGGCTTGCCGGGCCGCGCAGCAGGAAATCGGCATCGAAAGAGACGATGACGTCAGCGTCCTCCAACCGGTAAAGCGTTTCTAAAGGTTGACCAAACGCCATTCGCGCTCCCTCGTGCGCGTAATCCCCTCCCCCGCCGTCAAACTGATGCCACTTCGCTTTCGGGAAGAGACGAAGAATTTGCTCAAGCTGTGCCGCCAACGTGGGCGAGGTCACTGTTTCCGTCAAAATCCGCAGCCCCGCGCCTTGAGTAACACGCTGCGATTCGAGCTCCGCATTGAGCGCGGAAAAGAACGCATCCCAGGTCGCCACCCGACCTGCGTTGCTGATCACCCGCGACCGGTCGGGATCGTAAAGCCCGAGCACGGAAGCCTGTGTTATAGCGTCGGTCGCGCCGAGGCTTGCCGGATGCTGCGGGTTCCCTTCGACTTTTGTCGGCCGCCCCATGTGGCTTTCGACCAGGACGCCGCGGCCGTAGCCCTCGGTCGGTATTGCAGTCGCAAAATAAAGCGGTTTACCCGGTACGAGCGCTTCCGGCTGATTGACATAGGGAACAATTTTTTCATCCGGCGGCGCCGGTGCCGGACTCACGCAGCCACTGATTCCCGCCAAGGCCAGCGATGCGCCCATGAGCTTGAGAAATTCGCGCCTATCGATAGCGCTCGTGAAAGCAGCAGCGTGGCGCGGCAGGTGATTGTCCATGAGATCTTTGAATGCTTCGGTTTCAGCGAGCTCTTCAAGGGAGCGCCAGTACTCTCGTCCCCCACGACTTTGCTGCCCAACTCCAAGCAGCCCTGCGGGGTCCATCCCATTGCTCATTGGCTCCCTCCTAGCGATGACATGTCGAACAACTCGTCAGTTTTTGGATGCGATACTCTTTGACCAGCTTCTGCCCCAAGGCGAGCTGATCTTCTGGCGCTTGATATTCCATGCTGAACACGTACTCGCGCGGGCGCACGAATCGTTCCGGTGCGCGATGACACTCCAAACACCAATCCATATAAAGCGTATTCTCGCGCCACATAAGCGGCATCTTGTCGACTCGTCCATGACAGGTCACGCAGCCGATTCCCTTGTGCACGTGAATGCTGTGATTAAAGTAAACGAAACCCGGCAGATTGTGCACGCGCGTCCACTGAATCGATTTTCCCGTACGAAAGCTCTCGCGTACTGGTTCCAGCATCGGACTATCCGGCCAGATCTGCGTATGGCAGTTCATGCAGGTTTTCGTCGGCGGAATACCGGCAAACGAGCTGTCCTCGACGGATGTGTGGCAGTAACGGCAATCTATTCCGTCGTCGCCGACGTGGTGTTTGTGACTGAAAGGCACAGGCTGGCTGCGCGCCACTCCCACTTCGGTGATGTATGGCGATTCATTGATGGTCGTTAGTCCAGCGACCACGGCCAGCAGGAGAAGCAAACCGCCGAAAATCGTTACCCGGGAGATCGTGTTGGTGCTTGGGTGAAAAATTTGCGCCATGGGCTTTTACAACGCTGCCTTCATCGACCACCACACACGCAACGAGTACAAAATACAAGCCTCGTCGCGTGCCGGCGCGCTTGCGCGGTGATGCTCGCGCCGGACATTCGACCCAAAGAGTGAGCGATCTGCAGCGGATCAGCGCAGATCGCGCTACTCGTTATGTATCCCCAAGCTCTCCATTTTGCGATAGAGAGAGGAACGGCTGACGCCCAAAAGCTCGGCAGCACGCGTCTTGTCGCCGCCCGTTTCTTTCAGGACGTTTTCAATATGGCTTTTTTCGTAGGACTGGACAGCAATGCGAAGGTTGTTCATCGGCTCCGCGCCGTCTTCTTCCAACGGAGTCGTGCACTGCGGCAATTCGGCTGGCGTAATCCACTCGCCGTTCCCAAGGATCATCGCCAGCTCGAGCACGTTATCCAATTCACGCACATTGCCTTTCCAGGGCAATGACATGAGCAATTTCAGCGCCGAATTCGCCACGCCTTTGTAGGCCTTCTTCATCTCCGCGTTGTGACGACGCACCAGATGCTCGGCCAACAACGGAATATCTTCCCGCCGCTCGCGCAGTGGCGGCACGCGTATGTTGATGACATTGAATCGGTAGAATAAATCCTCGCGAAACTTTCCTTCCGCCACCTCGGTTTGCAGCTCGCGATTGGTCGCTGCGATGATGCGAACATTCAGTTTCGCTGGATGGGTCGAGCCAATCGGCAAAATTTCCTTGTCTTCAATGACACGGAGAATTTTTGGCTGCAGGCTGAGCGGCATTTCGCCGATCTCGTCCAGAAAGATCGTTCCGGCCTGGGCGCGTTGAAACAGCCCTTCCTGGGAGCTCGCCGCGCCGGTGAACGCGCCCTTCATGTAGCCAAAAAGCTGGCTCTCAAGCAGCGTTTCCGGGATCGCGCTGCAATTCACCGGTAAAAACACTTTGTCCTTGCGCGGACTTTGCAGGTGGATCGAGCGCGCGACAACCTCTTTACCGACGCCGCTTTCGCCTGTGATCAAGACGTTTGAACTGGTGGGCGCGATCTTCGAGATCATCGAAAGAATGTCTCGGATCGCCTTACTCTCGCCGATCAAACCGGTGGATTCCGAGTTGCAGTTCAGTTGCCGGCGCAATAACTCCACCTCCCAGGCGAGGCTTTTCGCTTCCAACAAGCGCTTGACCTTCTGCAGCACATCTTCGAGTACTACCGGCTTGAGGATATAGTCGTGAGCACCGCCGCGGAAAGCCTCGATGGCCGAATCGACGGACGCATAACCCGTCATGAGAATAAAAATTGTTTGGGGCGAAACGCTGCGCACGTGGCGCAGAACGCCGAGGCCGTCGGTGCCGGGAATTTTTAGATCGCTCAGGATCAGATCGAAATCACGCTCGCCAATCGCGTCGATCGCCTGGTTACCGCTTTCCGCTTCATAGACGTGAAAGTCTTCGCCCTCGAGCACGCGCGCAATGTTTTTGCGCGGCAATGGCTCATCATCCACGAGTAAGATACTTGAACTCATGTCGCTCCGACGAAGTCCAGCGGTCAAGATTGGCGACTGGTTGGAGAAAACCAGAACTCAGCTACGGCAATCGTTGTGCCAGAATGCTACCCGCTTAGCTCGCGAAAGATAAGCTATTCTCAGCGTCTACCGTCGCAGAAATAGGACAAGCGGCAATTTTGTGTCCTAGTTTTCGGACGACTCATTGAAATTTCGAATCATCTGCCGCATTCTGAAAGTAAGTTCCGAGGCACAAGCGATCCGCGGTCAAGAAGAAAGAGGACTCCGTAACCCATTATCGGCACGAACTTTGTAGACCTGCAAAGATAAATCAAAACCAATGCCCGGCCCTATCAATATCTCCAGCTTGCCGTACCTCGAAGAGCTATATCGGCAGTTTTTGAGTCAGCCCTCTACGCTCCCCGAGGAGTGGCGCCAGTATTTCTCGCAGCCGGCGCTCGACAACGGCAGCGCTGCAGCGCAAGCCAAGCCGGCGAGCTTGCAGTCTCAGGAAGAAGCCGCGAACGGAGCCTCCGCTCCCGTTCTGTCGAGCCAACTCAATGAGCTGATTCACAGTTACCGTGCGTACGGCCATCTACGGGCGCAGATCGATCCATTGAAGCGACTAAGCCTTCCAAACGTCGCGCCAGTGAACCTGGCGCCGGAGGTTTTTGGTTTCACCGATGCGCACATGGATAAGCTCTTTGCATCGGAATCGATCCATTTGAGCGGGCCCTTAACACTGCGCGAACTGATAAGCCGTCTTGAACGGATTTATTGCGGTCCCATCGGCTTTGAGTTCATGCACATCGGCGATCGCCTGCAACGCCAGTGGTTGCAGCAGCGCATCGAGCAAATCGAAACACGGTCGGCCTGCGGCGCTGAGGAGCAAAGACGGATGCTCAGCCGGCTCATTGAAGCGCAAACTTTTGAGCAATTTATTCGCCGCAAATTCCTCGGCGCGAAGAGCTTCTCGCTCGAAGGAGCGGAGTCGCTCATCCCGCTGCTGGAGATCGCGATCGGCAAAGCCGCCGACCAAGGTGTTTTGGAGATCGTGATGGCCATGGCGCATCGCGGTCGGCTCAACGTACTTGCGAATATTCTCCACAAACCGGCGCGCGACATCTTCCGCGAATTCATCGATCCATCCGTGGCTCATGCCGACGGCAGCGGCGATGTCAAATACCACCTCGGGCACAGTCATGACTATGTCACGGTGACTGGGCAGCGTATCCATCTCTCCCTGTGCTTCAATCCGAGTCATCTGGAATTCGTAAATCCAGTGGCGATGGGGAGAGTTCGAGCCAAACAGGACCGCGTCGACGATATGGAGCGGCAACAGGCGTTGGCCTTATTGATTCATGGGGATGCCGCTTTTGCCGGCGAGGGAATCACTCAGGAAACTCTGAATTTGAGCCGCCTGATTGGCTATGAAATTGGCGGCACTCTGCACGTTGTCGTCAACAATCAACTCGGTTTTACAACACCTCCCCGTGCCGCGCGCTCTTCAGTTTATGCCACCGATGTCGCCAAAATATTGCAGCTACCGATTTTTCACGTCAACGGCGACAATCCGGAGGCCGTGGCGTACGTGGTTCGCCTCGCGTCGGATTTTCGCGGAGCATTCCGTCAGGATGCCGTAATCGATCTTTACTGCTATCGCCGGCTCGGCCACAACGAGGGCGATGAGCCGACCTTCACCCAACCGCGTATGTACCAAGCAATCGCCAAACACTCCAGTGTACGCCAGAGCTACAGTGAGCGGTTGCTTTCACTGCAGCGCATTACGAAAGAAGAAATCGCCGCCACGGAAAGGAACTACCTGGCTCATCTGGAGAGCGAATTCAAATCGGCTGCGGAAGATCGCTCCGAACCGGTTCGAGAAGAGTTGCAGGGAATTTGGGCAGAGTATTTTGGTGGATTGGAACCTGACGTGCCCGCGACCGTTTCGGCTGTAGAACCTTCGCGGCTTGCGCACCTGCTCGAGTTGCAGACACGGCTCCCTGAAGGCTTTCATCCACATCCGAAAATTTTGCGCGCTATGGAGGGGCGGCGAAAAATGGCGGCCGGCCAGATTCCGTTGGACTGGTCGGCGGCGGAGTCGTTGGCTTTTGCAACTCTCGTTACACAGGGCATACGTATCCGCTTGAGCGGTCAAGACAGCGGTCGCGGCACTTTCAGTCACCGTCATGCCATTTTGCGCGACTATCAAGACGGTCACGAATACGTTCCGTTGCAGCACATTGCGCGTGATCAGGAAGCCGTGGAATTAATCGATAGTCCGCTTTCCGAATCGGGAGTCTTGGGATTTGAATACGGTTACAGCCTGGATTGTCCCGGCGGCCTAGTTCTCTGGGAAGCGCAGTTCGGCGATTTTTCCAATGCGGCTCAGGTCATTATCGATCAGTTCATTACCACCGCGGAAGAAAAATGGCGTCGATTGAGCGGTTTGGTGCTTCTCTTGCCGCACGGTTTCGAGGGCATGGGACCCGAGCACTCGAGCGCGCGCCTCGAACGTTTCTTACAGCTCGGCGCGCGTGACAACATCCAAGTCGTTTACCCGACAACACCGGCTCAGTACTTTCACTGTTTGCGCCGCCAGGCCCTGCGTAAATGGCGTAAACCGCTTGTTGTGATGACGCCGAAGAGCCTTTTGCGTCATCCTCAATCGGTATCGAGACTTAATGAGTTTGGCACGGCCGGGTTCCGAACGGTGATTGCCGACGAAGCGAAAAACACTGGACAGGTAGCGGACCGCGTGCTTCTCTGCAGCGGGAAAATCTACTTTGATCTCGAGAAGCGCCGTCAGGCGCTTGGTCGAGAAGAGTTGCCGATCATCCGAATCGAGCAGCTCTACCCCTTCCCGGAAAACGCCCTGCAAGCCGCGCTCTCGCGCTATGCGCCGCAAGCCCGGCTCGTCTGGGTGCAGGAAGAACCGGAGAACATGGGCGCTTGGTGGTACTTGAACCAAAAATTTACCAAGATGCTGGGCGAGTGCCGGCTCTCCGTCGTAGCGCGGCAAGAAGCGGCTAGTCCGGCGACCGGCTCTGCGACGCGACATCGCGAACAACAGGAACAATTGCTCAACAAGGCGTTTGAACAGCGTGCGGTTGAGGAAGCTGGTTCTACACAGACGGGATAAACATGCCGATCGAACTCAAGGTACCGGAAGTCGGTGAGTCGATCTCGGAAGTCGAGATCGGCGAATGGCTCAAGAAGGAAGGCGATTTCGTCGCGCGGGACGATGAGGTTGTCGTCATCGAAACCGACAAAGCCACCGTCGAAGTTTCCGCGCCTGAATCAGGCACAATTACGAAAATACTTAAACCGTCCGGACAAACTGCGTCAGTGCACGAGGTGATCGCATATCTCGAACCGGGAGAGCCACGGCGAGAGCACGGCGCGACCACTACCGACATGCCCGAGCCGCGAGCTACCGCGACAAAGCAGGAGAGTGCGGCGAGCCCGCCGTCGAGCCGCCCATCAGCGGCAGAGGACGATGATCGAAAGATGATCCGGCCGAGCGTCGTTGCCGCGCGCCCGGTGGCTCCAGCTCCCTCGGACGGAGCGAGTCAGTCGTCAGAACCGAAACCCAACCCCGATCAAGTGGCCGAGGCTGCAGACGAGGCGGGAACTGAAACCATTCCAGAGGCCGAAATATTGCCACAGTTTGCATCGCGCACTGCGGAACCGGAGCAATCGGCCAGGGCGCCAGCGCGGCAGCAGAGAGTGGTCGATGATTCCGACCGACAGGCCGGACCGCAGTCTGCTGACGCTGCGGAAAAAATGCAGACGCCATCGCAATTGCCGGATGGCAACAGAGAACAAATCGTTCCGATGAGCCATTTGCGCCGGCGGATTGCGGAACGGTTGGTCGGCGCACAGCACAACGCCGCTCTGCTGACGACGTTCAACGAAGTGGACATGACGTCGGTGATCGAGCTACGCAAGCGTTATCGCGATCTTTTCCAGGAACGCTACCAAACTAAGCTAGGCTTTATGTCTTTTTTCGTCAAAGCGAGCATCGCCGCCCTCAGGGCGACACCCGAAGTCAATGCGGAAATTCGCGGCACAGACATCGTCTTCCGAAAGTTTTTCGATATCGGCGTCGCGGTCGGCGGCGGGAAAGGTCTAGTGGTTCCGGTGCTGCGCAATGCCGAGCGGCTCACATTCGCCGAGATCGAGCGTGCGATCGCCGGTTTCGCAAGCCGCGCCGAACAAAGCAAAATTCTTCCCGCGGAGCTGCAGGGCGGCACGTTCACGATCAGCAACGGCGGTATTTATGGCTCTTTGCTATCAACGCCGATTGTCAATCCGCCGCAAAGCGGGATTCTAGGATTGCACGCGATTCAAGACCGGCCGGTGGTGCGCGACGGCGCTATCGTCATTCGGCCGATGATGTACGTCGCCCTCACTTACGACCACCGCCTCATCGACGGCCGCGAAGCCGTACAGTTCTTAAAGCACATCAAGGAAACTATTGAAGATCCAGCGCGGCTGCTACTGGACATTTAGCGGCCTCGGTGTCACGAGCTATCTAATAAGTTTGAGAGCGCCGATCGTTCATTCGAATAACGTCCGCATAGCGATCATATCCCGCGTCTCTGCCGAGCTGAATCGAGACTTCGTCACCGTTGCGCAAATCGGCAACCCGCACTCTCGGTCACGATCGTACACCACCGTTCATTGCCTGAACGATGTTAATCGCCTCTGAAGTCCGTCATGCTGAAGCAGAAGCACGGTGCCACGGCGAACTGATTCCAGCCCTGATTCGTGCCATTAGCGGCCTATCCTCCACAGAACTTCTTCTCGG
>AR_comb_assmDRAFT_10396882_pt1 | contig 10944 bp, 10 predicted proteins | sample ArasoioldDNA_FD_10543 | JGI IMG/M metagenome (IMG submission 10543) | reverse complement strand
TCAAGACCCGCCTCTACGAATATGATGTGCTTGTCATTTTTGAGGAGTCTCATGCGCATCAACAAGTTTGCCCTCGTTACGGCGGCGGTAACGCTGTGCGTTTCAACGTTGTCAGGCCAGATCGGGGGAGGCCCCGGTGGAGGGCCGGGCGGAGGACCAGGCGGAGGCGGATTCCCGGGCCGCGGTCGGGCCGGGGGAGCGCCGCCCGCGAATCTTCCCGAGACGCCGACAGCCGTGGCCTTGCCGACGTTGTCGCCTGAGGTCACCGGTCCCGGGCCGATGTTCGATTCATCGCCCTCGCTCGCGCCTGGCAAGGGCCTGGCCGCCTTCAACTACGAAACACACGAGTACTTCGTCTCAGGCACGGCGAACGGCGAGCCATACACGACGCGCCTGGTCGTCCGGAAGCCGGCTGACAACTCGAAGTTCAGCGGGCTGGTGCTCGCCGAAGCCATGCACGGCAGCGGCGCCGCGCACATGTTCGAGTTCACGTCGATCTACACGATGTCGTCGGGCCATGCGGCCGTCGAGATTCTCACCACGCCGCCGGCGCAGTTCGTCGCGTTGAACGAAGCCCGCTATCGCACTCTCAAATTGAACGGCGCGCAGACCAACGAGATCCTCGCGCAAGTCGGTTCGTTGGTACGCAGCGGCACACTCGTCGGTGGGCCGGTACGCAAGATGGTGCTGGGCGGCACCTCGATGACTGCAGGCGTGCTGGTCAACTACCTGCCTGCGCACATGGTGTACCGCACGCCGAAGATGGAGCGCATCTACGACGGTTTCCTGCCGATGTCGAACGGCGCGATGATCCGCGACGTTGACGTCCCGATGATCCACGTGCCGACGATGCACGAGGTGAGTGGGAACATTACGAACAAGCAGGACAGCGACGAGGCAGGGAAGCAGTACCGGCTCTACGAGTTCTCAGGCATGGGCCACATCGACACGCGTGACAGCGTTCGTCTGAAGCCGAATCCCTGCGTCGATCCGCTCAGCACGTTCCCGGTGCAGGCGTATATGTCGGTGGCGCTCGATCACCTGTTCAAGTGGGTGGACAAGGGCACCGTCCCGCCGCGCGCGGCGCGCATCCTGCTGGATCGCGATCAGTCCAACGACGGCTCGATGATGGCGCTCGACCAGTACGGCAATCCGCAGGGCGGCATTCGCACGGTGTATGTCGATGTGCCGGTGGCGAAGTACACCATCCGGCCGGCAGCGCTCAACCCGGTGGTGGCGAATGCGGCGCCCTACATCGCGACTGGTGGCCAGAACGCGGCCAATCTGATGTGCGGTCTCAGCACGGCGCAGTTCGCGTTCGCGCCGGCGAAGTTGAAGGAGCTTTACAAGAGCAAGCAGGCATACGTGAAGGCCGTCGAGACAAGGCTCACGGCGCTCGAAAAAGCTGGGTGGTCGCTGCCGCTCTATCGCGAGATGATTCTGTCCGATGCTGCGAAGGTGAATTTCTAGGACGGACCAAGTCCTCGAGAGATTCCGCCGACAACCATCGCGGCATGCACCGCCGTCGCTGACGCGGTACGACACGGATCGCGCAGAACGAACTCGCGGCGATGAATCGCTTCAGTCGCTTTCCGGATTCATGTGTCGCTGCGCTCCGACGGCGCCGCGCCCCGGCAGGTCCAAGGACGGATCACGGACCAAGGACCTAGGGCGGACCAAGGACTTAGGACGGACCAAGCACCAAGGACTAAGGTCTAAGGACCATTACGAAGGCGTCGCAGCTTTTCCATCGGCGCCTTCAGCGACTTGCCACGCCGCTTCATGTCGGCCCACAAATCGCCGACCTTCTCCATCCGCTCCGGCATGTTCCGCACCGTGAACGTGCCGGGGTCCACCTTGCCCCGTTCGATCTCTTCCCATGTGCACGGGGCCGACACTGGTGCCCCAGGCCTGGCGCGCACCGTATAGGGCGCGGCAAACGTCGCGCTGTAGCCGTTTCTGCCCGTGTCCACGTAAATGCGGCCGCGCCGATCGACCTTGTTGAACTCACGGGTCAGCGCGTCGGGCGCGAGCGACACAAAAAACTCGCCGACCTCGTCGGCGAAGCGCGCCACCTGGCCCATATCGTTCGATCCATCGAGCGGCACGATGATGTGGAAGCCCTTTGAGCCGGTGGTCTTGACCCACGACGGCAGCGACAGCTTGTCGAGGAGGTCGCGCAACCCGACGGCCGCGGCGCGAACCGATTTGCGATCGTCAGTCGACGGATCGAGATCGAACACGCAGATATCCGGGTGATACAGATCCGGAAGGCGCGAGGTCCACACGTGCTGCGTGATCGTGTTCTGGTTGGTTACCCACATCAGCGATCGCGTATCGGTGATGACCGGGTGATGCACCACGCCGTCTTTCTTCGGGACCTCGATACGCTCCAGCCACGAAGGAAATCCCTTCGAGACGTCCTTCTGCCAGAACCCTTTCTTGGCGATTCCCGCTGGATACCGCTCCATCGTCACTGGCCGGCCCTGCAGATGCGGGACGATGATCGATGCGAACGCTTCGTAGTACGCCGCGAGCTGTCCCTTCGTGATCCCATCGTCCGGAAAGAGGACCTTGTCGGGATGGGTAATCACGACCGAGTCGGACGCGCGAGCTTTCACGGCTGCTCTCGCGTGACCTCGCGTGGGTTTTTGTCGAAGCGGACGCCGATCAGCCGTGGATGGCGCAGCTTTCCGTGGGCGGTCCATTCGATAAACGATACCTGCACGACGATCTCAGGGCGAACCCAATGTGCGCGCACTCGAGGCAAGCCGGTGCCTTTGGTAAACGGCGGCGCGGGCTGTTCGATCTTGTCGAGCCGGCTCCTCAGATCGAGCAAGAGTTTCGTGTCGAAGCCGGTGCCGACCTTGCCGGCAAAGAAAAGGTCGTTGCCGTCGAAGTAGCCGACGAGCAACGCGCCAAGCCCGACGCGTGCGCCTTGCGGGTCGGTGTAGCCGCCGACCACCAGCTCCTGCGACGCCTCGCATTTCATCTTCAGCCAGTGTTTGGACCGGCGATGTTCGTACGGCGATCCTCGCCGCTTGGCGATCACGCCTTCCCAGCCTTCGCGACACGCACGTTCCCATGGCGTATCGCCATCGAGACGTTGGACTCGCCGTAACGGCGCCTTCAGCGGCAATTGATCGAGCAGCGCGTGTCGTTCCTCGAGAGGGAGCGCAGTCACGTCGCAACCGTCGAGCCAGAGAATGTCGAAGAGGTGATAGTCGCGGCCATCCCAGGTCATCTCGCCGTCGAGAATCAATTCGCGCGCAGGCAGCCGCGCGATCGCGGAAGCGATGGCCGGCAGCGTTTGCGGCAAACGATTTCGAGAAAACAGGCCGACGTTGCCGTCGCGTTTGTACGCGAGCAGCCGAATGCCGTCAAACTTGCGCTCGAACAGCCAGTCGGGTCCGCTGAAGCGCTCCTGGGTCAGCGTCGCTGCCATCGGCACGAGCCAGTCGGGCATCCCCGCGACGGTGTCTGTCGAACGCATCATTCGTCCCGGGGGAAGCATACGTCGAGACCCGTGGAGTCCTTGACCGTCAGAGACTCAAAGCTCATCATCCGACCAGTCACATGAGACGAGGCCTCGTGCGCGGGCTTGTCGTGCTCGGCGGCCTGGCCACGTGTTGGGCCATCGTTGTTCTCTGGACTGGCGGCGGTGTGTGGTCGATCGCTGGCGTGCGCATCTCTTCTCGAGGCCCACGCAATCCGACGCTGCTGGCTGTCGTCAGCTCTTTCGTTGCATGGGCCATCAGCGCGCCTGGCTATCGCGGAACAGGGCTGGCCGCCGAGCGTCGATGGTTTCTGGATCTCGCCGCGAGGCTCATCGCACGAGTCCGGCCACCGGCGGCAGTCGTCGCCGGCATCGCTGCTGCTGGAGTCGTGCTTGTTGGATTCACAGAGGGCGCGTGGGTTGTTGGCGCCTCAGATTCGTACGGTTACGTCAGCCAGGCTCATCTCTGGACCATCGGTGCGCTGCGCCAAGAGCCCGCACTCGCTCGTGCGCTCGCCGAAGATGTCTCGCTCGATGTGCTGACGCCGCTTGGATATCGTCCATCAATTGACGGGAAGACCATCGCACCCACGTATCCGTCGGGACTTCCCATCGTGATGGCCGTCTTCGAGACACTCGCTGGATCAGACAGTGTTTTCTGGGTCGTGCCGATGTTCGCGGGTGTGCTCGTCTGGGCCACCTACCTTCTCGGCGGGCGTCTGCACTCTCCGCTCATCGGAGCCCTGGCCGCGGTACTCGTCGCTACGAGTCCTCCTGTGCTCGTGCAGCTCACCGACGCTCCGATGAGCGACGTGCCGGCAGCGGCCTTATGGATGGTGGCCATGGTGCTGGCGACGATCGACCGCCGTGTCAGCGCTTTCGGCGCGGGCGGTGCGACTGGTCTCGCGATTCTGACGCGGCCGAATCTTGTGCCACTCGCGGCCATCGTCCTTGGCCTGTTGATCGCCAGGCTGATTGCGGCAGGGCGTTCACGCGGGCACGTGGTTCAGCACGTGGCGCTTTTTTCGCTTCTGTCAGTCTCGGCCTGCCTGGTGACTGCGGCGATCAATAACGCTCTGTGGGGATCCCCGCTCACATCTGGCCACGGGACGTTGCGTGACCTGTTCAGACTGTCGAACGTGTGGTCCAACGTCGTGTTGTATCCGCTTGTCTTCGTTCGGCAGATGCCGATCGTGCTCGCGCTGCCAGTCGGCTGGCTCCTGCGCAGGAGCGCATTTCGCTGGCGCGTCAACGCCGATGGCGATCGCACCCTGCGACTCGCGCTCGGAACTTTCGCGGTTCTGGCAGTGCTGGTGTACATCGCCTATCCGGCATACGAGTCGCGCTGGAACCTGCGCTTCCTCATCCCCGCTATTCCGGCTGTGCTCGTGCTCGCGTGCTTCGCGCTGTTCCTGCTCGCTGGGAGGCTGTTCGAAACCGAGAGGACGGCAGCGCTTCTGGCTCTGGCCGTTATCGCCGGCTATGGTGTGCATACGGCCCGAGCCCTTGGCGCGTTCGAGATGGAGAACGTGCGGAGGTACGCGGTAATCGGCCGATACGTCGAGAGAGAACTCGCCGACCACACCGTGTTGTTCGCGATGCTCCACAGTGGCAGTGCGACGTACTACTCAGGAAGACCCACCCTCCGTTTTGATCTCCTGCCACCCTCGCAGCTCGATTCGGTCGTTGCCACACTGCAGCAGCGCGGATACGAACCCTATCTACTGGTAGACAGTCAGGAGCGGCTTTTCTTTCAAGATCGCTTCCGCGGACACAGCCGGCTGGCGGCGCTCGACTGGCAACCACTCGTCAGTCTCCATTCACCATCTGTTGAGATCTATTCCGTTCGCGCAGACGCCACGCCACGCCCGTAGCTGAACATCCCGGCAATCCGCGGCACCTCTCTTGCTCCCATTCGATTGGGAACCGAAGTGGACGAGGTGACAACAATGGATCAACAGACGCAGATGAGGCTCGCAGTCGTAGTCGTTGCGGCGCTGGCCGCAATCGTCGTGTGGCTGCTCATCCGCCGACGCAAGACAGTGGCCCTGCGAGAGCGTTTCGGTCCGGAATACGACCGCCTTCTTCAAACGACCAAGACACCGGCGGAAGCCGAGCGCCAACTATTGGAGCGCGAGCGCCGCGTGCAGTCGTTCTCACTGAGGCCGTTGAGCCAGGATGAAGCGGATCAATATACGCAGTCGTGGCGCACGGTGCAGGCGCGCTTTGTCGATGACCCGAGTACTGCCGTGAATGAGGCGGATCGGCTCATCGAAGATGTCATGCGTGCGCGCGGTTACCCAGTTGAGGATACGAGTCACCGCCTCGAGGACCTCTCGGTCGAACATGCAGCTGTCGTGAACCACTACCGCTCGGGCCGGGAGATCGTCGTCAGTCATGGCCGCGGCGAGGCGAGCACCGAGGATCTACGCAAAGCCATGGTTCATTTCCGGGCGCTCTTCGATGAGCTGGTCGGCGCCCATCGTAGCGACGTCAGGAGGGCATCATGAGCAACGACCGACACACCCCGGACATTACGCAGAAGATGGCATCGGCGGCGGCGCGTGAGCCGATCGCGCGCGATGAGCGTCGCCGCGAAGAGCTCGATCGTGAACGCGAGCAGATCGCCGACGATCGCGACCGTCCGCACATCGACGACCGGGGCCACCTCGATGCCAATGAGATGGCGGGCAAGCGCCACGTGACCGATCGTGATCGTGACGTGGGCGACGATCGCCCGATACCGATGTTCGCCGGCCCCGAAGCCGCGGGCTATCGCACGCAGTGGGACGCGATCCAAACTGGCTTCGTTGACGAGCCGCGCAAGGCGGTGCAGGAGGCGGATGCGCTCGTGGCGCTGGTGATGAAGCGATTGTCAGAAGTGTTTACCGACGAGCGAGGAACTCTGGAGCGACAGTGGGGCAAAGGCGACCAGATCTCCACCGAGGATCTCCGCGTGGCGCTCCGCCGCTATCGATCGTTCTTCGAGCGGTTATTGTCGCTTTAACCGCCTATACTCTCTATACTCTCCGGTCGAGTTTCCACTCGATGCTTGGAGAGTTTCTCGGAACAGCGATCCTGATCCTGCTCGGCGACGGCGTCGTGGCCGGCGTCCTGCTAAAAGGATCAAAGGGTGAAAACGCTGGCTGGCTCGCCATCACCGCGGGCTGGGCCTTCGCCGTCGTCGCCGGCGTTTTCACCGCCCTCGCCTGTGGGAGTCCCGCCCACCTCAATCCAGCGGTGACGCTTGGATTTGCCATCATCAGCGGAGACTTCAGCAACATCGTTGGCTATTCGCTCGCGCAACTCGCTGGTGCGTTCGTCGGAGCCGTGGCGGTGTGGATCCACTACGGCCCGCACTGGGCGCGCACGTCCGATCCCGATTTCAAGCTGGGCACGTTCTGCACTATCCCGGCCGTGCGACATCCAGCATCGAACATCGCGAGCGAGGTGATTGCGACGTTCGTGCTGATATTCGTGGCCGCGGCGATCTTTTCTTCGCGCGTCGCGCCGAGTGGCCTTGCGGCAGGCCTTGGCCCATATCTCGTTGGCAGCCTGGTGTGGGGTATTGGGCTGTCGCTGGGCGGCACGACGGGCTATGCAATCAATCCTGCGCGGGACCTCGGGCCCAGACTCGCGCATGCGCTGCTGCCGATCGCAGGCAAGCGCGACTCCGACTGGAGCTACGCGCCGATCCCGGCAATCGCTCCTCTGATTGGCGGCGCGCTCGCCGGCGTCCTCGCGCGCGCGGTGGGTCTTTAAACAACTCCCAACGCCCAACTACCAACCATTCCCGACTTCCAATTGCGAATTGAACGTTTGTTGGGAGTTGGGATTTGGGAGTGGTTGGGCCTTGGGCGTTGGGAGTTGGGAGTTATCGTCGTTGCACCAGGCGCCAGAACTGCTCCTCGTTGAGCAGTGTAATCTTGTGCCCCTTTTCACGCAGGCGCTTGATCTCCATCAGCTTCAACCCGCCGTCGCGCCCGGCGGCCTGCAGCGGATTTGGGCGGCCGCGCACGACGACCGTCGTCTGTGACGATGGCCCGCTGTGGACGATGGCTCCGGCGCGGCGTGCGGCAGCAGCGGCATCGGTGCGTTTGGTGCGCAGGATGCCGGTGAATGTCAGATGCACGCCCTTGAGCGATCGCAGCACTCCGGCTCGCAGCGACGCGGGCGGGTTCTGGAGCGCGTCGATCAGCTCGTTGGCGTTCTCGTATCGCTTACGACGCTCGCCGATGCAGCGATGAATGATCTCCTTCAGGTGGTCACTGCAGTCCAGACCGCGCACGTCTGAGGTGCGAATCCTCGAACTCGCGTCGCCCTTGGTCAGCATCGCCAGGAGTTGACCGACTTGATAGACGTCGTCGCGCGCCTGCCACTTCGGGGCGGCACTCGAGAGCATCTCGCTCGGCGCGGTCAGCGCGTTCATCGTGTGGGCCGTGATCCCACGCCGATCGCTTTGCTGACGGACGATGCCGAAGTCGCCGAGCTTGAGGCGTTTGCTTTCGCACACGAAGACATTCATCGGCGTGAGGTCGCGGTGGAGCAATTGGCCGCGGTGCAGTTTGCCGAGCACCTCGAGGATGCCGGCGATTTCGCGACGTGTGATGGATTCCGTCCAGCCACGGGTCTGGTGGCGCAGGAATGCACTCAGATCCCCGTGACGTGCGTACTCGAGTGACAGACAGTAGAGCGGGTGCCCCCCGGACTGCATCAACGGAAAGACGTCGAACACCCGAATCGCACGCGGATGGCCGTCGAGGAGACGTCCGAAGTACGCCTCGCGCAGCCAGCCATCGATGTGACGGCTGATTTTGATGCACACGGTTTCGGGGACAAGCGTCGATCGGCCGCGTCGTGCCGCGAGATACACCTGACCGAAACCGCCTTGTCCGAGCATGCGCTCGATTTGATAATCGAGCCGCGTCTCCGGGCTGGTGATGACCTGGCCGATTGCGAGGAGATCACCACGATGGTCAGGCGCACGCCGACCGGTCGCGGTGCGTGTAGCCGCTTCTGAGATCCTGCCGTTCACGTCGATTAATCCTGTACTACTAACCCTCCAACCACCAACCATCCCGTCAGCCGAGTGTGGCACCACTGAATCAACGTTGCCCTCCGCCGCACGCCGCAACCGCCGTAAGCGCCAATGTGTCGACGAGCATCCTATGCATGTCTGCTCGCTCCGGTTTCTCCCCGCCGCCTGCGATGCCTGGCAAGACCGATTCCCACGCGCCGCTGCGTGCGTTCAGCAGGTTACGGCCTGCTTCGCAGAAGGCTTGAGTGATATTGGAGCCGACGTTACGGGAGACGTAGGGGCGGCTTACGCTATCATCCAGACCATGAGGCGAGTGACGGCGGGAGGTCTTGGCGTGTTCGTGTTGGCGCTCGTGCAGGCGATCGTGATCAGTGCGCAGTCAGCTGGCGGAACGAGTGAACGTGCGTCGCGCACTGTGTGGGACGGGGTCTATACAGAGGCACAGGCACAACGCGGCCGCGGTTTCTATGCTGAGCACTGCGCCAGCTGTCATGGCGCCAACCTCGAAGGAGCCGAACATCGCGCGCTCAAGGGCGACCGCTTCTGGGCGACCTGGCAGGACACGACCGTCGATCGTCTGCTGACTCACGTCAGCACGAACATGCCGCACTCCGAGGATGGCTCGCTCAAGGGCACACTCGGCGCGCGCGTCTACGCCGATATCGTCGCCCACATCCTCAACACTAATCAGTTTCCTGCCGGGACCGCTGAATTGAACGAGACCTCGATCGCCGGTGTGCGCATCATCAAGAAGGACGGATCCGGCGAACTGCCCGCGGGTAGTCTGGCGCACGTAGTCGGATGCCTCGAAAAGGGAACCGGACGGAACTGGAAGCTCGTGAAAGGCTCGCGGCCCGCGCGCGTCGTCGAAGGACAGAGCCCCGATCGCAACGCTGCGCTGGGCGACCGTGAATACGCGCTGATGTTCGTCCTCACCCCGCTCGATAAGTTCGTCGGTCACCGCATGTCGGTGCGTGCGTCGCTCATGGGCGAAGGCGGTGCACAAGGTCTCAACGTCACGACGATCGAGTCTGTCAGCGCGAGCTGTCAGTAGGCACCTCTTGTAGGTGCGATCCGACTAACGCTGGTCGTCTTACGCTTGTCGGTGCAAGGTGCTATCGCTGGTCGGTGCTAGTTCACTGACGATAGTCGGTGCGATGCGTCTGACGCTTGTCGGTGCGAAGGGGCTTCGATGTCGGTGCGAGGGGCCTGACGATCGTCGGGTGCGAAGACCTATCGCTGGCCGGTGCGATCGGGGCTTCGCCGTGTCGGTGCAAGGCGCTATCGCTAGTCGGTGCTAGCTCACTGACGATAGTCGGTGCAATGCGTCTTACGCTTGTCGGTGCAAGGCGCTATCGCTAGTCGGTGCGATCCTTCTTGCGCTTGTCGGTGCGAAGGGGCTTCGATGTCGGTGCGAGGGGCCTGACGATCGTCGGTGCGAACTCGCTTCGCTCGTCGGTGCGAAGACCTATCGCTGGCCGGTGCGATCGGGACTTCGCCCTGTCGGTGCAAGGCGCTATCGTCTGTCGGTGCTAGCTCACTGACGCTAGTCGGTGCGATCCGTCTTACGCTTGTCGGTGCGAAGGGGCTTCGATGTCGGTGCGAGCGGCCTGACGATCGTCGGTGCGAACTCGCTTCGCTCGTCGGTGCGGAATTTGCCAGTTTCGACCGGCGGGTTGTTCGCAGATTCTGCTGCGTACTCTGCCTCTTCTCTCAGAAACTCCCAATAACGCGTAGGGCATCCAGCGTGCACTATACGGCGCCATGCGTGGCGCGCGTCATTTCTCCGAACTGACAGTGTGGAAGCTGGCCGATGAACTACGCGTTGAAACGCTCAAGCTGACTAAAAGGCCAGAGTTCGCTCGCAATTTGAAAGCGCAGGCCCAGGCCGAAGATGCCGTGAACTCTATCTGCCGGAACACGGCCGAAGGTTTTGGCTGCGAGAGTCATGGCCAATTCGCGTGGTTCCTGCGAGTCGCCCGTCGCTCGCTGAACGAACTTCAGGACGCGTGTCGTGGCGCTGAGCAGAAAGGGTATGTGACCAGTAGCGACCTCGCACCGATACGAGCGTTGACTCGTCGCCTGTATCCCGCTCTAAAGCGATTCATCGCCTACCTGGATAGCACGCCCGACTACCGGCCGAATCGCCCAAAGCCCAAGCCGTCGCAACGCTCCCCGAAGCCCGCCCGCACCGACGGGCGTAAGGCCCCTCGCACCGATAAACGCAAGGGACCTCGCACCGACAAGCGTAAGAAGGATCGCACCGACCAGTAGCGCCCTTGCACCGACGATCGTCAGTCCCCTCGCACCGACCAGCGATAGCGCCCTCGCACCGACATCGAACCCCCCTTGCACCGACGATCGTCAGCTCCTCGCACCGACACGCGTCAGTCCCCTCGCACCGACATCG
>AR_comb_assmDRAFT_11649108_pt1 | contig 10945 bp, 6 predicted proteins | sample ArasoioldDNA_FD_10543 | JGI IMG/M metagenome (IMG submission 10543) | reverse complement strand
CGCCCATGGTACCGCCACACACTCGAGCTGTTCCCACCAGGGCCCGAATAGCTTCAAGCCTGTCTCGCCAGACATCAGCTTGAAGATCGCGGCCTTGTTTTTCACGGTGAATATGTGACGCGGCAGATCTGGCGGTCTTCGGATTTGAAGCCGAAGAAGCTGATCGTGCGGTCATCGGTGAAGATCGGCACACCGACTGGTAGCTCCGGCCCGACAAGATCGTCGACAACCGGATGTAATGCCCCATCGATCTCCCCCTCGTAGACGAGGTGCGCACCATCGGGACTGAAGACGCACGGCTCGCCATCAAACTCGTAGATTCCCGTCAAGGGAGGTCCGGGTTTCCCGTCGAGAACGAGCGCGGCCCGCTTCTTGTCGAGCTTGACGAAGTAGGCAAGCTTTCCGCTCTCGCTGAAGCGGGGATAACCGACAAGGTGGAAGGTGGGTCCAGGTACGCCGTCGATCACCATCGACCACTGCTTGCCTACTTGGGCGGCGAAGACGAAATGTGTTCCGTCCGGGCTGAAGCGTGGCTCGCCAGCCTTGGCTCGCGCGGCCTTGTCGGCGCCTAGGTACGGCCCGACGTCATCGAACTCGGGGCCGCTCTCTCCGTCAACGACTGCGAACCATTTGCCTCGGTGGAAGCGGCGCTTGCCGCGACACGCGAGGTAACCGAAGTGTCGGCTGTCAGAGCTGAACGTGTAGCCGAACTCAGACGTCTCCGGCTGTATGTACAGATCGTCGAATTCAGGTCCTCGCTCTCCGTCGACGACCATCGCGAAGCGCTCCTCGTCACTCACCATGTACATGACGCGCTTCCCGTCTGGGCTGAAGATCGGCCTACCGACGTTCTGATGCAGCTCTTGGGGCGTGCCGTCGAGGACCACTCTTGCTTTCTTGCCAGCAACGGCCTGATACGCGACCCGAGTCCCGTCTGGGCTGAAGCTCGGAAGGCCGTACAACCCGGGATAGGGCGGACCGACCTCATCGTCGATCACGACCCGCCACATGTCACCACTCCTAAAGCCATATGCGAAGCGTTGACCGTCCCTGCTGAAGACCAGCCATTGCGGCCCTGCCCCCACCACGCCGCCTCCAAGCTCGTCGAACTGGGGCCCTGCGACTCCATCGACGACGACACGTTGCTTCCCGGCGTCCCCGAGTGCAACGAACGCCAGGTGTTCGCCGTCGAGGCTGAAAACAGGTGGCGCTGCCGCGGCCTCGAACTGCAGGATCGGCGCTCCATCGACGACGACGCGAGGTCGGCCTCCCACGTCGGCCAGCAGAGCCATGCGGCGCCCGTCGTGACTGAGCGTCGGTGGGAACCTGGTGTCGAGACCGCTCAGCTCATCACCAGCCACGTCATCGACTCCCACGACGAAGCGCCCATCTCGCCTGCCAACCCAGGCGACATGACATCGATCGGAACTGAACACGACCGGCCCGCCGTCGAGTAGCTCGAAATCGTCAAACCGGGGACCGGCGACCCCGTCCCAAACGAGGCTGCACTGCGCGCCGCCGTCGTAAAACCGAAACCAGAACACGTGCTTCCCGTCGCGCGTGTAGTCAAACGGAGGCTCATCGCCCGCGAGGTCGTACACAACCTCTTCACTGAACGTCGTTGCCGGTGCAGGCCGGGTCATGAGAACGTAACCGTCAGAGTGTGGCGGTCGACTTCGACGGCGGCGTTCGGGTTGCTGCACGGCCCAGGTGTCACGTAGCACGGTGCAAGCCAACGCCCGACGAATGTGTGCGTGCCGGTCATGCCGGAGGGAAAGTTGAACACCCATGTCCGTGCGAGCACATCGAGGTTTCCCGTGATCACGCTTCTGAGTACGAAGTCTTCTGCTCGGTAGGCGCCGTCGACCTCGAGCGCGAAGCTGTACTTCCCGACTGCATCGCTGCTTGGCTCGAGACCCCAGCCGTGCTTGATGTGAAACGGGGTTCCGGCGGGAAACGTCGTCGGTGTTCCGACGAGGATGTTGATCGGTGGGCCCACCGACTCGTCGGTTGTCGCAGCAGCAGGAAGTGGCGCCATGCCGATCGCAAGAACAACAGCGCCGAAGATGAGTGCGATTTTCTTCATGTCTCGAGCTCCTTTCCTCGAGTCGAGCTACGGGCGCAATCGGCCCGAAGGGCTGGGGGTACGGCCTCGGCTGCGCGTGAACACGAATGCCGAGCCGGCCGCGATGAGAAGTGCACCGAGGGTCCCGCTTGCCCCGATGCCGGCGTCACCCCAGTCGAAACGGTCGGCCGCTGTCACCGTGAGAATTCGGGTCGGCGGCTGGACGACATCAGGGTGGTGATGCCGTGTAGCGGCGTTGACCGCTCCGACTGGGGTGTCGGGGGGCATCGGTTCTGCCGTCGCGGCGCGTCCCTGGGCGCCGGGCGCTGCGGTCACGGCGAGGGTTAGGACGAGTCCCCATCTGCTGAGTCGTCGTGAGATTCTCTGCTGCATCTGAACCTTCTTTCCCGGGCGAGTCGCCCGTGGGCTCTTGGTGCCTCGACGATGCACTCGGCCGGTTGAACGAGAGGTGGAACTCCGGTAAAGAGCAGCCCGCGAGTCGGCCAGAGCCCGTGTTCTCGACCGCACTCGGCAACGGTGGTACGGTCGGCTGGTCTGACGGGAGGAGCCGGCCGTGGAACTTCGCATCCTCGGTCCCCTCGAGGTCATCGAGGAAGGACACTCGCTCGCCCTCGCCGCGGGCAAGCAGCGGGCGCTCTTCGCGATCCTGCTTTTGCACGCGAACGAGGTCGTCTCACGCGACCGCCTTATCGACGAGCTGTGGGGTGAGCGGACGCCGGCCAGCGCGGCGAAAAGCGTCCAGATCTACGTCTCTCAGCTGCGGAAGGCGCTGGGCGCGGCCGACACGCGGCTTCTGACTCGCCCGAACGGCTACGAGCTTCTGGTTGAGGATCGGGAGCTCGATCTCGACCGGTTCCAGGATCTTGTGGACGAGGCGAGAGAGGCTCCGCCCGGCGATGCCGCCACGAAGTTCCGCGCTGCTCTCGACCTCTGGCGCGGGCCGCCACTCGCCGACTTCCGCTACGAGCCGTTTGCCCAGGGCGAGATCGCGCGCCTCGAGGAGCTGCGGCTCGTCGTCGTCGAGGAGCGAATCGAAGCTGACCTCGCCCTCGGCCGGCACTCGGACCTCGTCGGTGAACTGGACGCTCTCGTTACAGCCCATCCATTCCGCGAGCGTCTGCGTGGCTTGCTGATGCTCGCGCTGTATCGCTCCGGTCGACAGGCGGAGGCATTGCTCGTCTACCAGCAGACCCGCGACGTGCTCGTGAGTGAGCTCGGCTTGGAACCAAGTCGCGAGCTACAGGAGCTCGAGCAGGCGATTCTGCGCCAGGACGCAGCGCTCGATCTGACTCCCTCCACGGCAGGACCGCGCGCGACCGTCACGATGCTCTTCACCGACATCGAAGGCTCGACCGTGCTCGTCCGGCAGCTCGGGGATCGATACGAGCACGTGCTGAACACGCACCGCCGGCTCCTGCGCAACGCGTTCAACGATGCGGGCGGAAAGGAGATCGACCGCCAAGGCGACGCCCTCTTCTTCGTCTTCCCAAGCGCGAAGAACGCAGTCCTGGCAGCCGCGGCTGCTCAATCGGCGCTGGCGCAAGAGTCCTGGCCTGACGGGACAGACGTCCGAGTTCGAATCGGCATCCACACCGGTGAGCCCGGTATGGGCGAGGAGGGATATCACGGCCTCGGCGTTGTGCGAGCCGCCCGCATCTCGGCTGCTGGGCACGGCGGGCAGGTGCTGCTCTCAGAGGCGACAACAGCCCTGATCGAAGACGAGGAGCTTCAAGATCTGCAGGTACGAGATCTCGGCGAACACCAGCTCAAGGACATGCCACGCCCCGAGCGGATCTTCCAACTCGTCGGCCCCGGGCTGGTCGAGGAGTTCCCTGCGCTCCGGGCTCCCTCGGAAACGCCCTTGCCGATTGCGGGGACCGAGGAACAACTGGCCGAGGCCGCACGTGCAGCGGCCGTCTCCGCTCCTCCTTCGGGATTCAGAGGGCGAGTCTCGTCACGCCCGAGTTTGCTCGTTGCCGCAGGAGCCGCGCTGCTGGCGGCCGCGATCGCGAGCGCGTTCCTCTTCAATCGCGGTTCGGGCTCGGACGGCATCACGCGGGTCGCCCCGAACTCGGTGGGCGCCATCGACCTGAAGTCGAACAAGATCGTCGCGAAAATACCGGTCGGGACGAGGCCGGGGCCGATCGTCTACGCCGATGGACAGCTGTGGGTCGCGAACCTCGGCAACGAGGTCGTGTCGAAGATCGACCCAAAGGCTCAGGCTCTGTCCGACATCGTCAGCCTGGGATCGCAGCCAAATGCGCTCGGGGTGCACGCGGATGCAATATGGGCTGCTACCGGCAATGGCATCAAGTCGATCGATTCCGCCTTTGACAGCGTGCGGTCGATCAAGGTCGAGCCCGTCAAACCACGCGGAGAGCTGTTCACCATTCCTCCCACGGCGGTCGCATTCACGAGACACGCCGCGTGGGTGGTCATCGGCGCACACGTCACAAAGGCCGATCCAAGAACTGGGCGCGTACTTGAAAGGATCGCGACCGGAACCGCGCCCGCCGCGATAGCGAGCGGTGGCAGCAACGTTTGGATAGCGGACAGTTTCGACAACACTCTCACACGCGTCGCTGAGACGGGCGCGATCACCGCCACAACCGAAGTCGGTCAGGCGCCGAGTGCGATTGCCGTCGGTTCCGACGCAGTATGGGTCGCGGATGCAGACGACGACAACGTGAAGCGAGTCGACCCGCGGACTGGATCGGTGGTGACGACAATCGACGTAGGACGCCACCCCAGCGGAATCGCACTGTCTCCGGGCGCCGTCTGGGTTGCCAACCAATACGACGACTCGATCTGGCGAATCGACCCCAGCTCCAACACGGTGGTTGACAGGATCAACGTGGGCGGCAGTCCCGTTGGGCTAGCGGTAGCCGGAGGTGCGCTCTGGTTCACCGTGCAGGTGGCCAATCCCGCAGGGATCTCGGCGCTCGGGGCGGAGGGCGGCGCGGCCTACGTCGACGTCGGCGACGGCGCAACGGATCCCGCTGAGGAGAACTCGTTCACAGTGCAAGGCCTTCAGTTGGAGTTCGCGACGTGCGCCAAGCTCTTGAACTACCAGGACAAACCTGGACCGGCCGGGGCACAACTAGAGCCTGAGCTCGCCCGTGCGATGCCGATCGTCTCTTCGGACGGGCGGACCTACACCTTTACGATCCGCAGGGGCTATCGCTTCTCGCCTCCGTCCGTCGAGCAAGTGACGCCGAAGTCGATGAAGTACACGATCGAGCGCAGCCTCGCGCCGCGGACGAACTTCCTCGCGTACCAATACGTCGGCGACATCGTCGGTGAGGCCGCCTATCGCAAACGGAAAACGCGAAGCATCACCGGCATCATCGCAGGAGCGAAAACGTTGACGATCAAGCTCGTTCGGCCGTCCGGTGATTTTCTGTCGCGTATCTCGCTCCCGTTCTTCTGCGCTGTTCCGATGGAGACGCCGCCACGCCGCACCGAAAAGCCGATTCCCTCGGCGGGCCCGTATTACGTGGCTTCGCACGTCGGCGAGCAGGTTGTCCTGAAACAGAATCCGAACTACCACGGCCCGCGGCCACACCGCTTCAGGAAGATCGTCTACACGGGTGTTGTGGGCGTGCTGCGAACGATCGAGCGGGTTGCGAGCGGGCAATCGGACTACGTGCCGGTCGCTGGATCCAACACGTCCTCGGTGCCCATCGAGAAACTCAACGCGCGATACGGGTCGCAGAGTCCGGCTGCACAACGTGGCCATCAACAGCTGTTCATCAACCCGGGATTCGAGGCCGACGCGATCGTCCTGAACACGAGCCGGCCGCTATTCGCGACGTCGGCACTGAGGAGGGCCGTAAGTTACGCGATCAGCCGCGCCGCCCTCGCGCGACTTGGCGGGCTCATCTATGGGACCGGTCCGCTGACCGCAAGAGTCACCGACCAGTACCTCACGCCTGGTCTCCCCGGCTTCAAAGACCGATCTTTCTATCCACTGCAAGGCGATCTTCAGAAAGCGCGCCGACTGGCCGGACGAGCTGCTCGCCAGGCAATGCTCTACACCTGCAACGAGGCGCCTTGCCCGCAGGAGGCCCAAATCGTGAAAGAAGACTTGGCGAAGATCGGCATCGACGTCGAAGTCAGGGCGTTCCCGCTCGCGACGCTGGAGACATATCGGCAGCGGAAGCCCGGCGAGCCGTGGGATATCGGGCTGACGACGTGGCTGTTCGACTTCCCCGATCCGTTTGACGTGCTGAACCTTCAGTTCGACGGGGACCTGGCCGATCGACCGGAGGCGGGAAATGCGGCGCACTTCGACGACCCGACGTACAACCGTCGCCTGCAGGAAGCTGCCCGGCTTTCAGGCGCCCGTCGCTCCCGGGCGTACGAGCGCCTCGACGCCGATCTCGTACGTCATGCGTCTCCTTTCGTTGCCTTCGCGAACGAGACGAAGATCGACTTCTTCTCACGACGTATCGGCTGCCAGCTCTACCAGCCGGTCTATGGGATGGATCTCGCTGACCTCTGCATCAGGCCGGCAAACTCCTAGCCCCGATCCCTGGGGCCCGACCGGCAAAGACGTTCTACCAACCGTGCTACCAAACTGAGTCAACCTCGGCGAACTAACGGCACCCAAATGGCTCGAAACAAGCCGTACTAGACGAACCAGAGAAGCGACTCGTCTTTCTCGGTGGAAGAGAGTCGCCTCGAAAGCCGTCCTTGGTACATGGGTCGATGTCGGCGTATGTCGCGCCTTGGGACTCTTCGGTCGAGGAGCGGATAATGAGCGGCCTCGACGCGATCGCGTCCCGCACGCGAATCGGCACGCAGGTTGCCGGGTTTCAGATCGAATCGGTTCTCGGACGTGGCGGCATGAGCGTGGTCTACGTTGCGGAGCAGGTTCGCCTGAGCCGAAAGGTCGCGCTCAAGGTGCTGACGACCGAATTGGCGTGGGACGAGCAATTCCGCGAGCGCTTCGTACGCGAGTCGCAGATCGCGGCCGCGATCGACCATCCGAACATCATTCCCATCTACGACGCGGGCGAGGACGACGGCCTCCTGTACATCGCGATGCGCTTCGTCGACGGGCCTGATCTCAAGGAGGTCCTCAAGCGCGGCAACCTCGGCGTCGGCCGCACGATCTTCCTCGTCGAGCAAATCGCGAGCGCGCTCGATGCCGCGCATGCCCACTCGCTCGTCCATCGAGACGTGAAGCCGGGGAACATCCTGCTCGAGGAGAGCACCGACCATGCCTACCTGACCGACTTCGGGGTTGCGAAGCAGACAACGGCGCGCGGCCTCACGTCGACCGGCCACTTTCTCGGCACCGTCGAGTACGCCGCCCCCGAGCAGATCGAGGGAGGCCCGGTCGATGCGCGCACCGACGTTTACGCGCTGGGCTGCGTGCTCTACGAGTGTCTTACCTCGTCACCGCCGTTCGCGCACGGCACAGAGCACGCTGTTTTGCACGCACACCTCGTCGACCCACCCCCGTCGGTGAGCCGGGCGCGGCCCGATTTGCCCCATGCATTCGACGGCGTGATCGCAACGGCGCTCGCCAAGGACCCGGCCGAGCGGTTCGGCTCGTGCGGCGAGCTTGTCCACGCCGCGCGAAACGCTGCGAGCGGAACGGCTCGTCGCGCCGAGGCCTGGCGCACGCCCACGCCCACGATCGCGTCGGTGGAGACTCCATCGCCGCCGCCGGACTCTCCTCCAGCGGTCGCAGAGTCCGAGCCGGCTGAGCCCCCGCGTGCAGCGAGCGGGCCCACGATGACGAAGCTGCTCCTGGTGATGCTTGCTCTGGTGATCGTCGCGTCGGCGGCTTCCGGCGGCATCGTCTACCTCCTTACTCGCAACGATCAACCGGCCGCCGCGCAGGCTCCGATTGCGCGGGGTCCGGTCATTCACCCGCTCTCGGCCCTCGTTCCGGCACCTGTCTGGGACACCTGCAGGGCGGTTGCCACGCTTCCCGGGGCCGTGGAGTCCGCCGTCTGCCTGCGGCCCAAGGGCGCGACGACATTCACGCCTGACCGCCTCGAGCTGTCAACGTTCGCCAGCGGTGCCGCCGTCCAGCGTGCGTACGAGGCCCAGCGGCGTCGCCACCATGTCGGACGCGATTTCGGCCGCTGCAACGGGTTGACCTGGGGCGGCGAGGGCACATGGCTCCACAACCCGTCCGCCCCGGGAGCAGCCGCGAAGCCCGGCGGCTCGAGGTTCTGTTACTTCCAGGGCAACAACGTCGTCATCGTGTGGACGCACCGCAAGTTGGGCCAGTCGAGCCACACCGACCTGCTCGGCATCGCCGTCGAGGGCGGCAGCGACCATCCTGGCCTGTACGGCTGGTGGCGGTTCTGGCACCACCGTATCGGCAAGATCCTCGCGTGATCGGCGCCGCGCGACGCGAGGCTGCCGTCGTGTCGATCGCCGACGGCGTCGAGGGCGAGCGCCGAGTCCGAATTGCAGGCGAGCTCACGCTCGGGCGCTCCGACGAGGCGGGTTTGGTCATCGACGATCCCGAGATCTCACGCGCGCATGCCGTGATCGTCAGGACGGCCGAAGGGATCGAGATCCGCGACCTCTCCTCGCTCAACGGAACCTGGGTGAACGGAGAGCGCATCAACATGCCGACGTTGCTCGTACCCGGCGACGTGGTCAAGATCGGCAAGACGGTGATCGAGGTGCTCGTGGCCGGCGGTTCAGCGCTTGCGCCCGTTGCTCGGGCGTCGCCGACGCCGGTCGAGGCCGAGGACGAATTGCGGCCGGTCAGCGTGCTGTTCGCGGACGTCGTTGGATCGACACCGCTCGCCGAGCGGTTGGAGCCCGGGGACTACGCCGCTCTGATGGGCGGTTGCGTCGATCGGATGTGCCGCGCCGTCGAACAGTTCGGCGGTGTCATCGATGCTTACATGGGAGACGGTATCGCTGCCTTCTTCGGGTTTCCGGCGGCGACCGAGGACGATGCCGACCGGGCGGCGAGTGCGGCCTTGAGCGTCCTGGATGCAATCGAGGAATACGCGGCCGAGGTGCACGAGACGTGGGAGTTGGCGGACCTCAGGGTCCGGGTCGGCGTCAACAGCGGGCAGGTCGCGATCGGTGTGGTCGGCGTCGCCGAACGCCATCCCGTGGCGCTCGGCGACACGATGAACGTCGCCGCTCGCCTACAAGGCACCGCTGAGCCGGGAACGATCGTGATCGGCGGCGCGACCGCCCGGAAGCTCGGGGGCCGCTTCCTGCTCGCCCCGCTCGGACACCTCACGGTTCGGGGGCGCGAACGGCCGGTCGAAGCCTGGCGGCTGTTGCGTGCACGTCCCGAGCGTCCGAGAAGCGAACCGTCCGGCATCGTCGGCAGGCGCGGCGAGCAGGAGATGCTCCACTCGGCCGCCGACGCACTGCGGGCCGGTAAGGGGCAACTCGTCTTGCTCAGCGGCGAGCCGGGGATCGGAAAGACACGCTTGCTCGAGTGGCTCCGAGCGCAGCTCGGCGAGGAGGCGACGTGGCTCGACGGGCGGTGTGCGTCGTACGGCGGGCAACCTCTGTACCAGCCCCTCGCCGAGGCACTGCACGACTGGGTTGGTGTGGAAGACGTTGCGCGCCGCTCGGCGACGCTCGAACGGCTAGGTCTCGAGCCGGATGCGCTTCCGTTCCTTGCGACGCTGCTCTCGGCAGAAGCTGTCCGCGGCGGTTCGAACGGCGCCTCGGACGAGTTCGGCGCCGCATTGGCGCGTGCGTACGCCTCGTGGCTCGCCGGCATCTGCCGCGAGGGGCCTGTCGTGCTCGCATTGCACGACATCCACTGGGCCGACCACGGCACGCTCGAAGTGCTCGCGAGCCTGCTCGCCCTTCTCGATGATCGTCCGCTCATGATCGCCGCCACAACTCGCTCCACTTCCGACGCAAGAGATCGGGAATTTCGTGAACGCGCGCAACGAGGACGCTCGGATCGCGTCGTCGAGTTAACTCTCGGGCCGCTGAGCGACGACGAAGCCGACGAGCTACTGGCGCTACTTACGCCGGGCGAACTCGAGCCCGACGCCAAGCGCGAACTGATTGGGCTCGCAGAAGGAAACCCGCTCTACCTCGAGCACCTCCTGCGCTCCTTGCTCGAGAGTGGAGGGCTGGCTCCGCGCAGAACATGGGCGCTGACCGTCTCCGCGGCACAGCTTCCCACCGCGCTCGAGAGCCTTCTGATGGCACGCATCGCGGCTCTTCCGCGCGACGCCAGACGCGTCGCGCAGGTCGCGGCGGTGCTCGGCCGTGCCTTTGCGCCCACGGTGCTTGCCCAGGTGTCAGGCGTCGGGGACATCGAGCGGCGCCTGATGCAGCTCCTGCGCGCGAACGTTATTCGTGAAAGTCGCACGGTTCCGAACCGGGAGTACTCGTTCACACATGGCCTCCTGCAGGCAGCTGCCCTGTCGACTCTGACGCGCGCTCGTCGGCGCGAGCTCTACCGGCGTGTGGCTTCGGCGCACGAGCAAGCGTTCAGCGATTCGCTCGACGATCACCTCGAGCTCGTCGCCTTCTACTGGGCGCGCGGCGGAGATCTCCAGCGCGCGCTCGGGTACCTAGAACGCGCCGCGAACCGTGCGACGTCCCTGCACGCTCGTACACGCGCGGCGAGCCTCTGGTCGCGGGCGGCGACGCTGGCGAACAGGATGGACGATCCGGTCGCTCGGGATCGCATCGAGCGTCAACTCGTGGAGCTCGGCGCCTGAGCGTCGGAGGGCAGTGGCCGGCAGGTTTTCGACCGCGGAGGGACTGAGCGGACAATGCCTCAACCCCTGCGGTCGGCATGCGTGATCATCGCGCGCAGCTAGGTCGCAGCCTTCCTAGCGCGGCGCGGGGCGTCATTGAGACGCCCCGCAACGTTCAAGGCCCGATCCTGTC
>AR_comb_assmDRAFT_10159312_pt1 | contig 10946 bp, 4 predicted proteins | sample ArasoioldDNA_FD_10543 | JGI IMG/M metagenome (IMG submission 10543) | reverse complement strand
ATGTGCAGCGTCAGACTCCGCCGCTGAGCACGCTCGCGAACCAGCATCAAAGCGTTATCCAGTGCTGTTGGCAGGTCGAAGTCGGTTAGCTCCAGCTCCATGCGCCCGGCTTCAATCTTGGACAGGTCGAGAATGTCGTTGATCAGAGAGAGGAGGTGTGTGCCCGAGGCGTAAATGTCCTTGAGGTACTCCTCCTGCTTCTCGTTCAGTTCGCCGAACATGCGATCCGAGAGCACCTCAGAGAAGCCGATGATGGCGTTCAGCGGGGTCCGCAGTTCGTGGGACATGTTCGCCAGGAACTCGGACTTGTGCTGGCTCGCTGCGGCCAGTTCGCGGTTCGCCGCTTCCAGTTCCTTGAAGAGACGCACATTCTCAATGGCAATCACGGCCTGGTTGGCGAAGGTTTGCAGGAGCTCGACGTGCGCGTTGGAAAAGGCGGCGACCTCCCGATGAGCCAAAGCGATTGCTCCGATGACGTCTCCCTGCCGGATCATCGGAACGGCTAGGGTGCTTCGCGAGCCGCGCGAGCGAAGGTTCGCCACAGTCCCCGAAGACATAATTGACGGATCCGTCTCAATGTCGTCGATGCGAACGGCTGTTCGGGTTCGGATCGCGAGGTTGATCGTCCCTGGCCCTGTCACCGGGCGCGGGAAGTTGCGGCGCCAGCCTTCGAGCTGTTGCGGGGTAAACCCTTCGTGGGCAACCGCATGCACCAGCTCACCGTCGAAGCGATACACGCCGCCTTGGATTGCGCCGCAGAGTCGCACCGCGTTCTGGACGATGGTCTCGAAGACTGGCTGTGCATTCGTCTGCGACCGGCTGATGACGCCCAAGATGTCTGCCGTGGCGGTCTGCTTGTCGAGCGCGGCAGTCAGTTCGTGGTTGCTGGCCTCCAGTTCCTTGAACAGCCGTACATTCTCGATGGCGATCACGGCCTGGTCGGCGAAGGTTTGGAGCAGGGCGATCTGATTGCCCGTGAACGGACGAACGTCGCGTCGCCGGATTAGGATGACGCCGATCGCCTCGCCCTCGCGGAGGAGCGGCGCGGCCAAGGTGGTTCGATGGCCGGCTAGGACGGCAGCCGCCTGGCCCAGAGGGAACTCGACCCCACTTTCGGCAAGGTCGTGGACGTGAACTGGCTGGCGCTCCAAGATCGCGCGACCCGAGACCCAGTCCCTGCTGATCGCTCGGGGCCCCGCCAGTGACGGGATCGCGATCGGGCCGTGGTGGGCCGCAACGCAGAGCGTATCCCCTTCTCTGAGGCGGATCACTACATCATAGGCCTCGCAAAGCCGCGCCGCGCTCTGGGCGACTGCGTCGAGGACGGGCCGAATATCGGTCGGCGAACTCGAGATGACCCGCAGGATCTCACTCGTCGCCGTCTGCTGCTCTAGCGCTTCAGTAACCTGCGCATGAGCCTGTGTGAGGGCCTGGTTCTTCTCTTGTAGCTCCTTGAACAGCCGTACGTTCTCAATCGCAATGACGGCCTGGTCGGCGAAGGTCCTTAGGAGTGCAATCTGTTGATCGGTGAACGGACGGACCGTTGTACGGCGTACGAGTATCACCCCTATCGAATTGCCCTCACGGAGAAGTGGGGTCGCCAGGATGGTACGCACTCCCAGCTTCCGGTACGCGGCGGCGACACCCGGAAATTCGTCACCGTAGACGGAGATATCCTCCACCTGGGTTGTCTGGCGATCAATGATCGCCCTGCCGCTGGGCAAGGACCGGTTGATCGGTTGGTGACTGACGTGCGGGCGCTCCGGGGACAGTGTGCCGGCAACCGCCAGCCAGCGAATGTGATCGCCCTCGGCGCGACCAATCATCGCGTTGTCGGCGTCCGCGAGCCAAACGGCACTATCCACGATCGTCTGCATGACCGGCTGGAGGTCGCCCGGCGAACTGCTGATGACCCGAAGGATCTCACTCGTCGCCGTCTGCTGCTCCTGCGACTCCGCCAGTTCGCGGTCGCGTGTCTGGAGCTGCTCCTGCGTCTGCGCCTTGTCCCTAAGAGCCTCCGCCAGGCGCTTCTCTAGGTCACCGACCCTGGAACCGTCGTCCTTGGGCGACTTGCGGGCGACAGGGGGCTTGGCTTTCTTGGACTTCTCAGGCTTTGGACCCCGGCGCATCGGCCTCACCTTGTCGCTCATGAATCGGCCGGGGACAGGCTAGGCGAACGTGGCAGCGTCGGCAACCACGAACGACGCAACCGCTAATCCCTTCGGTTTACCCAGTCTTTACCCTCGAATTGACTTTGCGCCTGGCTCCAACATGGCGCCGATGAGCGGTTTGAGCTACTCGCATCACATGACGCCAGGACTGTTCGGCAGGTAGCGCGCCCAGTCACCAAAGGAGCGCGCCGCCATCATCAGCATCGATTCCTCGATCCGAAAGCCGAGCTGTGAAAGCGTCGCGAGGATCCGCGCGGCCCGACCGGGGGCGACAAGGGAGACCTGCTTCGGCGCTCCGACCAGGCCCTCGCGAATCGTCGCCAGCACAACGGCTGCTTCGTCGGTCCCCGGCGCGGCGAGCATCGGGCCGATATGGCCTTCGGCTGACACATATGCATAGCCCGCCGGGCGCCCTCCCGTATCGATGCGGAGCGCGCGCATCCCGGGGATGCTTTGCATATAGCGGTGCTGCGTCTCGCGCCGGAAACCGATCACCGTGTCCTCGACCGCGTCGAGCCAAGTGTGCTCGCTGCCTAAGGAGCCCAGTGGCGTCGCCACGGTATTGGAATCCGCGACGAGCCTTCCGGCCAGCATGGCCGCCGGCGCGACCAGGCGGTAGAGCGGCTCACGCGGGTACAGGCCGTTGCGGATGTAGAGGCCGGTCGACGCCATGTTGTACCCGGGGGTAATCAGCGCCCGATTGTCCGCTCCGTTTCGTGCGGCCTGTTCCAGCACGCGGGACATCAGCGCTTGGCCGATGCCGCGGGCCTGGATGTCGGGGCGGATGAACAGCTGCGAGAGGTACCACAAGCGCTGGCGCATCCAGCTGAATGCAAAGCCAATGATCTCGCCCTTCGCCTCGGCGACCCAGAGGCCGGTCGGGTCCTCGGCGTGGCTGAAGCGCTGAAAGGCGGGCTCGCGCCGCGGTACTGGGCGCAGCCCGTTCCGGACGCGCAACTCGTTGAATGCCTGCTCGACGACACCCACGCCGGGCTCGAGGCCCTCGGGTCGCGCGGCACGATAGGTGATGTCCATCAGTTTGTTCGCTTGGAGTCACGGCTCCACACTGTTCGCGATACATCCACCCCGAAGAAGAGCTGACCGGCGACCTCGTAATTCGTCGTCATCACTGTTAGGTGTTGGGACGCAGTACGGATGTCGCGCAGACACCGTTCGAGCTGGGTCAAGGCATACACGGAGGCCGCGCCGCCGGCTCGATACACGAGGTCCACAGCATGCAGTGCCTGAGTGACTGCCTGGGTTGCGGACAACCAGAGCAAGCCACGGTCATGCCAGCTCAAGCGCTCGTTCCGCTGGGCAATCGCCCAAGCCGATCGAAGGGATTCGAAAAGGAAGGCGCGCCCTGCTCGCAAGAAGGCTTCTGCTTCACCGAGTTGCGCCTGGGCCACCGCGCTCTCCCGGAGCAGTCCTTGCGAGAACGTCGGTTTCTTTACGTCTCCCAGCCGTTTGAACGCTTCGAGCGCGTGTCTCGCGATGCCGAGAGCAACGCAGGCAATGATCGTGGCGAACATGGCGATCGACGGAATGTTGTAGAGAGGTCCCGGCTCGACGGGCGGATCGGCAAACGAGACCGCGCGGGTGGCCGGCACGAAAATGTCCTTGACCTCGAAGTCATGACTGCCGGTCCCTCGCAGGCCGCCCACGTGCCAGGTATCCAGCACCGTCGCGTCCGCGCGAGGCAGGAACATCATCTTGGCTTCTCCCGTGGCAGCACCGCCGCGCTCAACGATCTGGCAGCCACCCATGAGCCATCGGCTGTGCATGATCCCGCTGGCAAACGGCCACCGGCCGGTGACGCGATAGCCGCCGTCGGCCTGGACCGCGGTTCCGCTGGGGCGAAACTGTCCCGCGAGCACGACATCGCGGTCGGCATAGATCTCCACCGCGCCCGCGCGAGGCAACAGCCCGCCGAAGAGACCGTTGCATGCGCCGATCATTGCGCACCATCCGACGGCCCCGTCGCGGATCGAAAGCTCTTCGACCACCTCACAAATGGTCATCGGATCAAGCTCGTCGCCGCCGAGTGAACGCGGGACCAGCATGCGAAATGCGCCAGCGTCGATGAGCGCACCGGCGACCGCTTTCGGGAGCAGGCGATCGCGTTCGATTGCCTCGAGGTGTTCGTCGATGAGCGGTGCGATTGATCGTACGGCGTCCAGAGTCGAAGCATTCTGCTCATTCAGTGCGGCCTGAGTAGCCATGCCGGGTTGCCTCCGTTGCGACTACACCGTGCTGTAGAAGCGGCTCCGATAGGTCTGCGGACTCACCCCAAGGGCGCGATGGAATGCCAGTCGCATGGACTCTAAGGTGGCGAACCCGCAGGCGCCGGCGATCTCCGGAACGCTGCGTGCGCTCTCTTCCAGGAGACGACGGGCGGCCTCGAGGCGCACACGCTCCACGAAACGGCCAGGTGTCATGCCAATCTCACGGAAAGTACGACAGAAGTTCCGTGGGCTCACGTCGACAACTTCATCCCTGTTTCCGCCTTCTCCAGCCAGTAGGTCATCCCCATCTCGCGGTACATCGTCGTCGCAGTTGTCAGATGCTCCTGCGCCTGCTCGCGCTTGCCCGTGCGCTGATAGAGTTTGCCGAGGCCGAGGTGGCAGTGGGCGACGAGCGGGCGCATGCCGAGCTCGCCGGCGAGGGCCAGCGACTCGCGGTAATAGCCGGAAGCGTCCGCGGCGCCGCGAGTCGATGCGACGTCACCGGCGAGGCACAGGGCGTGGGCCGCGCTGCCCCGAGCCCCCAGCCGGCGGGTGAGCGCCAGCGCCTCTCGGGCGTGGCGGGCGGCCTCATCGATCCGCCCGGCCGAGAGGCAGATCATCCCCGCGGACAGAAGAACGAGCGCCGGCCGGGTGTGGGTCTGGCGACGGCGGAACTCCTCGACGGCGCCCGTGACCAGGGGGAGCGCCTCGTCAGCACGACCGGCGAGGGCGTAGGCGGCGGCGAGGGTCGCGGCGACGTGCGATGTCGCGACGACGAACTGCCACGTTCGGCACAGGTCGTGGCCCCGCTCGAGAACCCGGATCGCGCGTGTGAGATTCCCGCGACGGAGGTGGGCGAGCCCGAGATCGAACAACCCCCGGTACAGCGTAAAGGGATGATCGGCGACTTCAGCGATCCGCACGGCGGCCTCGGCGTGTCCGATGGCCTGGTCGAAGCTGCCTAACTCGGAGAGCACGCCGGCGAGGTGGGCCCCCGAGGCCGCGGACCAGATGGCGGGCGCCCCGACGCGCTCGGAGCGCAGGTCGCCCTCAAGCGCGACGTTCCGCTCGAGGAAGGTGGCCGCGTCGCTGAACTCGCCCCGGGCGGAGTGCGTCATGCCCAGAAAGTATGTTGCCGCTACCTCGATCGGGCGATCGCCGAGGCCGCACGCGATATTCAGGGCCTCTTGCCCGAATCTGACGGCCTCGTCGTAGTCACCGGTGTTCAGGCGCTGGTTCACTATAAAGGTGGCGATCCGCCCAAGCCGGTGCTGGTCGCCGAGCGTCCTGGCGAGCCCCTCCGCCTCGTGGAGGTGCTCCGCTATGCGAGTCCACTCGCCGAGCGGGAGGAGCGCGTTCCAGAGATCGACGCGGATGTCGATGGTCAGCTCGGTCGTCTCCCGGGTCTCGGGGAGACGGTGGAGCGCGCCGATCGCCTGCTCCAGGTGAGAAATGGCCTCGCAGTAGGCTGCCCGCGCCATGGCCCGCAGCCCGGCCTGACGCAGATAACCGACGGCCTTCTGCCACAGTTCACCGCGCGCGGCATGGTGAGCCAGTCGTTCGGCCTTCTCGCTGACACGCTCGGGAGCAAGGTGCTCAATGGCCTCTGTGATACGGGCATGCAGGGTGCGCTGCCTTTCGCGGAGTAGCCCACCGTACGCAACCTCGTGGGTGAGAACGTGCTTGAACGTGTATTCCGGATCCGGGAAAAGGCGGGTCTCGTAGAGGAACTCCGCGGCCTGCAGATTCGTCAGCTCGGCGCGCACCTCGGGCTCCGGCGCATCGGCGATGGCCAGGAGCAGCGGCATGGGCACGTCCTTGCCAATGACCGCGGCGGCTTGGAGCAATCGCTTGGCCTCTGGCGCCAGATGGTCGATGCGCGCGGCCAGGATGGCTTGGACGCTCACCGGAATCGTCAGGCGCTCGACCGGCCGAGTGAGGCGGTAGCCGCCGCGCTCACCGATCAGGGCCTGCGTCTCCACCAGGGCCCGCACACTCTCCTCGAGAAAGAGGGGATTAGCTTCCGTCCGCTTGACCAGGAGTTGCTTGAGCGGAGCGAGGGTCGCATCCGTGCCGAGGAGCGAATCGAGCAGCTCGTCGGCGCTCTCGGGCGGCAGAGGATCGATGCGAAGCTGGCGGTAATAGGTCTTGCCGCCCCAGGAGTGCCCGTACTCGGGCCGATAGTTGACGAGTAGCAAGAGGCGCGCCGCAGGCAAGCTCTCAACGAGGCTGTCGAGGAGGGTCTGGGTCTCGCTATCGATCCAGTGCAGATCCTCGAAGAGCACCACGAGGGGCTGGATTTCGCTTTCCCGCAGCAGCAGGCGCTTGACGGCATCGAGTGTCTGCTGGCGGCGCTGGAGGGGATCGAGGCCCTGCCAGGACGGTTCGTCTACCGGCACGTCGAGCAGTGCGAGGAGGGGGAGCACGATTTGCGCGAGCGGAGTGGCGAGTGTCAGAACTTTCCCGGTGACCTTCTCGCGAATCTTCCTCGGGTCGTCGCGACTCTCGATCTCGAAGTAACCACGCAGCAGCTCGATCACGGGAAGGTAGGTGGTGGCCTTGCCGTAGGAGACCGAGGCGGCCTGTAGGATGAGCCAGCTGTGCACGCGGTGGGAGTGAAGGAGCTCCCAGAAGAGACGCGACTTGCCCACCCCCGGTTCCCCCACCACGGCGACGACCTTACCGTGCCCCAGACTCGCCTGATCGAGAGCGTCTCGGAGCTGCGCAAGTTCCGTGTTCCGCCCGACGAAGCGTGTGAGTCCCCGGCGCGCTGCGGCCTCGAGACGGGTACTGGCGGCGCCGGCGCCTATTAGCTCGAATACTTCTATCGGCTCGGCGAGCCCCTTAACGGGCACCAGGCCGAGTGAGGCGACCTGGACGAAGCCCTCGCCGAGCCGGAGCGTGTCGGCGGTGAGCCGGATGCTGCCGGGTGCCGCGAGCTGCTCCATCCGAGCAGCCAGGTTCGTGGTGTGCCCCACGGCAGAGTAGTCCATACGTAGGTCGCTGCCGATCGATCGCACGACGACGTCGCCAGAGTTCAGGCCGACGCGGATCTGCACCTCGAGACCCTGCGCTCGGCGCAGCTCGGCCGAGTAGTGCCGCACGGCGTCCTGCATTCTGAGGGCGGCGTAGCACGCCCGTATCGCGTGGTCCTCATGGGCGACTGGCGCCCCGAACAACGCCATGATCCCGTCACCCATTACTTGATTGACGGTGCCCTCAAACCGGTGAACAGCTTCCATCATGTGTTCGAGGACGGGATCGAGGATCTTGCGCGCCTCCTCGGGGTCGCGGTCGGCTAACAACTCCATCGAGCCCTTGAGGTCGGCGAAGAGCACGGTCACCTGTTTACGCTCGCCTTCCAGGGCCACCTTGGAAGTGAGGATCTTCTCGGCGAGATGCTTGGGCGTGTAGGCGTCGGGTGCTGAGAACCTCGGCGGCACAGACTTGTCCAGCGGCGCTGCACACTGCCCACAGAATTTGTTCCCCGGCGGGTTCGCTGAACCACACGAAGGACATATCGCTGCCAGCGGAGCCGCGCACTGACCGCAGAACCGCATGCCGGGCGGATTCTCGGCCTGGCAGCGAGGACACTTCATCCCAGTTCCCCAATCTCCAATGCCGCCTTCTCCAGCCAGTACGTCATCCCCATCTCGCGGTACATCGCCGTCGCGGTGGTGAGATGCTCCTGCGCCGGCTCGCGCTTGCCTGTGCGCCCGTAGAGCTTGCCGAGGCCGAGGTGGCAGTGGGCGACGAGGGGGCGCAGCGCATTCTGTTCAGCGAGGAGCAACGCGGCGCGAAGAGACTCCTCCACTTCGAAGCTTTCGAGATTGACCCCGTGTTCTGCGACCTCGGCAAGAAGCCGCAGGGAGCGGGCCTCGCTCCAGGTGTCGCCGACCTTTCGAGAGAGTTCCCGGACGCGGCGACAAAGTGCTGCTGCATCTCGAAAACGCCCGGTCATCGCGTAGACGGCCGCGAGCTCATAAAGGCGATTGCGGGCACTTTGGCCAGCCGCACCCTCTAGCTCCACCGCACGCTCCATGAGCGGCACTGATGTGTCGAAGCGCCCCTGAAGCGCCTGCGCAGTACCGAGGCCCGCGAGGGCGCCGGGCAGGCCGTCGGCTATCCGCCATGTCTCATGCAGCGCGATGGATTGCTCAAAGACGGCGATCGCCGCGCGAAGCTCGCCCAGTTCCAACAATACGGTCGCCTGGGCGGCCAGGGCGTTCGTTAGGACTGCCACCCGTCCAATCACACGGGCGCTCTCGATCGCCTTCTCCGCGTAAGCGCGGGCCTCCCGAAGCCGGCCCAATGGCACAAGACAAAAGACCAACGAGGTGAGAATGCGAACTGCTGGTCCCTCCGGGAGATTGCCGACGGGCACTTGCGCGAGCGGCAGGAGCAGCTCTACGGCTTGGCCAAACTGCGCGAGCGCCCACCGCGCCTGAGCCAACCGCCAAATCGCAATAGTTCTTAGGTCCGGCTCGTTCAGTTGTGTCGCGAGGGCTACCCCGCGCTCGCCGGCCTCGACTGCCCGGGTCGCGTCACCAGTGGCCCTCAGCGCCCGGGCGATGCCTATGAGGACCCGCGCAAGCCGGGAACGGTCATCGATCTGGTTCGCGAGTCGCTCCGCCTCACGCAGATGCTCAAGCTCTTTCGCGTAAGCGCCGATCTCGACAAGTGGCACCTGGATATCAAGGTGGAGATCAATGGCGTCACCGATTTGCTCACGGCTCTCGCTGAGACAGCGCACAGCGCTCAGCGCCTCCTCGAAACGTGCCACCGCCTCCACGTTGGCCGAACGATCCCTCGCCCTTCTCCCGGCGGCCCGCAGATACCGTATCGCCTTCTCCCATTGCTGACCGCTCAGTGCGTGGTGAGCCAGTCGTTCGATCTGCTCGCCGAGGCGACCCTGATGCAGCGTCTCGATCGCCTCTACGATCCGCGCGTGAAGCTCGCGACGCCGCTCCTGCAGCAAGCTGCCGTACGTCACTTCATGGGTGAGCGCATGCTTGAAGGCGTACTCGAGATCCGGATAGAGCCTGGTCTCGTCGAGGAACTCAGCCGTCTGCAAATGGTTCAGGCCACGACGCAGCGGCTCCTCGGGCAGCCCGGCAATCGCCTGGAGTAACGCAAACGGCACGTCCTTGCCGACGACCGAAGCGACCTGGAGGAGGCGTTTGTCCTCCGAAAGGAGCCGGTCGATGCGCGCCGCCAACATGGCCTGCACCGTGGCCGGGACCTGGAGTGTCTGCACCGGCTGCATGAGCCGATACTGGCCCCGCTCCCCCGCCAGCGTCTTCGTCTCGACCAGGGTCCGGACGGTCTCCTCCAGGAAAAAGGGGTTGCCGCGTCTGATGAGGAGCCGTTTGAGGGGCGCGAGGGCAGGATCGCAGCCGATGAGCGCATCTAACAGTTCCTCGGCCCGCTCGGTCGGCAGGGCATCCAGCCGCACCTGGCTGTAATACGTCTTGCTGCTCCACCGGTGCTCGTACTCGGGACGGTAGTTCATCAACAGGAGCAGGCGCGTTGGGCCCAGACTCTCGACCACGCTGTCCAGCAGCGCCTGGGTCTCACCGTCGATCCAGTGCAGGTCCTCGAAGATCAGCAGGAGCGGCTGCTCACGGGCCTCGCGCAGCAGTAGCGCTTTCACCGCGTCGAGCGTGCGCTGGCGACGCTGGACCGGGTCGAGCCGGTGCCACGCTGGGTCCTCCACGGGTATGTCAAGGAGCGCCAGCAACGCCGGAAGGGTCGGCTCCAACGTGCGATCGAGCGCGAGCAGCTTGCCGATCACCTTTTCGCAGACCTCGCGCAGCTCATCCCGGTCCTGGATCTTGAAGTAGCCCTTGAGCAGTTCAATCACCGGCAAGTAGCTCGTCGACTTGCCGTAAGATACCGACGCTGTTTCGAGGACCAGCCAACCCTGCAGGCGATGTGAGTGGGTGAACTCATAGACGAGACGCGACTTGCCAACGCCGGCCTCGCCGACGATCGCCGCCAGCTGGCCACGGCCGTTGGCCGCCGCCTGCTGCGCGCGGCGCAGCTGGTCCAGCTCGGCGTCCCGGCCGACGAACCGCGTGAGCCCGCGCCGGGCGGCCGCTTGCAAGCGAGTCCGTGCCAGCCCCGCGCTGGCCACCTCAAAGATCTCGATGGGGTCGACGAGCCCCTTCACCGGCACGGGCCCCAGAGACCTCACCTCGACATAGCCCTCGACCAGCACCAGCGTCTCAGGCGTGATCACGATCGCGCCGGGATCGGCGAGCTGCTCCATTCGCGCGGCGAGGTGCGTCGTCTGACCGACAGCGGTGTAATCCATGTGCAGGTCGCTGCCGATCGCACGAACGACGACTTCGCCGGAGTTGAGACCAACGCGGATTCGTACGTTGACTCCATGCGTCCGCCGTGCCTCGTCGGCATAGCGTTTGATCGACTCTTGCATCCGCAGCGCGGCGTAGCTCGCCCGCACCGCGTGATCCTCGTGGGCGACGGGCGCGCCGAACAGCGCCATGATCCCGTCGCCCATCACTTGGTTGACGGTGCCCTCGTAGCG
>AR_comb_assmDRAFT_10370577_pt1 | contig 10947 bp, 5 predicted proteins | sample ArasoioldDNA_FD_10543 | JGI IMG/M metagenome (IMG submission 10543) | reverse complement strand
TTTGCCTACATTGGATTTGATGCAGTGTCGACAGCGGCGCAGGAAACAAAAAATCCGAAGCGTGATATGCCGATTGGAATACTTGGATCGCTTGCTATTTGTACTGTGTTGTATATTTTGTTTGCGCATGTCATGACTGGCGTTACCAATTTTCAAACGTTCAAAGGAAAAGATGGCATCGCGCCGGTTGCAGTTGCAATTGATCACATGGGTAAGGTTGGCGCGGACGGAATCGTTCACCCGGATTATCCATGGTTGAACCGTGCGATCATTGTGGCTATTCTGGCAGGCTATTCATCCGTAATTCTTGTGATGCTGTTGGGTCAGTCAAGAGTATTTTTCAGTATGAGCCAGGACGGCCTATTACCTAAGGTTTTTTCACAAGTGCATCCGCGATTTAGAACTCCCGCCAAAAGCAATGCGCTCTTCCTTGTTTTTGTCAGCTTGTTTGCGGCGTTCGTGCCCGCAAGAGTCGTTGGAGAAATGACCAGTATCGGTACTCTGTTTGCGTTCATCCTCGTTTGTATCGCGGTATTGGTCTTAAGAAAAAAGCAGCCTGATGCGCCAAGGGCATTTCGAACTCCCCTGGTTCCCGTTGTGCCAATCCTCGGCATAGGGACTTGTCTATTTATGATGGTTTTTCTTCCAGGCGACACATGGATACGATTAATTGTTTGGTTGATCATCGGGCTAGTGATCTATTTTGGATACAGCCGATTCCACAGTAAACTCAGACACGGTCAAATTGTTGTTCCCGTTGATCCAGAGAAGCCGAAAGAACCGTTTGAAGAATAATGGCAGTTTTTCTTTTACTCTCGTTACAGTAAATTTGCAACCCGCAGAATGATTTGGATTGACGATTATTGTTTCTAACCAAATCCGAAATCCGAATTCCGAAATCCGAAATACAAGAGTCATGGGAAGAATTTTTGAAGTCCGTAAATCAACCATGTTTGCCCGCTGGGACAGAATGGCAAAACAATTCAGTCGCATTGGAAAAGAAATCGCCATTGCTGTGAAATCAGGGGGGCCTGATCCAAACACAAATCCCGCTCTTCGCCGATGTATTCAAAATGCTAAGGCTGTCAACATGCCCAAGGATCGTGTGGAAGCCGCCATCAAACGAGCGATAGGCAAAGAGATGGACAACTATGAAGAAATTCTGTACGAAGGTTATGCTCCTCATGGCGTGGCGGTCTTGGTGGAAACGGCAACTGACAATCATGTTCGAACCGTAGCGAACATCAAATCACATTTCAATAAAGGTGGCGGAACGTTAGGTAACAGTGGCAGTGTGTCGTTTCAATTTAAAAAAATGGGCACATTCAAACTGAAATCCCAGGGATTGAATATCGACGATCTCGAGTTGGAGCTGATCGATTTTGGCCTGGAGGATATGGGAGAGGGCACAGGAGAAAACGGAGAAGAAGTCTTCGTGCTTCGTTGTGGATTCAACGATTTTGGAAAAATGCAAAAAGCTTTGGAAGAAAAAAAGATCACCCCATTAAGTGCTGAGGTTGAATGGATCCCTACATCAACTGTTACCTTACCTGAAGACCAGGCACAGGATGTTTTGAAATTAGTTGACAAACTGGAGCAGGATGAAGATGTGCAGAAGGTGTTTCATAATTTGGTGTGAGTCGGTGATTTGTCAATGGTGAATGGTCACACTTTCCGGTTGGTGAATACATTTTTATCGCAAGGAACAATGTGCAATGAGTGATGCTTAATGTCCAATTAGATGTCATCGTCGAAAATTGATCCCCATAGCTATCGGGATTGAACATTAAGCATTGAGAATTTTTTTGTGTTGCCAGCATTTGCAATTCTATTTAACGTTCGTTGCGTCGCACTCTTGTACGTTCTGTTCACTATTCAACAAGTAACTCCCAGAAAAGAATCTGTCCCGACAAGTCGGGACAGACCGCAGGCCTTAATCGCGAAAATGTCTTCTGCTTATTTTAATTCGGCATCTTGATTACTTTCAAAAGCCGGTTTTGCCCTCCCTGCGTAAATCTTAGCATGTAAGTTCCCGGCCTGTATTGGTCGCCCAATTGAATTGTTTCGCCAGCGGTGATATTCTTTATTTCAATTACTCTTCCATACATGTCGATGACCTGCGCGTTGATTATTTCGTGGAGATTATCGCTCTCCACAATTACTTTGAAGTTGGTGTGCGTGGGGTTGGGTATTGCCCTTACCTGCAGCACTTTGCCATTCTCTGGTTGTGCTACTGCCTTTTGACTAGTCAGAATCGGTGTGCCGGTTATTACTACCGTGCTGTTTATTCCAACCGGTGTTTGAGAATCGGCCGCATCGCTGTATGCCGGCTCATTTCGATTGTTACGGATTTGCATGTAGTTAAATTGGACAAACCATTAATATTTTTTAACCTTGGGTTTCCACCAAATTGTCCGGTAATTTCTAAATCATGAACTGACTGCAGACCCGATAAGCCGTCAATATTCAGTAGACGAGGGCAATCGCTAATCGATAGAATGCCGGCTACGGATTGCAAGTTTGACAAGCCATTGATATTTGTCAAATCGTTCTGCCGACCGATCAGCAAGTTCTTGCCCACTGATGTTAGTGTCGAGAGGTGATCGAGGTTAGCGATATTTGAAAAGATGCTACTAATAAATAAAATTCCTGTGACCGACGTATAATTAAATGCATCCACATCGGCCTGCGTGTTCAAACTAAGATCTCCATTGTAAACCTGTGCTTTTAAACTCATAAACAAAAATGGCGTCATAAACAAAAACAAAAAAAGAAACTTTCTCATAAAAGTAATTTTCGGGTGAAATGATTTCGTTTTGAAATGAGTTTTACTATTTAATTCTTTAGGGGAGGAAGTCCGCCCCGGCTACCCGAGGCAGACGTAATGAGGATGATTGTACACGTTAACATGGAAGCGCTATTTGCGAATTATGAAAGTCGTCGTTTTTATTTCTTTGCTGATCACCATTTTCAGCAAATAAGTTCCGTTAGTTAGTTCGCCGAGATCGAGCTTTTTGTTGTTGATTCCATTTGCTTGGATGATTTTTTCTTCTTTAATTTTTCGGCCGGTGAGGTCAAAAACTTGCCATGACTGCATACCCGCCTCTTCCGCAAACCATCGCATCTCCAAACTATTCTTTGCAGGGTTGGGATATATCATTAATTGATGGCCAGAAAAGTTTTCTTCATCAGTTGCCCTTGCTTGGGTGACGGAACCCATGGAACATGGTCCCAATTGATCTCCCTGCTTCAAATGATCCGGCACATCTGCTTTCTTAATGCAAATCGTACCTCCCTTATGGCACATCAACACTTTGTCATTATTGTTGCCACACGTAACATTGATTACAAAAACCATTACCGTGTCTGATACCTGGTGCCCACCTGGATCAGTAACGCTAACAATATATTGAGTAGTGACTACCGGGCTCACAACAATGGATTGGCTGGTCGCTCCCGTTGACCATAAGTATTGGGGAGAGCCGCATGCAACAGTAGTCGCGGTCAATGTGGCTGACTGCGGTCCAAAACCCGTATAAATTGTTTGATCACTACCTGCATTTACAGAAACAAACTGCGGAATCGTTGCCCACGGATTATAAACCACATTTCCAATAATCTGCCCCGGTGTTGGTCCGGTGGCCGAACCCCACCAATTGCATGTGGCATTCGTTGGAGTTCCCGATTCGTTGTCGATGCCTGTAGTGTTCCCAGTAATTGCGTTGTCAAAAATCGAAGTGTTGAGAGTCGCTCCGCTCGATTTTGTAAGCACCATAGCTTTTGAAGAACCATTAATAGTGTTGTTTTGGACAATTAAAGTCAGCGATGCTAAATTCTGAACATCCACACTTATACCGGTGGACGAGCCATCTCCAGAAAGCGCATTGGTTAATAACTTGTCGGTGGAAACGTCAGTTGGTTTTGTTATTTTAATATCGCTGGATATACTGCCGGAAATATTTTTTATGGTATTCCCCGAAATCGTTGCATCCCCAGCACCTCCATCCAAAATTCCTGTGGCCGTTCCACCATTTGCCGATAGATTGAATATGTTATTTCGTCCTGCTACTACCTCACCTCTTCCTGCTTTTCGACAGGCGACAATTTCGGTTGTTGCACCGGTTACTGACATGTTGCCAATTTTGTCGTTCGTTATAGAAACCGGGTATGCAGAATTGATAAATACTCCTGTAGCAGAAGCATTGTTCGCCGAAACCTGGATACTGTTGGCCGTTGTTGGAGAGCCGACGAGATTACTGTCGTTGGCTGCGAGCATTCCAAACACTAGTCCGGTGAATACTGCTGTCTGCGCACGGAAAAGCAAAATATTTTGAATTACATTTCCGTGAACCGCAGTACCGGTTGTCGTTCCACCTTCCACATTAATTCCGGTGAAATTTGCCGAAGCACTTGCTGCGCTATTGACCCAGGCTGCGCCGCCCGCGTTAGCAGTGGTACCGCCAATGAAATTGTTCGAAATAATATTATTTTCTGCAGATGCGCCCGGAACAAATTGAATGGCTGTTTGGTCAGTTGTTGCTGGCGCTGAAAGATCATAGTAAAAGCTGTTACCGGTAATTGTCCAGTTGCCCCCATTACCCACGGAAGAAACGAAAATGCCTGTGTTGGTGAAATCCGCGATTTCGTTATCTGAAATAACATTGCTTCCATTCAAATTATTAAACCCGGATGAATAGATCGCATTAGACACCGGTATCGAGTCTCCAACTCCCCGAATGACGCAATTTCGGATGGTATCCTTTATATTCAGTACACCTGTTGCATCGGGATCAGATTTTTTACCGGAGGTATCATACAGGACCACAGCGGGTGAGTTGGTATAGTTGTTTGTAGCATTGACGCCTTCAAGCGTGCAATATTTGATACAAGTGTTGTTAGTGCCATACACGAAGCGCACCGCATTGCCTGCTATAGAAAAGTTTTGAATGGTTAGTTGCGATTGCGTTCCAACACCTCCCGGTCGGCCATCGATGATAACGTTGCTCGCATTCTGCAAATCCATCGTGACAAGCGTTGGTGGAGGAATGAAAAACGTAAGTGAATTAGGATCAAAAAAAGGCTTAGGAGACCCAATCACCAAATCCGTTGCATCCGCAGCAGGACGAATGGTGAGTGTATTTGTTGGGCTACTGCCGGGTATGTTGTCAATCACTGTTGGAATGAAAGAACTATAACCTTGTTCAAGTTCAATTACGGTGGGCGTGGTGATGTGCGTAGTGTCTAAATACTGAACCGCCTCGGCAATGTTGAGAAAATCAGTTGGCACACGAACCAAAAGGCTCCCGTTGACTATGATGGGCCTTATGGTTATAGATTGCGAAACAGTATCACTGCTGCGACCGCAACCGTCAAGTGCGAACCAGAACCTTGTGATTTTTTGAAAACAGCCCTGGCCTGCCGTAACGGTCGTCTCATTCACTGTAACGCCACTGCAGTTGTCACCCGCAGTGGGTGCTGTGAAGTTAGGCGTCGTGTTGCAAGTTATCGTTTCATTGGGCCCAGGCGACCCAATCGTCGGAGCTTTGGTGTCTGCCACGGTGATAGTTTGAATTCTTGTCGCCGAATGATTACCACACCCATCGGTTGCGTCCCATTCGCGTGTGAAAGTCTTTAGGCAAGCGTTTCCTGCCGAAGTAGAGGATAGCAGGTTCACTGTCCAGCCATTGCAGTTGTCCGATGCTAAAGGAGGCGAAAAAACCGGCGTAGCCGTGCACTCAATAGTTGCATTAACTCCTGAAGACCCAATAGTCGGAGCTGTGAAGTCGACTACGGTAATTGACTGTGACACCGTCGCGCTGTGATTCCCGCAAGAGTCGGTGGCAGCCCAACTCCTTGTTACAGTTTTTATGCAGCTGGTACCCGTTGTTCCCTGGCTCACTATACTGACGCTTGCTCCTGGGCAACTGCTGCTTGCTGTCGGAGCTGTGAACACCGGTGTCGCTGTACACTCAATAGTCGCATTGGGTCCAGGGCTGCCGATTGTCAGTTGCGACCGGATCTCCATGGAAGTGAGACAGAAAATAATAATCATGCAAATCGAAGAATAAATTTTTTTCATAAAATGGGGTTTGGGGCTGTGAATAATTACCGTCAGAAAATTGAATGATTCATTTCATCTCATCCAACAACCACCAATCAGTTTCCCGGATAAATTGCCAGCGTTTTGAAAAATTTAGAATCGAATTCCCCTTGGTGGCTCTTTGCTTTCCCTTTATGAGTGCAGTAAATCGATCGGGGCTTTTATTGGTTTTTTCTTTCACTTCAATAATAGATACTTCCCCTAGCATGGCGTTACTAAATGGTACCTTACTTGATTCATTTTCAAAAATTCGCATACACTCTATGTAGGCCTTCTCAGTCACATATCTTTTCAAAAGCTCCGTGTCGTTGCGTTGTTTTGCTTTTTCTATTTTGTAAAAAACATTTTTCACTAGTTCTACCATACTCCCGTGGTCCCATACCTTATCTTTTTGAACAAGGTGACTAAGCTTGGCACCGGCCATTGATATTTTGAAGCTTGTCCAGGACAGTTTCATAGAATTCTATTCAAACCGGTTCCTCAATTGATGCCGATCACAAAACCGCTGGCATGATAATTCCCGATGGATATCTTATACATTAAAGCGCCCGAATGCCGGGGCCCGGTGTAAGGAACAATATTCATTATCTTATCAACGATTAAATGCCTTTGTTCAAATATTTTTGTTCCGTTTACTTCGAAAAATTCAACAACTGCCATTCCTGCCACAGGTGAGATTATTTTCAGACTAAACTGTTTATCGTAAGGATTTGGGAAGGCAGTTACTTTCAAATTGTCTGTAACAATTTCCTGCATTTGCATTTTTGGTACAGTGGTAATGTAAGTGGGCGAAACGTAAGGAAGAGTGGTTGTAAGAATTCGGCAGCTGTCAAACGCCTGGTTGATTATTGCAACCGCAGCTTGTGCGTCGGCGGGAGTTACAGCATTGTTTGCGCCCCCTAGCACATCGTTAGCCAGATTAAAGAGGCCATTGACGTCATGTGAATAACCGTTCGCACCGTTGAGGTATACCACGACATTGTGCGGCAAACCAAATTTAGCGGCAGGACCGGTTGCGACGCCACTACCACAACTTGTTTGGGCTGTGGTAACCAAAGTGTCCATAGATAAATCAATTGGCCCAAGCGTACTGCTTGTTCGCATAGAAAACCATAAAGCGATAGTTTGCGCCAGTAATTGATTGTTGATCCTTCCTTTTTGCGAGCTGCCCGACTGAATGGGCACGAGGTACCATGTGCTGGCATCACCGAAGGTAGCACCATCGTAAGGAGGTATATTGTCTTGTCCGAGGACAGCAGGCGTACCTGACCCGGGCAGCATCTTAAAAATATTTCCATTGTTTACATCGGATCTAAACAAAGTGAAAAATCTCCTGTTGGACACATTTCCGAATACCTGGGAGTTGCTGCTGAAGGCGTTCAGCATAAGTTGTAGCGAGTTGATTGCTGTTGTACTTCCACCTACAGTGTAGCAGGCGGTGCCCTTTGAGTTGCTGTAGAATCCCTGCACATGCGAACAGGCCACGACATTAGGAACATTTGACAACATTCCAATTCCAAGTTGACTGAAGGTGGATATATTGTTACGGCGAGCATAACCATCGCTTACTTTTCTTCCAGGGCTATTGTTTGCAGGCAAAGAGCTGCCTGGCGGTATGATCCAATCTGAACCGCTGCTGCTGGCATCGGGCCTTCTTAAAATGCCAAACTTATTATCTTCAAGTCCGGAAAACCCATTGAAGAAAACCTGCAAAGCATAAGTGCCGCTTGAGACGGCAGCGTTTGGAACAAGATACCACACGCCACCATTGTTCACCGCAACATAATAGGAACCATTTTCAGTAAGATTAAGACCCGCATCTGTACCAGGTTTCGGTCCGAAAGACGCCGAGAGTGATGTTGGGCCTGTGATATTGTTATTAACGAATTGTAACAAATTACTTCTCGTCGAATTCCCAACAGGAAAATCATAGGTGTTTGTATTGGAAGCCACCCATCTTCTAAGGTTCCCATTGATCCAGGAGTTTACATAACCTGCGTTGGTCGCATCATTTAACAATGACGAACCCGCATTGTTATTTAGAAAAACAGAGTTTGCTCCTGTAGTGATCTTACCGGAAATAAGGTTAAGCAGATTAGAAACTGTAAGATTATTGTTGAGGGTTAGCGCGGATGTATTTACTTGTACAGTATAAAAACTAGTGAAACCTGAAAAATTCTGATTACTGGTGCCATTAAAAACTACAAGACCTGTCCCACTGAGTGCACCTGCAACCGAATTGTCAGTCCAGTTGCTGACATTAGCAATAGAGTTATTTTTCAACCGCATCGTCCCATTATTAGTCAATGCGCTGCCGTTGTCCATTGTGATTCCGCCTTGCAAAGTAACCTCCACACCACTTTGTACCCGGATTGCAGCACCGTTTTGCAAATGAAGTACTTCTTGCGAATGGGAAACGGAATAAGATAAAAGGACACTTATCAAATATTTTTTCATAAAATTTCTTTTAGAGTCTGATGAATTCGTTTCACTCACTCCGCATGACGTCATTTCGATTTTGCTTTTATCCCTTCCAATTCCTTTTTCAGGTCATCGATTTGGTGTTGTTGCTTTTCAATAATTGCTTGCTGTTCCTGCACTGCCTTTACAAGAGGCACAACAAATTCAGAATATCTCAAGCCATAAACATCGTTTTGGTTTTTTGGTGCGTCCACTCCGGAAAAATTAAATCCTAATTCTTTTGCAGACTTTTCAACTTCCTGCGCAACAAATCCGGTATGCCTGATTTGCTCATTTTCTTTCAACGCCTCGTCTATTTTGCTTTTCGCGTTACCGCTCATTTGTTTGTCTTTTGCTTGGTTCTTGTGAAGAAAATTGTCGAGGCCAGTCGCATCAAGATTATAAGTAACCGGTCGTAGTTTGCTGATAAATGCAAGACCGGGAACATCTTCTTTTACATTTCTTTTGTAACGGCCATCACTTATATTGGTCCAGTCAGCATACGCCATGTAGGAATTCGTAGTTGGATTTCCAATCGTTACCTGGTTTGAGGCGGTGCAAATTGTGCCTTGGCCAATGGCAATAACATTGGAAAAACCGTCACCACCGACATCTGCGCTTGATCCAACGAATACATTATTGTCGCCATTGTCACGAGCAGAACCTGCCAAATAACCAATAGCTGTATTATACTGCGAAGCAGTAGTTCTTTCTAATGCATATGCACCCATTCCGGTATTGAAATTACCTGTCGCATTTAGATAGAGAGCGCCAAGACCATTCCCACTGTTATAATAGCCGGTCGTATTTGAAATGAGCGCGTTAAACCCAATTGCTACATTATTATATCCTGAAGTGTTGTCAAAAAGAGCTTGTAAACCATCTCCCGTGTTGCCGGATCCAGTAGTGTTTCCATAAAGTGTATAATGCCCAGTCGCAGTATTATTATCGCCCGTTGTGTTAAACTGAAGAGCGCTGGCGCCATTTGCGGTATTATCGTTGCCGGTTGTGTTTGAATAAAGAGCATTAACACCAATAGCTGTATTATAATTTCCCGTAGTGTTGGCGGGAAGAGCCACATCTCCATACGCGGTGTTCTGAAATCCGGTGGTGTTTGAAGAAAGTGTTTGGAGACCAAAACCTGTGTTGGCATTGGTGGTTTGAATTTGTCCCGCGATAATATTATGAACCCTGAATAACAGCGGTTCAGCATCGGTCGTGCCAATAAAATTTGTTGTGGGATCCGTTCCTGCATTGCCATTTAAGGACCAAACATTTGCTGATGTACCACCGATTTGATTCCATGAACCGCCGTTGTAGAAATAAAATGAGTTAACAGAATTGTCATAAACTAATAATCCTGTCGCCGGTGATGAAATTGCATTTCTTTCTGTGGCAGTCATTCTTGGAATAAGAAGTCCTTTTGAATTTGAGGTGAGATCTAGCAAAGAAGATGTGTTTGGAGATGTTGTGCCAATTCCAACATTCACGTCGCTGTTGCCGAGTACAAGCGAATTACTTTGACTTACCTGTGCGTTGTAACCGATTGCTGTGGCATTGGTCAAACCATCTGTCAGCACGTCCGCACCGTAACCAATGGCCGTTATGTTAGATCCGCTGTTATTATTAAAAAGAGCATTTGCGCCAATAGCAACATTTTGATCTCCGTGACTATCTCCTGACGCGCCATAGCCAACTGCAACGTTATAATTGCCTGTTATATTGCTGCCAAGTGCCCCCCAACCGGTTGCTGTGTTAGCATGTCCGGTAGTATTTAATATAAGGGCAAATTCACCATCGGCTGAATTTGCCGATCCTTCGGTATTTAAACGCAAAGCTTCCAAACCAATAGCTGTATTTCCACCTCCGTATGTGTTAGAATAAAGGGCTTCCATGCCAATGGCCGTATTCGAAACTCCCAGGTTGGAAACAAGAGCTTTATAGCCGAATGCGGTGCTATTAAGCACCGAGTCAATAATTCCTGAAGGTTGATTTTTTACTCGAAATAAAAGTGGTTGACCGTCTGTGGTACCAATGAAATTTGTTGCAGGATTAATTCCTGAATTGCCGGTCAACGACCACGCGTTGGTTGCGGCGTTCGCGGCGCCGAATGTTCCGTCACCTCGCAATACATCACTCACATTGCCCGTCAATTTTATACCGTACACAACCCCATTTCCGTTATGGGTTAAAATTCCGTTACCTCCTACACCGGTCAATGTATCGAGGCGGAAGCCGCCGGCAACGTGAAGCTTGTTGAGCGGGTTGGTTGTGCCAATTCCCACATTCTGAGAACTAGCGGCGAGCCATGAGCCATGAGCTGCGAGCAAAAGCAAATAAAATTTCTTCATACGATTTTTTTGAGTAGAATCAGTGATTGATTTTTG
>AR_comb_assmDRAFT_10007411_pt1 | contig 10948 bp, 8 predicted proteins | sample ArasoioldDNA_FD_10543 | JGI IMG/M metagenome (IMG submission 10543) | reverse complement strand
TCACAGTCTTCACGACAGGCGCTGAGCACTTCTGTTTGTCGGTCATTCAAATCTCCCACCGCACCTTCCAGTAACAGATGAACACCCATCTGCACACTCGTCAGCGGAGTCCGTAATTCATGTGAAGCATTCGCGATGAACTCTGATTTGAGACGATCGATCTGACGCAGGTGGGTGACGTCCTCCAACAAGGTGACCGCGCCGAGTAAACGGCTTCCGTTATCACGCATCGGCGTGGTGCGCAGACGATACGCGCGCTCCGAGCCATCGACTGCCAAAGGTAGAACTGAAGCCATGCCTTCCCCGGCCACCGGTCGTTGAGACTCGATCGCTTCGGCTACAGCACCGGCAATACGCACATCACGCGCGACCTCACCGATGTGCCTACCTGCATTCTCTTTTTCGGAACCGAAGATCTCCTCAGCGGCAGGGTTGAGTTTGGTTACCTGACCTTCACCGTCCGTCACAATGATGGGGTCGTACAGAGAGTCGATTGCAGCTTCGGTAGTCTGTTGAGCGACCATTAGTTGGCCCATATCAGAACTACGCAATTGGCGAATGCGCTCGGCCATTCGATTATATTCAGCAGCTAGCACGCCGACTTCATCGCGCGAAGTGACAGTCACTTTGGCATTCAGGTCACCACCCGCAATTTTTACGGTGCTCGCGGTCAGCTGTTGCAAAGGTTCAACAATCCGGTTTGCAAGAAAGAAAGCAAGATAGAGACCGGCGGCGACGAGGACACCCGCAATCAGTAACGTGCGGTAGAACCAGAGTTGCGCCACTCCAGCTGCGGCTTCTGACTTGGCGAGCATCGCGCGTTGATTTAGTTGCAGGAGGTGTTCACAGTCAGCGCGTAGTTTGTTGAATTGCGGTTCAAGGCGTGTGAAATACTCTTCTCGTTCTGAGACCTCCCCCAGTTCTGCGCGACGCTCAGGTGAAGCTGTCGCCGCTTCAACACGGCTCATAAACGCGCCGAACAACTGATAATAGATGTCGCGGTCAGTTCGAATCGCCTCTATCGCCGCAGGTTCACCGATTTCGGTTATGTTGTTGGCTGCCTTCTGAAAACTCTGATCGAATCGCGCCCGGTGTTCACGAAGCTGCACACTTGCTTTATCGTGCGCACCGAGAAGTGCAAACAGCGCAGCTGAGTCCTGGCGTTCAAGACTCTCCTTCATCTCCTGCGCCGCAACTACCGAGTCGTAATTGTTGGAAATGATCCGACGCGATACGCCTCCCATTTCGCGAAGGCGCCACGCTCCCCAACCGCCAAGCACAACCAGTGCTGCGATGAAGACCAGATAACCGAATAGAAGTTTGCTCCTTAAACTCATCGGAGTTGCTCATGACAGCTCGTGCTCGTGCACAGAAACGCGTTCTTGCTGTTGTGCGGTTCCGTCGTGACTCTCGGTTGGTACTACTTGAATCGTTGCATCACGCACCTCTCTCAAGAACCGGTTGATGACCGAACCGTGCAACAGAATGTCCCAACGCGAGCGTGACGTCTGACCAAACACAACATGCGTAATACCTTCGCGTCTTGCGAAGTCGATTAAGGCATCGGCGACTTTCCTGGACTTCAATCGAACGATCTTTGCCCCAAGCTCTTCCGCGAATCGAATATTCTCTTGAAGCGCCGCGTAATCCTCGGGTTTGATTCGTCCCAGTTCTTCATTCGGCGTCTCCACGTAAACCGCATACCAATCACTCGCCAGACGGCCTGCTATGCGAGATCCAGTGCGTAACAGTTTCTTGGCGCTTCCTCTTGACGCCATCGCCACCATTACCTTCTCGGGGATCACCGCCCGCTCCAGCCCTTCGCGTTCGCGGTACCCATGCGCCTTCGTTGCTTGATCAGTCGCCACCTGGCGCAAGGCCAGCTCGCGCAGAGCGGAGAGATTTCCTTTGCGGAAAAAATTATTGAGCGCTTGTTCGATCTTAACAACGTCGTAGATTTTTCCCTGGCGCAGGCGTGAGCGGAGGGTTTCTACCGACACATCGACATTCACGACCTCATCTGCGCGTCGCAAAAAGTGATCTGGAATGGTCTCTCTAACGCGCACCCCTGTCGTGCGATTCACAACGTCGTTGAGGGATTCAAGGTGTTGGATATTCACCGCAGTGATCACGGAGATGCCGGCATCGAGCAGGTCGAGAACATCCTGGTAACGCTTTCGATTCTTTGAGCCTGGAACATTCGTGTGGGCCAATTCATCGACGATCGCAACGGTGGGATGTCGAGTGATGATGCCATCCAGGTCCATATCCTCAAGCGTGACGCCGCGATATTCGATTCGTCGCAGGGGTAGACGTTCGAGATCGCGGATCATTGTTCTGGTGTCTTCGCGACCGTGAGGCTCAACTATAGCGACAACGATATCGACTCCCTGTTTCTTGAGCAGGTGAGCGTCTTCGAGCATCTGGTAGGTCTTGCCGACTCCCGGCGCAGCGCCGATGTAAACACGCAGCTTGGCTCGCTCGCCCCCCTGCAGCTTTGCGAGAAGAGATTCTGGTGTTGGCCGGCCGCCGTTCGGATTCATGATCCCTTTACTTCTTCATGGGGTATTTGTCATCCAAGTCCAAATTAAGTTCGAGCACATTGACTCTCGACTCACCTAAAAACCCAAACTGTCGGCCTTCAGTGTGAGTAGTAACTAACTGGCGGACCTGGTCTGCAGTGATTCCTCGCTCACGAGCAACGCGAGCGACTTGAAACTCTGCGCCCGCCGGTGAGATGTGCGGGTCGAGTCCGGAGCCGGATGCAGTAACTAGATCAACTGGCACAGGCTTTCCGGGGTTCTCAGCCTGTACTCTTTGAATGTCGAACTGTACGCGATCCTTAAGTTTCTGACTTGTGGGTCCCAGATTCGATCCTGAAGACGCACCGGCGTCATAGCCCGCGCCTGCAGCACTAGGACGTGAGTGGAAGTAACCCGATCCGACGAAAGGTTGGCCGATGATTCGTGAACCGAGTAGCGTACCGTCACCGCGCTGGATCAATTGACCGTTCGCTTTATCAGGAAAGATCACTTGTGCCAGGCCAGTCACGATCAATGGGTAAACCAAGCCCAGCAGCACCGTTGTGACAGCCGTCATTAACACCGCCGTTATCAGGTTCTTCTTCATACATGCCTTTCCTACGCCAGCCCAACCGCGTGAATGATCACGTCAATAATCTTTATTCCGATGAAAGGCGCGACAATTCCGCCCAGTCCGTAAATCAACAGATTCCTACGCAGGAGTGCTGCGGCACTTAATGGCCTGTACTTCACTCCTCTCAAAGCCAATGGAATGAGTGCAATGATGATCAACGCATTGAAGATCACTGCGGCAAGAATTGCTGATTGAGGTGTCCGCAAGCCCATGATGTTCAATGCATTCAGTACGGGGAACGCCGCCGCAAACATTGCGGGAATGATGGCGAAATACTTTGCCACGTCGTTCGCTATAGAAAACGTCGTCAATGCTCCGCGAGTAATCAGAAGCTGTTTGCCGATCTCAACAACTTCGATCAGCTTGGTGGGATTCGAGTCGAGGTCCACCATGTTGCCAGCTTCCTTCGCTGCCTGTGTTCCGGTATTCATGGCGACACCAACATCGGCCTGGGCCAATGCAGGAGCATCGTTCGTTCCATCACCCGTCATCGCGACGAGTTTCCCACCTTCCTGCTCGCGTTTGATCAATGCCATTTTGTCTTCCGGAGTGGCCTGGGCCAGAAAATCGTCGACCCCTGCTTCTCGAGCAATCGTAGCGGCAGTCAACGGATTGTCTCCGGTGATCATCACTGTGCGGATGCCCATCTGGCGCATCTGATTGAATCGTTCCCTCATCCCACCCTTGATGATGTCTCGTAGTTCGATCACGCCGAGTGGTAGATGATCTTCAGCAACCACCAACGGCGTACCACCTTCACGAGAGATGCGCTCTACAATCGCATTCAAGTCGCTGCTCAGATGGCCAGCACCGTTTCCGAGATACTTGTAAATCGCATCCGCAGCGCCCTTACGAATTTCTCGAGAGTCGTAGTTGACTCCCGACATACGCGTTTGCGCAGTAAACGGCACAAACGCGGGCTCGTGACCTGTGATCTCACGACCTCGCAGTCCATATTTTTCTTTTGCAAGGACAACAATCGAGCGACCCTCAGGTGTTTCATCGGCTAACGACGACAATTGCGCAGCTTCCGCTAATTCCCTTTCGTCCACGCCAGGCAATGGAACAAAAGCCGTTGCTTGCCGATTACCGAGTGTGATGGTGCCAGTCTTATCAAGCAGCAACGTGTTCACATCACCGGCAGCCTCAACCGCACGGCCAGACATCGCGAGAACGTTATGTTGAATCAGCCGGTCCATGCCCGCGATACCAATCGCAGACAGCAAACCTCCGATTGTTGTCGGGATCAGGCACACGAGAAGTGACACGAGGACGAAGATTGTTTGCGGCGCGCTTGAGTAGATTGCAAACGGTTGCAATGTCACTACCGCGAGCAGAAAGATGATCGTCAGACCTGCCAGCAAAATGTTCAGCGCAATCTCGTTTGGCGTCTTCTGACGCTCGGCGCCTTCAACGAGGGCTATCATTCGATCGATAAAAGTTTCGCCGGGATTCGACGTGATCTTCACTCGAATCTGGTCTGAAAGAACCCGTGTGCCACCGGTCACGGCCGAACGATCACCGCCGGCTTCACGAATGACGGGAGCAGACTCGCCAGTAATGGCGGACTCATCTACGGATGCGACGCCCTGAATGATTTCGCCATCGCCAGGAATGAATTCTCCTGCAGAAACGATGACCACATCATCCTTGCGCAACTTTGGTGCGGGCACGTCTTCGGTTATGTCACCCGAGACTAATCGGTGTGCAATAGTTTCCGTCTTCGACTTTCGGAGATTGTCAGCTTGCGCTTTCCCACGTCCTTCAGCCATTGCTTCCGCAAAGTTTGCAAAGATGACTGTGAACCAGAGCCACAATGTGATCTGAAGTTCGAACCCCGTGTTCGTCACTCCAGGAACCGGTGAAATGATTCCGCGGAGTAGCTGAAGAGTGGTCAGGACACTTCCCACCTCAACCACGAACATGACTGGGTTCTTCATCATCGTGCGTGGATTGAGTTTTCTAAATGAATCTCCGACCGCTCGCTTGACGATCTTGGTGTCCCAAATAGCCTGTTTTTTCGTCGCAGCCATAAGTTCACTTAAAAAGTTGTTCCTGCATGCATCAGGAAGTGTTCGACGATCGGTCCCAAACTCAGCGCCGGGAAAAACGTCAACGCGCCAACGATTACGATTACGCTCACCAGCAGCACTGTGAATAGCGGCGTTGTTACGGGAAACGTTCCTAATGAGGGTGGCACCAGCTTCTTACGAGCGAGATTGCCTGCGACGGCCAGCATCGGAATGATCATCAGGAATCTGCCGACGAGCATTGCCATTCCGATGGTCGTGTTGTACCAGTACGTATTGGCGGAGATGCCAGCGAAAGCTGAACCATTGTTTCCCGTGGCGGAGGTGAAAGCGTAGAGAATTTCCGATAGACCATGTGGTCCAGCATTGTTCAATTGTGACGTTCCAAATCCCGGCGACAGTACTGAGATTGCGGTGAAGACGAGAATGACCAATGGAAATATCAAGACGTAAAGCATTGACATCTTTACGTCATAGGATTCGATCTTCTTACCCAGGTACTCAGGTGTTCGTCCCACCATCAGTCCGGCAATGAAGACCGACAGGACCACAAAGATCAGCATTCCGTAGAGTCCGCTTCCAACGCCTCCGAAGATGATTTCACCGAGCATGATATTTACGAGCGGAACTAATCCACCGAGTGGCGTGTATGAATCGTGCATGGAGTTCACCGCGCCGCAGCTCGCGTCAGTTGTCACCGTGGCAAAGAGCGCACTGTTAGCCACGCCGAACCGCACTTCCTTCCCTTCCATGTTGCCGCCCGACTGCGTTGCCGTAAGAGATTGATCCGCTCCCAATCGTGACAGGATCGGGTTGCCGTGTGCCTCGGACCAGTAGGCGGGAATAACGCCTGCGAAAAAAACAACGACCATCGCAGCGAGAACCGCCCAGCCATGTTTCTGCGAACCCGTCATGCGGCCCAGTGAGTAAGTCAGTCCCCCGCCGATCGCGAAGATAGCCAGCAACTCGATGAAGTTTGTGAATGGAGTAGGATTCTCGAAAGGGTGGGCACTATTTGCGTTGTAGAAACCGCCACCGTTTGTTCCCAGCTCTTTGATGAACTCCTGTGAAGCAACTGGTCCCTGGGCAATTGTTTGATCGGTGATCTGTTTAGATTCTTTTTGGTTTGAGCCGTCAGGATTCGTTAATACGTTTCCGTTCTCGTCCTTTTTATCGACTTGAATGGTCTGCGCTTCGAGTAGTTTCGCCGTATCGTACGGTCTTAGGTTTTGAACCACGCCTTGCGAGACCAACAACAGTGCGCCGATCATACAAACCGGTAGTAGCACGTATAAATTGCATCGAACGAAGTCGACCCAGAAGTTTCCAATAGTCTGCATCTCGCGTCTGGCGATGCCGCGAATGAAAGCGATCGCGAGCACGATGCCGGTGGCTGCGGAGACAAAATTGTGATAAGCGAGGCCAGCCATCTGCGTCAGATAGCTCATCGTCACTTCCGGCACATAACTTTGCCAGTTCGTGTTTGTGGTGAATGAGGCTGCCGTATTGAAAGCAGAAGCAACAAAGCCGCCGGTAGCGCTGGTGCTCGAATCCACTCCTGGTAACTTTTGCGGATTAAATGGTAAGTAACCTTGTAGCCGTTGAATCAAATACAGCAACACCAACGAGACGACACTGAAGAGCAGCATCGCGACGGCGTACTCAGTCCAGTGCATCTCTTTCTTTTCATCGACGCAGGTCAATCGGTAGAGCAACCGTTCAACAGGCCGCAGTACTGGATGGAGAAATGTCCGTTCTCCGTTGAAGACGTGCGTCATGAAAATACCAACAGGTTTCGCCATTGCGATCACGATCGCGATGTAGATCAGGATTTGTAACCACCCGTTCGCCGTCATATCAAAACTTCTCGGGACGCAGCAGTGCGTAGACCAGGTAAACAAGCAACAATGCCGACGCGATTACTCCCAAGGCCGTCTCTGTGTTCATTACTGATTCCTCACCGCAGCTTCTCGCAACCACGCACGTAAGCAAGAGCAATCAAAAAGAAAAGTATCGTTAATGCTATAAAAGCGAGGTCCAGCATCTTTGCCTCTCAGTTAACGTTGTAGCCAATTTCAACCAGGAAGAAGTGGTTACCACTCGACGCATTGGCATTACCGAGCGAGTACCCCGCGTAGGCAGTCAATTTCGTGGTCACTTTGTAGATCCCACCAGAGGTCCAGAAGCCATTGGCGTGCTTTCCCGTGTACCAGTCAGACGCGATGGTGAATTTGTTCGTAACCGGTTGCTCGAACGTAAACTGGCCAACCCCGCGTACCGCATTCGGCGCCACGACATCTTTGGTGAAGAACCCGCTGCCAAATCCGACACGCGTTTTGGTTTTGAAAGTCTTTTGGACCATCGTGTAGGTATAGTTGCCAATGTCATACGCTTTGTTATGAACGGGAATGAAGGCATGGGTACCCGCGACGACGGCCCATCCATTATCGCCACCGTTATAAACGCGCCACTTCAATGCCGGCACGAGCGTCGTGGAATCCGCTCCCGGTTGAACGTTGCCGGAGATGTTCAGACCGATCTCAACGTTATGACCAGTGCCCCCTACAACACGCGGCACAAACGATGAGAACTTGTTCAGCGCATCGGAATCGTTTGGTTTGGCACTGATGTCCAGCTCAAAGTAGACCTTTCCTTTATCCAAAACGTCTGTCGTCGGCACATTGAAAACTGTCTGTTGTGAGTGGGCTACTGTCAGTCCGCCGCACAGGACCAGCAGCAACACCACCATTTTGCTGATCCCGAAATAGGTGAACTTACCCATATGATTTCTCGGATGACCGAATCCTATCCTGGTCACTAATTGCGGCGTCTTGCACCGCCTGCTTGATTTCTCTCACGTCATTTCATCTTTTTTTTCGGACCAACTGTCATGTCCCTCAGGACCACGTCCGCGAGCGCGTTGCGTGTCCTTATCAAGCAAATCCAAACAATGAGCGCCGAAGATGAGAAGAGGAATGGTCAGGAATAGCAGAATCGTACCGTCACGTCCGAGGTGGAAACCGTGCCAATCACCAATGAACCAGGCAAGCGCAGTAAGAGCCAGTCCAACCAATGGCGCGATCACTCCGCCAACGAATCCGACGCACGCGCCTGTGCTTTTCATGGTCCAACCGTGGTCGCGTAATGCTGCTCTTAGCCGATCTGATGGCACATCGTTATCACCACCCATAAATTCACTGGCCATAAATCCCTCCACGAAGAGTCGAAAGACAAAGGGCGCGAAGCGACACGCTCCACGCCCTTGTTTCCACCGGGTTATTCGTGTCCTTCCCATAGCCTGCGAGGTTAGCTGTCGGGCTCGGACTAATGGGAAGTGTCCTACGCGATCACGCGATTCGCCCCACGGTCTCAAAGAAATTGAGACCAAGGTTGGGTCCCCCGCGCTGCCGCTCTCAGTGTCGGCAGCTTCGGCGCATCAATTATCAACCTGAAGAGACTACGGAAAAATTTATAAGGAAGGTGTAAAGAGTGCATAAAAAGATCGTAAGGATGGAACAGCCTTCGGTGGTCGAAAATATCTTTCGCGCAAAGGCGCAGAGACGCAAAGAAAACAGAGACGCGTAGCACTGTGGGTCTTTGCGCCTTTGCGTCTTTGCGCGAGAGTTCTTTTCGTAAAGAGATAGTTTTCGTGAGAGCGACTGGAGTTATTCCTGAGACGAGCCAGGTTCAAAGCGATAGCCAACCCAGGGTTCGGTGAGAATGTAGCGTGGCTTACTTCCTTCAGGCTCGACTTTCTTTCTTAATTGGCCCACGAACACTCGTAAATACTCGTTCTGATCCACATAATTTCCACCCCAGATAGCCCTTAATAGAGTGCGATGAGTAAGTACCTTGCCAGCATTCGTCATGAAGTAAGTCAGTAGATCGAACTCTTTTGGCGTTAGGTGAATTTCACGACCTTCAACAGTGACATGCCTTGATTCGAGATCAGCACGGAAGACTCCAACTTCCAGAACCCTCGTAGGTTGCGTAGCCGTAGAAGGTGACCGACGTAATGCCGCGCGAACTCGCGCGAAAAGTTCATCGATTCCAAAAGGCTTCGTAACAAAATCGTCAGCACCAATATCAAGCGCTTCTATTTTTGTTTTCTCCTCTCCTTTGGCAGAAAGCACGATGATTGGAAGTTGCGACACCGCTCGTAATTGACGACAGAGTTCCAGCCCATCCATCACTGGCATCGCCAGATCAGTTATGACGAGATCTGGTTGCCATTCGTTAAATGTCTCAAGAGCTGTCATGCCATCGGCAGCGGTGCGCACATCGTAACCACGCGATTTCAAGCCTGTACGTAACACCCGCGTTAGTTGCGCTTCGTCATCCACCACGAGTATTCGAGCGATGTCATTCATATAGCCTCAGCTGCGTCTTCGTCACCAATAGGCAGGGTGAAACAAACGCGTGTTCCTTTTCCATCGCGTCCCGACTCAATCCAGATTTGTCCGCCATGAGCTTCGACGATTCCCTTGGCGATAGCGAGACCCATTCCGCTTCCCGCAGGTTTACGTGTGGTTACGTCTCCATCACGCATCGCACGGAAAAATTTGTCGAATACTCGCTTTCGTAGATTCGGCGGTATTCCGTGGCCCATATCCTCGATGACCACTTGCACCACATCATCATCGCGGCTCGAGAAGACGCGGATCGTAGAATTCGGAGGGGAATACTTCGCTGCATTATCGATTAGTGAATAAACCACCTCGCTCACTGCGCGATTGTCGACACGAACGAGTGGCAAGTCTTTTTCAATTTCAACTTCGATTTTATGTTGCGCGGTCAGTGGCTCAGCGCGAGTTAGTGCTGTGGAGATGATCTCATCCACTGTACCCCAGCGTGGTCGTAGTTGAAGTTCGCCGGCTTCAATGCGGGCTAGTTCGATCAAATCTCCGATAAATCGGTTCAGGCGATCGCTTTCCTGGTCGATGACTTCCATCATGTCGAGCCGTGATTCCGGATCGAGCACGACTGGTTGTCCTCCGTCCGTACTGCCACGTGCTTCATCGAGTAACGTGGTGATGGATGCCTTAACAGATGCGAGGGGAGTTCTCAGATCGTGCGTGACCGCATCGAGTAGGGCAGACTTAAGTTTTTCACTTCGTCGTAATGCCTCGGCCTGACTGGCGCGGTCAAAAGCATCTCTCAGCTCGGAATACAGACGTTCCAATTCGTGCTTCGCCATCTCAGCTTCTTCCGCGCGCCGCTTAGCTCGGGCCGAGAGTTGGCCCACAGCAATCGCGGTTGTGAAGAACACGGCCAAGGCAACCCAGTTTTGTGGATGTGCAATTGAGAACGTGTAAAGCGGTGGCAGAAAAAAGAAGTTAAAGCTCATCATTGCTAACACTGAGGCGAGAAGCGCCGGTCCACTGCCCCGAAACAACGCTACGAAGAGCACGACTAACAGGAAGGTTAGCCCAACGGTGGTGGAGTTTATGCGAGCGTGAAAGGGAGTGAGTACAATCGTTACCAGCGCGATTCCCAAAACGGCTCCCACGTAACCGGTCGCTTTTGTATCTAGAAGTTTCTGTCGCACCGGCCTCAATTGTAAGCCATTACTGCGGTCAGCGAGTCATTAGAACCTGCTTGCAGTGGGTGTTACTCAAGTGGACCACGACTAAGACACCTTCATTTGTGGATCGGCAGTGGCGACAGGGTCAACTGAGGGCGGCGGTACGGGTTTTCTTCTAACGAAAAACTGGAGCGGGCGACGAGGCTCGAACTCGCAACTTTCAGCTTGGGAAGCTGAC
>AR_comb_assmDRAFT_10253291_pt1 | contig 10950 bp, 11 predicted proteins | sample ArasoioldDNA_FD_10543 | JGI IMG/M metagenome (IMG submission 10543) | reverse complement strand
TTTTGGAGAGGACACAATTAGCGCCCAAGCTCGGACATACGCGGAGTATCGCCTGTTTGCCGCCTTGTCGCAGGCCATGGATACAAACCGGGTTCGGCACGCGCGTCTGACGCTCCAACGCACGCCACACAACCGAGCATCCGAAAGCGTGTTGTGCACGGTCACAGTGGATATTAAGGACGGTGAATCCCTACGAATTCAGACGTCAGGGGAGCATCCGTATGCCGCCATCAATTGCGCTGTCGAGCGACTAAGCGAGCACATTTGGCGACCGAGTGCTGCTGACGACTCACGGGTTGCGCACGCGGCTGCGGAATAAGACCAATGCTCCACCTCGGATTGCCGCCCAGTGACGAACCACGTTCGCGACGAGTTCGTGATCGCGCCCCATCATCCCATCCGGTTGCGCCGTCCGCCGCCGATGACTACCGCGCCCGAAGACGATGCCCTTTGACAGCGCTAACCTGGAATGTGTTCCGTACGCTGGAGCTCCTTCCACCATCGTTCTGGCTTCGATCGAACGCGCTCTAGCCCGCAACGCCCTTGATTGGTTGCGGTCATTAGATATTGAGCCTACTCTTTGACGGGGTCTTGTACGATAAGGCCGCAGGAGCACTCGAATGCCAGTTTACTCAGAGCGTGCGGACTCGTCGACTTTCTGGAGCCTCAGCATTGTCGGCGCGATGCTGATACTGGATCTCGCTGGATACTTCATGGATCTGCGACTCGGGACGGCGCCCCGGTTCGCTCTCGCCGGATACGCTCTCGGGTTGTGCGTTGTCTTGTCTGCGGTGATTACCGCACACCGACACCGGTGAATTGACCTGATCTCCGCCGTCGTAACGCTGTTTCTGGTCATGGATCTCTCGGGAACGTCCCCACTGTTCCTGTCGATTCTCAAGACTGTCAGCCCGGAACGGCGCCGCACCGTGCTGCTCCGCGAGATTGGCTTCGCATACCTCGTCCTCATCACCTTCTTGTTGATCGGCAAATACCTTCTGCGATTCCTCAGCCTCGAACAGCAGGCCGTCAGTATCGCGGGCGGAATCGCCTGTTTCTCATCTCGCTGCGAATGATCTTTCCTTGGAGAAGGCGGGCTCGACGGACCTTCCCTCGAAGGGGAGCCGTTCGTCGTCCCTCTCGCGATACCGCTCCTCGCAGGGCCATCGACACTCGCGACGGTGCTCCTGCTACAGTCAGCGGAGCCGGCCTCTATCGGGCGTTTGACAATCGCACTCACAATTGTATGGGGTGTGAGTGGCGCGATCCTGCTGTCATCAACCTTTTTCTATCGAGTGTTGAGGGAGCGTGGCTGATCGCCATGGAGCGCTTGATGGGTATGTTGCTCGTAATGGTCGCGGTGCAGATGCTCTTGAACGGCCTTCGAGTGTTCTTGCCGCAGCGATAGCAACAAAGAACCGGTTGCCTTCCCAACCGCCTGAGTCCATCGGTTGGTCGAGCTGGTACCCGCCCGTCGTTTCATACAGACGCACACATTTCATATTGAAGCCCTGATCCACGCTGCGGTTTCAGCCACCACATAAACGCGAGCTCTAAAACGTTGAGGCAGTGTGCCTTGCAGCGTCACCCCAGCGCGCCTCGCTGGTGCGCCTCTTGCCCTCGAGTAAGTTCGGAGGGCTGATATGGAGTTGACACACGCGACCGTGGAAAGGGCTGTAAGGAGCGAGACCGACCGCGATCTCGGGCGCCGAATCGAAGCGGAGTACGCGGAAATGCCAGGCCTGAGCGTGACCCTGCCGCAGGCGCAACGGTTGTGGGCCGCCGACCGGCACACGTGTCAGACGGTGTTCGACCGGTTGATCGCTCGTGGCGTTTTGAGGATGACAACCAAAGGTCGGTTCGTTCGCGCATGGACATAACCCAACGCGCCGGCTCTAAGGACGTGCAAGAAACAACGTGGGTGCATAGGAGGTGTTCGTGGACCTCGACTGTTCGTCGACGCGACGGCCGCGTGGCCATTTGCCGCAATTACACATGCCGCGAGCCGGTTGGGTGAGGCCCTTCGGCGGATAAACACGCGACAAGCAGCTCACCGAGTCGGCGCGGCAACTACTCATCGCATCGAAATCCAGTGATGAAGACGGAAACGAGATGAAAGGGAGTAGATTGTGAATCAACTGTGATGGCACAACGAGCCGACTTTCGTATCCTCGCGGGCGTAGACGGCTCGCCGCATTCTCGAGCCGCTCTCGCGACCCTTCTCCAAGGGCCATGGCCTGACGACGCACGAGTTCGAGTGGTTGCAGCGAGACAGATCCGCGGTCCCTACCAACGCTCGATTCTTCTTTCAGCGCTCGATCGGCACGCTGATGATGCGGCCGAACACGCAAGGCGCACCCTCGCACACCGGTGGCCTGATGCAGATGTTGTCGTCGCCGAGCAGAGGCCGATCGAGGCCATCTTGAAAGAGGCTCAGAGATTCCACCCGGACCTGATCACGGTGGGCTGGCGCGGCTACGGACCCGCGCGCGGATTGCTGATGGGGAGCGTTTCCCGTGGCGTCGTTCGTGGAGCGACGTGTCCGGTCCTTGTCGTCAGGCGACAATCGCCGGCACCTATCCGGAAGATCGTCATCGCATTCGATTCGTCGCCGAACGCCAGGCGTGCCATCGATTTCGTGGCGAGGCTGTCGCCGCCGCGCAATGGGCGCGTGACGCTCGTTCAAGTCGTCGAGATGCTGGCGCCACCCTCTCGTGCTCCATCGGTCGGGGGCATTCGGACGTCGATCGCTCAGGAATCGAAGCGGATCAACGCGGAGCGTTCCACCACGGCCGAGAAAGCGCTGAATCACGCCGCACCGGAACTCAACCGCGCAGGGTGGCTTACACGGACCGAGTTGAGAGTCGGCGAACCGTTGCGCGAACTCATCGACGTCGTGAATACGTCGAGGGCGGATCTCTTGGTCGTCGGAGCACGAGGCACGAGCGGCATTCGCCATCTGCTTCTTGGGAGCGTCGCCGAAGGTGTCCTTAGCCGCAGTCCAATTCCCGTTTTGCTCGCGCGCTAAACGGGATCAACGACCAGAGGTCGAACATGGAAGCCGAAGCTCCGCCTTCCTCTCCCGATACTCCACAGGGTGGGCAACTCGCCAAGCCGGGTGCTGACCGCCCGGCGGAGAGGCCGTGGCGAACCGAGGGACTTCCAAAAGGGCAGCCGCCTGATCCGAGGCGCCGCTGGATCAACGGAGCGATCTGGATCATTGGATATCTGCTGCTCTTCGGCCTCTTCACTATTCAGGATCGACTCTCTGGACCCGAACCGGTTCCGTACACAGAGTTCAAGACGCAGGTCTCGAACAAGAATGTCGCCGAGCTGTTTGCACAAGGAGATTCGATCGAGGGGCAGCTCAAAAAAGCAGTACCGATTCCGGGCCAGCAGGATCGTACCTATCAACAGTTCACGACTGAACGCCCGACCTTCGCCAGCGATGACCTGCTGTCGGAGCTGACCGGCGGTGGCTCCGTCGTACGAGCGACGCCTCTGGTCGAGCATCGTGGCGTTCTCACCAACCTGCTCATTTCGTTTGCGCCACTCCTCCTCCTCGTGGGTTTCTACATCTGGATGTTCAAGCGCCAGCAGGGAGCCATGGGCGGTGGACTGTTGGGAGGCAGCACGCAGAAGCGGGTCGATCCTGAGACGGTCCGGGTGAACTTCGATGATGTGGCTGGCATCGACGAAGTCGAGGCTGAGATCAACGAGGTCGTGGATTTCTTGAAGAATCCCGGGAAGTACCGTCGCCTCGGCGCACGGGCGCCGAAAGGGGTGCTTCTTGCCGGTGCTCCGGGAACGGGCAAGACCCTGCTCGCACGAGCGACGGCCGGTGAGGCCGGGGTGCCGTTCTTCAGCGCGAGCGCCTCAGAGTTTATCGAGATGATTGTGGGAGTAGGCGCGAGGCGTGTGCGTGAGCTATTTTCCGAAGCCCGAAAGGTGGCGCCGGCGATCATCTTCATCGATGAAATCGACACCATCGGCCGCGCGCGCGGCGGAGCGCGCTCGTTCGGAGGTCACGACGAGCGCGAGCAGACCCTCAATCAGATCCTGACGGAGATGGACGGCTTCTCTGGCCACGAAGGAGTCGTGGTGCTCGCAGCCACGAACCGGCCGGACGTGCTCGACCCTGCGCTTCTCCGACCCGGCCGGTTCGATCGGCAGATCATCATTCATCCGCCCGATCACAAGGGCCGCGTGGCGATTCTCGCGGTGCACACGCGCAAGGTGCCGCTGGCGCCCGACGTCAACCTCGAGCGGCTGGCGTCGGCCACACCCGGCATGACGGGCGCCGACCTTGCGAACCTTGTGAACGAGGCCGCATTGTTGGCGGCCCGCCGCACCCAAGACTCCGTCCATCACCGCGACTTAATCGACGCGCTCGAGAAAGTGCAACTCGGAACAGCACGAAACGTCGTCATTCCAGACGAGGAACGGCGTCGGACCGCCTATCACGAAGCCGGTCATGCACTCATCGGGATGCTTCAACCAGGTGCCGATCCCGTGCGTAAGGTGTCGATCATTCCGCGGGGGCGTGCACTTGGTGTCACGCTGTCGACGCCCGAATCAGACCGGTACGGATACGACGCCAACTATCTTCGAGGGCGGATCATCGGAGCGCTTGGAGGCATGGCGGCTGAGAAGGAAGTCTTCAACGTCGTGACGACGGGAGCCGAGAACGATCTGGAGATGGTCACGCGCATCGCTCGATCGATGGTCGGCCGTTGGGGGATGTCCGAGCGAATCGGCACGTTGTCTGTACTCCCGGCAGAGGGCGACCCGCGCATGGCGGGTGTGTCAGACGGACTGCTCGATGCAATCGATGAAGAGGTTCGGCGAATTACTGACGAATGCTACGCCGAAGCGCGAGAGCTCTTGCGCCAGCATCGCGACAAGCTGGATGCGATCGTCGCGCAACTCCTCGAACATGAGAACCTGGACGAGCCGGAGATTTACGCCGCTGCGAATCTCCCACGTCCACCTGTCGCGCCGATACCGGCTCCCCTACCGGCCTAGCCGGGGCGTACTCCCGTCGTTTCAGACCGAAACCGCATTTCAATATGAAAGGACGAACGGCTCAGTCTTCCAACGATAAGCCTAGTAATTACAGCTAGTTACAAGACAGCGCAGAGGGCCCGTGGTTTGCTCTTTAACCAGTAGAGCAAATCATGATGAATCACAAACGACTTCTGGTTCCACTAAGCCTCTCGGATGGGCGCGACGTCGCGTTCAAGCGCGCATTGGCGATGGCGAAGGCATGGGGCGCGGAGCTGTACCTACTCCATGCGGTTCCCGCCTACGAACGATTCTCGTACCGCGCGACTGAACGGCTTCAGCGCTCGAAAGAACTCCGTGAACGTGCAGAGGCAGCCGGAGTGAGCGCGCAGTGGGTCGAGCAACACGGTGATCCTGCCGAGATCATCGTGCTTCACGCAGACGCGCGGGCTGTCGACTTGATCGTGATCGGGACAGAGCGCCGCACTGGTTGGGCGCGATGGCGGCAACGGTCAGTCGCGGAATCGGTGCTTCGCCGAACGAAGCGGCCGACGCTCGTCGTCGGCAGTCATGGTGTGGCTGATGATGCCACATTCGAGAACGTTCTCGTCGCGGTCGATCTCTCACCCGCATCCACGGCGTTGATCGACACAGCGCTGCAGTTGCCCGGAGATGAGAGCCGACATCTGACCGTCATTCATGCCGTCAACGGTATCGAGCCCGCGTCGGGAGTGGGCAATCGGTGGATGGTGCCCGAGTACCGCAGCTACCGGCTCGATGCGGCTCGTCGGCAACTCACCGATGTGATGCCGTCGAGCGCCGCGACTGACGTCACGCTACACGTGGCAGCAGGGCCGGTCGCACAGACAATCCGCGCATACGCCGCAGATCTCAACGCGGACCTGGTCGTGATGGGCAGGAGCCAGCGGTTCATGCATCTTGGCTCGACCGCGGTCCGGGTCCTACGCAACACAGACCGCGCGCTTCTTATCGTTCCACCCAGCGCATCGGCACAGACGATGGCTGTCGAACGGTCCGTTCATAAGCTCGCGGCGTAGCCGCGCGTCCACTTTCGAAAGGAGTTCATCGTGTCCAAGCGTCCACTCATCCTCGTACCGGTCGACAGTTCTCAGGAGACCGAACAAACCGTCCGATACGCACTGAGTATCGCCAAACAACGCGGCGCCGATGTTCATGCTGTTCAGGTCGTACGTCGCAACGCAGGGCTGTGGTTCGCGCCCGAGAACGAAGAAAGCCTCAGGACAAGGCTCAGGGCGTTGCGACCGGCAGCCGCAGGTGAGGGTGTATTTTTGCGAATCGTCACCCTGCGCGGTGCACCCGAGCGGGTGATTCCATCGTATGCACAACTCGTTGCGGCAGGCCTGGTCGTCGTGGGATACCACTACGGATCGTCTGGGCTGTGGCGGAATAGTTCCGTGGCGCGTCGTCTCAGTCGGTCTTCGCCGGTTCCTGTACTCGTCGTTCCAGTTGGGGCTGAGGCCGAGGCACAGCCACCGAATCGCATCGTGGCTGCCGTCGATCTCACGGTGGCCTCCGCGATTGCCCTGCGAACGGCCGCCGACCTGTCGAAGCGACACGCGGCGCACTTGACGATCGTTCACGCAATGGAACTACCTGAGCACATGGTGTTCAGCGGTGGCGAGGCGTGGCGTCTCGTGCAGCGGCTGCCGGCTGACGCGGACTTGCGTTCCGAAGTGTTGAAGAGGACAGCGCGGGCGCATGGCGCTCCGAACGCCGAGCCGGTGGTGGCAACCGGAGACGCTCATCGTCTGATCGTCGACACCGCCGCTGAGTCAGCCGCGGATTTGATTGTGATGGGAGTCGCGCCTCGATCGTGGATGGACGAGATGGTCTCCGGTTCAACGTTGCGTTCAGTGCTGCGGCACGCGACGGCACCTGTGCTTGTCGTTCCGGTGGTGGCAGGAGACAACGAGTGGGTCGATGAGGTCCAAGAGAACTCGATTCATATTCCCTCGATGGCCAACGGGATTGCGCGACGCGCGGCATAATGACGCGGAACCGGATCCGCCGTGGCAGCTCTTCACATCGCCGTCGTCTTGTCGCCATTTCTGGCCATTCCACTGGTCAGTTGGGCGGTCGGGAAGCGCATCGTGCGTTCGGTTCTGCCCGCCCTGATTCCTGGCCTGCTTGCGATCTACTTCACTTTCATCTCCATCATCGTTAGCAGCAGCGGCCCGTTCACCATCTCGGCAGAATGGGCGCCCGCACTCAACCTGTCTCTCTCGTTTCGGTTCGACGGCCTGAGCACGCTGTTCGCGACTCTGATCACGGTCGTCGGAACGTTGATCGTCATCTACGCCGCGAAATATTTCGAGCACCATCCCGACGCTGGCAGGTTCAACGCAGCGCTTTTCGCATTCATGGGCTCGATGCTCGGTCTCGTCCTGAGCGACAACGTGATCGCGCTCTTCGTTTTCTGGGAGCTCACCGGCTTCACGTCTTACCTTCTGATCGGATTCGACCACGACCGACCGGAGGCGCGCCGAGCCGCGACACAAGCACTACTCGTGACGGGTGGTGGAGGGTTGGCTCTTTTGGCTGCGGGAATTCTCATGCTGCAAGCCGGCGGCACCGCGCAGTTGTCGGAACTTGCCGCTCACGGATCGCTGGCGGCTGATCCCACCTACCTCGGCATCGTTTTGCTACTGCTGCTGGCGGCGTTCACGAAGTCCGCCCAATTCCCGTTTCATTTCTGGCTGCCGAACGCGATGCAGGCGCCCACTCCTGTGAGTGCATATCTGCACTCGGCAACCATGGTGAAAGCAGGCGTCTATCTCGTCGCGCGCATGACACCAATCGCGGGCGGAACAATGCTGTGGACCGGCACCATCACAATGATCGGCGCCATCACGATGGTCGTCGGCGCCGGGCGAGCGATGATCGAGACCGATCTCAAGCGTGTCCTCGCCTACTCCACGATCAGCGCGCTCGGCATCATGACGTTGTTGTTCGGGATGGGTACGCCCGCGGCTGTTACAGCCGGCCTGGCGTATCTGCTCGCACACGCCTGCTACAAAGGCGCACTGTTCCTCGTCGCTGGTGCCGTCGAACACGAAACCGGCACAAGAGATGTCGCGATGTTGGCAGGGCTGCGGCGTGTGATGCCGGCGACGGCCCTGGCCGCCGGCCTTGCCGCCGCATCAATGGCGGGCATTCCGTTGTTCGGTGGTTTCATCGCGAAGGAACAGTTGTACGACACCCTCATGCTTGCGGCACTTCCGGGTATGTGGCGTGACGTTCTCACGGCCGCTGCAGTCGCCACGAGCATGTGCCTGGGAGCCGCTGGCTTGATTGCCGGCATCGTGCCCTTTCGGGGTCGTTCGATGCCGACACCGGCGCCACATGATGCGCCGGCTTCACTCTGGCTCGGACCGCTAATCCTCGGCATTTCCGGCGTGATCCTGGGGCTTGTCCCAAGTCTGGTTTCGGCACCGATCGTATCGGCCGCGGCTGCGGTCACAGGAACGACCTCCGGCACCACGTTGGCGCTCTGGCACGGCTTCACGATGACGCTGGCACTCAGCGCGGTGACCTTGGCAGGCTCGCTCGTCCTGTTCATTTACCGGCAGCGGCTGTGGCAGCTTGCATGGCCGCACGCGTTTGAGACAGAACGCCTCTATTCACGGACGCTACTGGCGCTCGATGGCCTCAGCCGCCGGATCGGACCGCTCCTTCAGAGCGCGTCTTTGCGATCGTACGTGCTGGTGGTGGCGCTGACGGCGGTGAGCCTCGTGACAACGGCTCTCGCCATGGATCGCGCGCTGCCGGTTGCGCGGCGGTCGACGTCTGTCGAATTCCACGAAGGCGCGCTCGCAGCGCTCATCGTCGCCGGCGCACTGTCGGCCGCCTTCGCACGATCGACCATGGCTGCCGTCCTGTCGCTCGGCGTTGTCGGTTACGGCGTCGCTGTGATGTACGCGCTCCTCGGCGCACCGGATCTGGCGATGACGCAGTTCGCGGTGGAGACGTTGACCGTCGTCATCTTCGTCCTCGTATTTTCACGCTTGCGTGGCTTCGCCGATCTCTCGTCACGATTCGTGAGAGTCCGCGACGCCTGCGTTGCGATCGCCGCAGGAGTGCTGGTCACGACGCTTGTGCTTTTTATCGGCGCGTCCGGTACAACGTCGAGACTCGCGGCGTACTTCGCTGATGCCGCTCCTCGTCTCGCCCATGGCTACAACATCGTGAACGTGATTCTGGTTGATTTCCGCGGTTTCGACACCATGGGCGAAATCACCGTGCTTGTGACAGTCGCGATCGGAGTGCGTGCACTACTGCTCATCGGGCGGGAGCGAGGTCAATGACGTCGTCGATTCTGCAAACGGCGACGCGTCTGCTGATGCCGCTGCTGCTGTTGTTCGCGGTCTTCCTGCTGCTGAGAGGACACAACCAGCCTGGCGGCGGGTTTGTCGGCGGACTCGTCGTGGCGGCATCGTTCGTCCTGTATTCGATTGCTTTCGGCGTCGATGCGGCGCGGCGCGCGCTTCTTGTGCGGTCGTCGACGCTCCTCGGGATTGGCCTTCTGGTCGCACTCGTCAGCGGCCTGCCCGGAGTCGTCCTCGGGCAGCCCTTCATGACATCCGTGTGGACGACCATCGCGCTCGGATCGACGGAACTGGGTCTCGGGACGCCGTTAGTTTTTGACATTGGCGTGTTTCTCGCCGTGATCGGGGTCGTCTTGACCATCGTGTTCACGTTGGCCGAGGCGGTTCTGACCGAGGAGTGACATGGAGCTGTTGCTGGCGATCGTCGCGGGGGTGCTGTATGCGAGCGGCGTGTACCTGATGCTCAGACGCCGGCTGGCGCAGCTGATCATCGGCCTCAGCTTATTGTCGAACGGTTCGAACATTCTGATCCTGTCGGCGGCAGGCGTGACGCGCGCGAAGCCGCCGCTGATTACTGAGGGCGTCCCATTGGAGCAATACGCCGATCCCGTGCCGCAATCGCTCATCCTCACGGCGATTGTCATCGGATTCGGCGTTCTTGCGTTCTCACTCGTCCTCGCTCACCGCGTCCATCAATCAGCCGGATCGGACGACATCGACGCGATCGGACCCGATTCAATAAACGCTTCGCCAGATAAGCCAGATCGCGCGTGATGCTGCTCGCTCTGCCGATTCTGCTGCCGCTCTTGACGGCGATACTGTTGCACCTGCTGCCGCAACGCAGCCATCTGCTACGCGTGGTTGCCTTCACTGGATCACTCGGTACCCTCGTCACCGCAGCATCCATTTTCGTCAGAGTTCAGCAGACCGGCATCCTGGTTCTTCAAGTCGCATCGTGGCCGGCTCCTTTCGGCATCACGCTCGTCGCCGATCTGTTCAGCGCGCTGATGATCGTCATGGTCAGCGTGATCGGCGTGGCAGTAACGGGATCATCGTTTGCCGGTGTGGATCCCCGACGCGAAGCGTTGGGATACCACGCTCTGATCCAGGTTGTGTTGATGGGAGTGGCTGGTGCCTTTCTCACGGGCGACATCTTCAACCTGTACGTCTGGTTTGAAGTGATGTTGATTGGCTCGTTCGTGCTCATGTCCTTGCATCGAACGCGAGCGCAACTCCACGCCGCTTTCACGTACGTCGCCCTGAATCTGCTGGCGTCGGCGTTCCTGCTGACAGCCATCGGCCTGTTATACGGACAGGCAGGGACGTTGAATTTTGCGGATCTTGCGCGTGCCTGGCCTGAGCGCCGGACGCCAGGGCTCGACGCGGCGCTGTCGATGCTCTTTTTGACCGCCTTCGGCATTAAGGCTGGCTTGTTTCCGTTGTTCTTCTGGTTGCCCGCCTCCTATCACACGCCGCCCGCGGCGATTGGAGCGTTGCTGGCGGGATTGCTGACGAAGGTCGGCGTCTACGCGATGATTCGCGTGTTCACGCTGCTGTTTCCCGATCCGAACGCCAGCGT
>AR_comb_assmDRAFT_10171147_pt1 | contig 10954 bp, 9 predicted proteins | sample ArasoioldDNA_FD_10543 | JGI IMG/M metagenome (IMG submission 10543) | reverse complement strand
GCCGATGTGGGATTTGGTGCTTTTAGTGCGGAGCCGCTTAAATTTGTTCCGGAGCTTGAACAAACCGATGCCGCCGGTGTGTTCATGGTCCGCGGGCACGATGCCGAATATTTTGAAGTTGCAAAGCAGGTCGATGTTGGCTGGAAGGCGGAATATATGTTTAAGCCCCTCGGTCACGACCTGTCGGAATTTGAAGATCGGTGCGAGTGGCAACAGACTTCAACTGACTCTCATTTCACACGGAACAAAATCTGCTCGATCATGACGCTGACGGGCCGCAAGACCTTGACTGATGATAAGTTCATTGTGACCAACGGGAACGTGCGCATAGAAACCCCGGTCTCTGATGCGGAATTCGATACGATCCTCCTCCGGGAGTTTGGCCTGACAAAAGAATCGCTTGTTCATGGGTATTCGCTCGCTGACCACTTCATCAATTAAACTACCCGTAATGCCGAAGCCCATCTCATATGCCGATGCCGGCGTCTCGATCGACAATGCTAATCGTGCCGTCGCAAAGATCCGTGAATTTGCACGCGCGACATTCAACGAGCGCACGCTGACTGAAATAGGCAGCTTTGGCGGGATGTTTTCGGGCGCATTTCCGAATATGGCCGAACCTGTTTTGGTCGCTTCGGCTGACGGCGTCGGAACAAAGCTCAAGCTCGCTTTTGCGACCGGAATTCACAATACAGTCGGAGCCGATCTCGTCAACCATTGCGTCAACGACATTCTAGTACAGGGTGCGCAGCCACTCTTCTTTCTCGACTATTTTGCGACCGGCAAACTCGAGCCCGACGTGACCGCGTCTGTTGTCGAGGGCATGGCTCGAGCTTGCAAAGAGAACGGTTGCGTACTGCTCGGAGGTGAAACGGCTGAAATGCCCGATTTCTATCCGCCTGGCGAGTACGACCTCGCCGGATTTATTGTCGGAGTGGTCGATAAGGCAAGAGTCATCGACGGTAAATCGATCGAGGCCGGCGATGTTGTTATCGGCCTGCCTTCGACCGGCTTGCAAACAAACGGCTACTCGTTGGCACGAAAGCTTTTCTTTGAGGTCGGCGGTTACAAAGTTGATTCATTTATCGATGAACTGGGCGAGACAGTGGGTCGGGGGTTGCTAAGAACACATTCAAGCTTTTTGCCACAGCTCGGGCCAATGTTGGATTCTGGTTTGATCAAGGGCCTTGCTCATATTACCGGCGGCGGCTTTCTCGAAAATATCCCGCGTATTTTGCCCGAAGGCGTTTCGGTAGAGATCAAACGCGGAACGTGGCCCGAACCGAGCGTTTTTGGACTAATGCAAACGATTGGAAATGTATCTGAACCGGAGATGTTTCGTACATTTAATATGGGGATCGGTATGGTTATGATATGTTCATCGAGCAAACTCGCTGAGACGAAAAATCATCTTTCTGAATGTTTCGAAATTGGCAGGGTCGTCCCAGGAAACAAGTCGGTTTTGATGATTTGAACTCCACAGTTAGCGCAGGCAACACCCATATGTCCGCAGTAAGTATTTTCGACGTCGAATCCGAAAAAAGTGGTTCCAGCTTTAAGACCGTCGCGATAGCCCTCATCGCTCTCATCGTCTTTTGCGGAGCTGGTGCCGGGCTCTATTACTACACAAAACCTGTGCCGCGAAGCTCGGATGACGCCCGTGCTGAAGAGATCCGTGACACTACTGTGATGATGCTCGCGCAGCCGACATTTTCGGGCGAGGAATTTCGCCAGCAGATCCTCGGCAAGGGCAGGCTCGTAAAATTTGTCCGCTCGCTCAAGGACGCCTACTTTATTTTTCCCGCCGATAACGATGACGAGTTCAAGTCATTCGTCAGTAAATATTTCGTCGACCCAGCGAAGCTTGAGTTCGCAAAAGCGGCGAATGGCGACATTGAGCTCGGCGGCTATTCGCTTCCGGAATCAAGCGGCCTTAGGTTTTTCAGGACGACACTCGAAAACATCCAGATCGAACCGAATCAGAAGTTGAGTTTCCCGCTGCCGGATGCGACGTATGAAGTCTCGCTCAATGAGCTTCGCAATCTCGCGAACAGCTCGCAGCTTTACGGGGGAAAATTGATCGCGCGTGCTCCCAGCCGCCGCGACGGCCCGCAATTTATCTTCGCCAATCATGGGATCATGGTGGCCAAGCCCGACGAGCCTTCGTTAAAGCGATTGGTCGATCGGCTCTTGAAAGACGTTGCGCCTGACCGTAACGCTCGCATTCAACGGCTGGTAGATTTTGTTTCAAATGACATCGAATACAGCTTTACCGAGGCAGTCGGGCGCAATGAAACGTTAAAGCGTGCGAGCGAAACATTAATGACGCGTTCAGCCGATTGCAGCAACAAGACCATACTTCTAGCTTCGCTACTCGAACAGATCGGCGAAGAGTATGTCTTACTTTATTGTCCGCAGCACATTACGGTTGCTATCCCGCAGGGCGATTTTCCGGACGAGAACGGACTCGATTTCACTTGGAACCAACGGCCCTGGCTGATTGCCGAGACGACGTTGCCGGGCTTTCAGGTGGGCATAACCCGCGTTGCCGATCCGGTTCGCCTGACTAGCGTCAACTACGTTCAGGACCCGAAAAACGCAGACATAATATTCGATGCAAATTCTTACGAGGTCTTGAAGTTTTTCTAAGTTCCCTCTGGGGGGATCCGCCGCAGAGAATAAAACGATCAAGCCTCACGCTTCTTACCGGCTTTTGCGACTTTGCGGGAAAATCTTAAACTCTGGTGTCCTTTGGACCGTTTTCATATGCGGATAGGTATCTTAATTTCAGGGCGCGGGTCGAACATGGTCGGGCTGGTCGATGCCGTCAAAAGCGGCGAGATACCGGACTCTGAAGTCGTAGTTATCATAAGTGACAAACCGAATGCTGCCGGTCTCGAAAGCGCGCGAGAGCGAGGTATCAATGCCATTATCATTGAACGAAAAGGCAAAACGCGCGAAGAACACGATGCCGAGATCATTGCGGAACTAAAAAGAAGAGATGTTGAGCTCGTTTGCCTGGCGGGTTATCTGCGACTGCTGTCGTGCGGTTTTATTCAAGCCTTTCCGAACAGGATCGTAAACATCCATCCGAGCCTGCTGCCCTCATTTCCCGGCCTCGATGCGCAGCGTCAGGCGCTGGAACATGGCGTAAAAATAACGGGCTGCACAGTGCATTTCGTCGATGAAGGCCTCGACAGCGGCAAGATCATAATGCAGAGTGCGGTCGAGGTGCGCGAAGGCGACACCGTAAAGTCGCTGTCATTGAGGATCCTGGAGCAGGAACACAAACTCTATGTCGAGGCCGTGGCGTCGCTGGTCTCTCAAAACCAAAAGACCAAGGTTTTGTCTGAACAGCTCTAATGCGGCTTTGTGGTTGCTACCTTCGCCGTGGTCTTGACGGTTTTCTTGTGGACTACCTTCTTTGAGTTGGTGGTCGCCCCGTCCTCGTCATCCTCGTCGTCCGGGATCGCCTGCAGCACCTCGCCGGTCATCGCGTGGATCTCAACGTCCCACACCTGGCCGTTATCGTCTTTGATATCAAACGCATACTGCAGCCGACCGTGCTCTTTTTCTAGCTCTTCGTCGATGACGGTTCCCTTGACGCGTTCAAGAGCGATCGACCGTGCAGCTTCAAGAGTGACCGCAACGCCTTTAGCTTCGTCCGCGCTGACGTTGTCACCGTCATTGTCGTCTTCGTCATCCGCTTTCTTCGCCGTTTTTTCCTTCTTCGTTGTTTTAACGGTCGATTTCTGCGCAGAAACAGTTTGGCAACCCCCGACAAGCAAGAGGCCAAAAAACAGTGCAAAGGCAAGCAGAGTTGCAAAAACACCAATCCCTTTCATATTGATCTCCTTTTCGGAACGGCCTCGATCTTGATTTTCCGCGGAATTATAGCACCAGATCATTAACTTGGGCAGGCTTTTCCGCAAATCGGTTGGATGGGACTTGTTTAGACTGGCCTGAATGGGCCTGGTTCTTTGACACTGAGCCCGATTTTCCATAAACTCTAGGTTTTGACTTTATAGTGAATTTTTAAGGTGAGCGACTATGCCGAAGAGAACTTTTCAACCAAACAATCGCCGACGCGCAAAAAAGCACGGATTCAGAGCACGCATGGCGACCAAGAACGGCCGGGCCGTTCTGAAACGCCGCCGCGCCAAGGGCCGCAAGCGCCTGACGCCTCTGCATTATTAGACTTTGAATTTCCGAAGGAGGCTCGGCTCCGCAAACGGGCCGAGTTTCTTCGTGTTTACGAACAGGGAACGCGAATAGAAGGCCGTTATATGACGGTCTTTATTTTGCCTAATAGGCTGGGCTGGCATCGCGTCGGCATAACTGCAACGCGAAAGGCCATAGGGAAGGCTCACGACCGCAACCGGGCCAAACGCCTGCTCCGTGAAAGTTTTCGATTGAGCCGCATCGAACTGGCTGACGTCACAACCACGTTGGATTGGGTGCTTAACGCGAGGCGTTCGATCCTGAGAGTCAAGCTCGAAAAGCCGCTGACGGAATTTAGGCAGATCGTAGGAAAACTTGCCGCAGCAGGAAGTGAGAACACCGCGAACGGCCGTATCGTATGACATTTTTCGGCTAATTCTGGGTAAACCTGTCAACTCGGTTGCCCCTGTGGCAGAATGGCCTTTAACGATGAAAGTATTGGTTCTTGATCTGTTGGGCATTTACAAGGCTATCGTGTCGCCTTTTTTGCCGCCCGCGTGTCGCTTTGAGCCCACGTGCTCGGAATATATGTGTGAAGCGGTCGAGAAATACGGTGCCGCACGCGGCACGTGGATGGGACTAAAGCGGATCTTGAGGTGCCAGCCGTTCAGCAAAGGCGGGTATGACCCGGTGGAATGATTTGCGATATACGAGCGTCGACTTACGATCGCTTCTCCCATAGAAAAACTCGCAAATCGAAAATCGCAGATTTTAGTGATGGATAACAGCAATAATCAAAGCAATCAGTCACGGTTTTTGATCGCGATGGTCTTGTCGATGGCGGTGCTGCTCGGCTGGTCATACTTCTTCGCGCCGAAAAAGCCGCCCGTGGACGAAGCAAATACGAACACGGCGGTAAATGCTAACCAGGCCGCGCCTGCTCCGGCACAGCAACCATCTGCTCAACAATCGCAGCCTCAGCAGCAGCAAACTGCCACGACGTCGGACACCACGCCGAACCGGACGATCATTATCAGCACACCGCTTTATGAAGTGAAGTTGGACTCGCGCGGCGCTCTGGCGACGAGCTGGATAATTCTCAAGAATAAATCCCCGAAGGAAGAACGGCCCGTTAATGGAGACGGCTCGACTGATGCCAACAAAAAGCCGCTACAACTGATCTCGGAACAGGCGCTTTCGAGCAACCCGCGACAGATACCTTTTCGGCTCGAGACAGACGACGCGAACATTAATTCGCTGATCAACGATCGGAATTATCAGATCTCAGAAACGGGCGACACCGTCGAACTCATTGACGGCCAGCAAAAACAGATCGATTTTACGCTAACCGACGCTTCAGGCCTCCAGGTCACCAAGAGCTTTATTTTTAGGGCCGACAACTATGTCGCCGACCTCTCAGTTAAGCTGACCAACAACGGCCAGCCGATACCTGGTGCAAAGCTTCTTATCGGCGCAAGCCCCGGCGATCAAGCGATAGTTCATCACAGCTTTTATCATCCTGAGCCTGAGGCGATCGCCTACGTTGACGACGCTATCTTCAGATATCAAGGAGCTTCGTTCAAATACGAATCGAATGCTGAGGGCACAATGGCGGCTCCAGGGAGAGTCGATTGGGCCGGAGTGGGCGATGCCTATTTTGCGATGGCCGCAGTACCTGCCCAGCAAGTGAGCGGCCTCGAGTACCACTCGACAAAATATGAATTCCCGACCGAGCCATATCACGACGGCATAATCAGTTGGATCACCGGCAATTTGAAAACGAGCGAAACGCGACATTTGATCACTGCCTCGCTTCCTATTCCGGCCGATGGATCGGTCACGAAAGTCTATACCGGACCTAAAGATTACTTCGCGCTGGCGAACACGTATAGTTCTGAGCTTTCGCAAAGCACCGGACGGACGATCAGCCTCGTTGACCTTATCAATTTCAGTAACTATCGGCCCATACGGTTTTTTACAAAACCGATCGGCATATTGATCCTGCATGCGCTCAGCTTTTTCAATGGGTTAACTCAGAATTACGGGGTCGCGATCATCGTCTTCACATTCCTATTCTATTCGCTGCTGTTCCCGCTTCGCTGGTCGCAGTCGAGATCCTTCAAAAAAGCTTCGGGCAACGCGCCTAAGATGAAGGATATCCAGGACAAGATCAAGGCCCTGCAGAATAAAGGCGTGCCGATCGACGACCCGCGGATGCGGGCTCTGCAGATGGAGCAGCTCAAGATGATGAAAGGAGCTGTTCCGCTCGGCGGTTGTCTGCCAATGCTGCTCCAGTTCCCACTGCTCATCGCGTTTTATACGGCTGTCACAGTATCGCTAGATATCAGGCAAGCGTCGTTTATATGGCTGCCTGATCTCTCGGCGGCTGATCCATTTCACATTCTTGAATTCGCGTTCGCCGTCTCCATGATCCTGTCGATGAAGTTTACTCCGACGGCCGCGACCGTTACACCGGAGCAGCAGATGCAGCAAAAGATGATGACCTATTTCATGCCGGTCATGATGTTGTGGGTGATGTGGTCAGCCCCATCCGGATTGCTGTTATACTGGTTCTTCGGAAACATCGTAAGCTTTGGGCAGCAGATGGTGATCAATCGTCTAAACAAGACGAATACTCCACCTGAAGCAGAGGTAGTTGATACCGTTCCGAAAGGCGCGAAAAAGATTAAGCCAAAACTGAGCACGTCATAAATGAACGAAACTTGCGATAAGGCAAAAGAGCTCCTTACCGAACTCGTGTCCGATATGCGTTTTGATCTCGACGTGTCGGCCGAATGGATGGACGAAGGCTGTATTCTGAACTTATCCGGACGCGACGCGCATTTTGCTCTGGCTGAGAATGGCGAAATGCTCGATGCTCTTGAAGTAGTACTGTTTCAGGCGTTTGGTCGAGAGCTTGAACGTGAGCACCGGTTCGTCGTCGATGCTGAGGGATTTCGGCAGACACGCAAGTCGGAGCTACACGCCATGGCGCGATTTGCCGGCGACCAGGTGCGCAAGAATGGCCGGCCGTTCACTTTTGGGGTTCTCAATTCGACCGAACGACGCGTTATCCACCTTGCGCTGCAGCAGGACGAAGACTTGATGACCGAATCCGTTGGCGAAGGTCGCGATCGTCGCCTGCAGGTAAGACTTAAATAACCTCAGTGAAAAAGTGAAAATGTGAAAGAGTGAAAATGTCGGTTTTCACTTTCGAGCCTTTTCACTTTTTGCGTTTATGCCCGACACGATCGTCGCATTGGCAACTCCTGCAGGCCGCAGCGGAATCGGCGTTATCCGATTGAGCGGATCCGGTTCACTACCGATCGTTTCGCAGCTCACATCGGCCGAAATCGCCTCTTCCACCCCGAGAACGGCTCATCTCGTGCAGCTGTTCGATCCTTCGTCGAACGAAACGATCGATGAAGCGATCGTCACTTATTTCAAGGCACCACACTCCTTTACTGGCGAAGATGTCATTGAGATCAGCTGTCACGGGTCGCCGGTCGTTTTGCGTCAAGTGATCGATATATGTTTGCGAGCGGGTGCTCGGCTTGCTGAAGCCGGCGAGTTTTCGCTGCGAGCGTTGTCGAATGGCCGAATGGATCTGACGGAGGTAGAAGCCATACGCGATCTTATCGATGCGCAAACGGTCGCATCGGCCCGGCAGGCTGTACGTCAACTCCGAGGTGAATTCTCGCATGAGCTACAGCCGCTGAAGGACGAACTGCTCGATGTGATCGTTCTGCTTGAGTCGGCTCTTGAGTTTGTTGAAGACGATCTGCCCGACCTACAGTCAAAAAACGTTGCCGAAAAACTCAACTCGATCCGGGATCGCCTCCTCAAAATTGCTTTAACTTTCAAAGCTGGACATTTGCTTCGAGAAGGTTTGAGGGTCGCTATCGTAGGCCGTCCCAATGTCGGTAAATCAAGTCTCTTCAATGCTCTTCTTGGCAGCGATCGAGCTATCGTTACCGATATTGCCGGCACGACACGCGATCAGCTTCACGAAAAGTTAACGATCGGCGATATTCCGATCTCTCTCATCGACACGGCCGGCTTGCGAGAAACGACGGACACGGTTGAGACGATCGGGGTCGAGCGTTCGCGACGAACAATGGCGGATGCTGACCTTGTAATAGTGATGCTGGATGCTTCTGAGTCGGTTACCGCCGAAGACTTGACGATTCTGGAGAGCGTTGCGGAACTAACCCATTTTGTCACCTTTAACAAAACGGACAAGGTCAGCGAAGGCGAACTCGGACAGGTGAGAAGCGAGTTTATGCTGAAGCATTCTTGCGAAATACCCCTCAGCGCTTTGTCCGCGAAAACCGGAGATGGGCTCGACGAGCTAAAGCGTTTGATCATAAAGCCGTTCACGACAAACGTCGCTGCCACCAATGGTTTCCTGGTTTCCGATGCGCGCCACAACGATCTCTTGAATCATGCCGCCAACGAGATCGAACAATCGCTATCGGCGTTAAAAGCGAAAGCCAGCGAAGAGATCGTTCTTATCGGACTTCATAACACATTGCGTTACCTTGGCCAGATAACCGGTGAAACCACGACCGAGGACATGCTAACCCGTGTTTTTTCAACCTTTTGTATCGGTAAATAAACGAACTAGGCGCGGTATTTTAACAAAGTCGAGCGCGAAATAATCCTCGAAGTGAACCTCGATAAAGAGTCTGGTTACTCTAAGTTGTTGATTCTATTGGATTGTCTTTACTCGGCTCGCAGGCATAGTCGTTGCAAAATAATTAACGGTCTCCTACCTCGCGCCTTCACAGATGAGCATAAATTGAGACAGATTTACGCGTTTGATAATGGACAGATATGAAAGGGTCTAATAACTTCAAACTCAATGGTTTCATCAAAGAATCGGTCACGGATGCACGGCCGGTGAGATATAATTTACCTATTCCGGAAAGGTCAGACGATCTTCCAAGGGTCGAGGAAGTAAAGTTGGGCAGCACGTCGATACCCAGTACATTGTTTGCATTCGGCTTAAATCACAGGACAACTCCTGTTGAGATACGCGAAAAGCTCCATATCGATGAGGCTGAGATCCCAGCTTTTTTGCGGCTGCTGCAAGGTACCCTGTCCGAATGCCTAGTCCTTTCGACCTGCAACCGCACCGAAGTATATGCCGTCAGTGACTCGCCGAATATCGACGTAAAGTTTTACATAGATTCCCTGGTCGACTTTAAGGCGGCGCACGGCGAGGTCAAAGATGAACATTTCTTTTCACTGATCTCGTGTGCCGCTTCCCAACAACTCCTCAATGTTGCTACGAGCATCGACAGCAGGATCGTTGGCGATTCCCAGATACTGCGACAGCTGCGGGCTGCATATTCTATCGCTCAGGCAAATGGATCCACGGGCCGGATCCTGAATCAGCTTTGCCAACGAGCGTTCAAATTGGGCAAGCAAGCATATAACGAATCGAGTATCCATGACGGAGCTGTGTCGGCGAGCGTAGCGGCGGTCGAGCTTGCCGTCGAAACGTTTGGCTCCCTTGAAGGCAAGTCAGCATTGGTCATCGGCTCCGGCGAAATGGCGCGTCAAACCGCGGAAGCATTAGCTAACAAGCGCGTCGGCAAACTATTCGTCACAAATCGTACGCGCTCACACGCTGAGGAACTTCTTTCACGCTTAAATGACAGCTTCGACTTTCGCGGTGAGATCGTCGACTTCGCGAATTTCGGCTGCGTTCTGCCGGAGGTCGACATCGTAATAAGCTCAACCGGTTCGGATGAGCCGATACTCTATCGCAAGGATCTTGCGTCTCAGACTCGGAACACACTGGTTGTCGACATTGCTGTGCCGCGGGACGTCGATATCTCCGCGGGCGAGTGCCAAAACGTTATACTAAAAAACATTGATGATTTAAACCTTATCGTCGACGCGACGCGGCAAAAGCGGCTAGGTGACTTGCCCAAAGTTAAGAAAATGATCATGCATGAAATGGTCGACTTTCTGACTTGGTATTACACACTTCCGTTGCTCCCGGCGTATGAGAAGACGGGCATCAAGCCGAGCAGACAGCAAACGGACGAGGTGCTGCGCATTAAAGAGTTTTTGAATCAAAACGTTTCTGAGGTACACAGACTTTATGCGCGAACGAATGGCAATTTCGATGAGGACCTGGCGAGCCATTTTGAGCTGATCGACAGACTACGGTCGATGAAGACTCGCGCGTTCGCAGCCGGCGTATGAGCGAAAAATTTGTGATAGGTTCGCGCGGGAGCGAACTCGCTCTCTGGCAGTCGAACTATGTAAAGACCAGCCTCGAAGTCCTCTTTTCGGAACATCGATTCGAGATAACTGTCATTCATACGACCGGCGATGAAGTCATCGATACCGCCCTATCAAAGATCGGCGACAAAGGCCTTTTTACGAAGCAAATTGAGGCCGCATTATTAAATGGCAGTATCGATATGGCCGTTCACAGCCTTAAGGATCTCCAAACGACCCAGCCCGACGGTCTCACTATCGGAGCGGTTTGCAAACGTGAAACGCCCAACGATGTCTTTCTATCAAAGAACGGACGAATGATCGACGATTTGCCAAATGGTGCCGCTGTGGCTACAGGAAGTCTGCGGCGTCGGAGCCAACTCCTTAATTACCGGCCCGACCTGCAAATCAAGGAGATCCGCGGAAACGTTCCCACGCGACTTAAGAAGTTCGACGAATTACAGTTAGACGGCATGATCCTGGCCTATGCCGGTGTCCACCGCTTATGTCTGGATGACCGAATAAGTCAGGTATTGCCACCTGAGATCATGCTGCC
>AR_comb_assmDRAFT_10503276_pt1 | contig 10955 bp, 10 predicted proteins | sample ArasoioldDNA_FD_10543 | JGI IMG/M metagenome (IMG submission 10543) | reverse complement strand
GAAAGCGGACGCGCGCACCCTGACGCAACGGCGGCACGCCGTCGAGCAGTTCCAGCAGGACGTCGATCCGCCGTGTCGGCTCGAAGGCATTTGGCTCGGCCAGCGTGTGCCCGCGAATGACGTCCGACACCTCGACACCGCCGACGTTGACCGCGACACGATGGCCGGCTTCGACCGACCTCTCGGCCCGTCCGTGCACCTGTAACCCACGAACTCGAGTCGGCCGCCGCTCCGGCAACATTTCCAGCTCGCCCTCGACGGCGATCGAGCCTGATACCAAGGTGCCCGTCACGATCGTCCCGAAGCCTTTCATCGAGAACGCACGGTCGATCGGCAACCGCACCGGCCCGTCTGTCCGTCGCGAGGGCACCGACGCCGCCATCTCGACGAGCGTGTTCGTCAGCACCTCGAGTCCCTCGCCAGAGCGTGCCGACACGCTCAACACGGGCGCGCCGTCCAGAAATGAACCCGCGACGAGCTCGCGGACTTCGAGTCGCGCAAGCTCCTGCATGTCGCGATCGGCGATATCCGTCTTGGTGAGAACGACGAAACCTCTCGGCACGTGCAAGAGCCGGCAGATGTGGAAGTGCTCGCGAGTCTGGGGCATCACCGATTCGTCGGCCGCGACGACGAGCATCACGAGGTCGATACCGCCGACCCCGGCGAGCATGTTCTTGACGAAGCGGTCGTGGCCAGGAACGTCCACGAACGCGACCTGCAGACCCGAGTTGGTCGTCAGATGCGCGAACCCGAGGTCGATCGTGATGCCTCGTTCCCGTTCCTCTTTCAACCGGTCCGGATCAGTGCCGGTCAAGGCGCGGACGAGTGCGCTCTTGCCGTGATCGATATGCCCGGCGGTGCCGACAACAATCGAACGCACGAAACGCTCAGCGCCGCTTGCGCGCGGCGCGCTCCTTCTTTCCGGGACGCTGCTTGGTCTTTCGCGCCAGCGCCGGCTTGCCGCGCTCCTGCCGCGGCTGGGCCTTGCTTCGGCGGGGGCCACGGCTGGATTCGGACTCGCGTACGGCGTCGAGTATCTCCACCAATCCGAGATCCACCTGCCGGCGCTCCATGTCGACCTTGATGACCTGCACCTTCACCCGATCGCCGAGTCGGTACACCTTTCCCTTGGTTTCGCCGCGCAGCATGTGCGTGCGTTCGACGAACCGATAGTAGTCATCGGCCATTGTCGACACGTGCACCAGGCCTTCGACGAAGTGTTCGACGAGCTCAATGTAAAGCCCGAAGGCCGTGACGCCGGTGACGTAGCCATCGAACTCGTCGCCAACCTTGTCGGCCATGAAGCGGACCTTCTTCCACTGGACGAGTTCGCGCTCGGCATCATCTGCGCGGCGCTCGCGCTCGGATGTGTGCCGCGCCGTTTCGGGGAGTTCCTCGAGCAGCTCGGCTTTCCGCTCCTCGCTCATGCCGCGTCGCGACTCGCGCAACGTCCGGTGCACGACGAGATCGGGATAGCGCCTGATGGGGGACGTGAAGTGCGTGTAACTGTCGGCGGCGAGGCCGAAGTGTCCGAGATTCGATGGATCGTAGCGCGCCTTCTGCATCGTTCGCAGCATGAGAAACGCGATCGGCTTCTCCTCCGGCGTGCCACGCATCCGCTCGACGAGCTTTTGGAAATCCCTCGGCGAGACCTTCGATGACGCTTTGCCGAGGCTGTAGCCAAGCGTCGAGATGAATTCCTCGAACTCTTCAACCTTGAGCGGATCCGGCTCCTCGTGTACGCGGTACAGCGTTGGCACGTCATGCTCATCGAGATGAGCGGCCACGGTCTCGTTGGCGAGGAGCATGAACTCCTCGATCAGCCGGTGGGCGGTGTTGCGCTCGGCCGCGATGATTGCTTCGACCATGCCTTCGTCGTCGAGCACGATCTCTGGCTCCTTGAGGTCGAAGTCAATTGACCCGCGACGGTGTCGCTGGCGATTGAGGATCTCGAAGAGCTCTTTCATCAGCTCGAACTGCGGCACGAGTTCCCGGTAGCGCGCGACGATCGCCTCGTCACGATCGGTGAGAATCGCGTTGACGTCGGTGTAGGTCATGCGCGCGTTACTGTGGATGACGCCGTCATGGATCTCGTAACGGACCACTGTCCCCTTGCGATCGACTTCCATCAGACAGGACTGCACTAACCGATCGACATTCGGATTGAGGCTGCACAGGCCGGTCGAGAGATCCGACGGGAACATGTGAACGGCGCGGTCGGGAAAGTAGACGGACGTCGCCCGGTCGTACGCCTCTTCGTCGAGCGCCCCGCCCTCGGGGACATAATGCGCGACGTCGGCGATGTGCACGCCCAGCCAGTAGTTGCCGTTGACAAGCTTCTCGATCGTGATTGCATCGTCGAAGTCACGCGCGTGCTCGCCGTCAATCGTCACCGTCACCCAGGAGCGGAAGTCGGTGCGGCCGGCGAGGTCGCGCTCGCGCACGTCAGTCCCCAACCGGCGCGCTTCTTCGATCGCCTCCTCGCCGTGGGCATCGGGGATGCCGTGCTTGCGAATGATGATCTCGGTGTCGACACCCGGCTCGTCGATGTCACCGAGCACGTCGGTGACGCGGCCGACCGGGCCGCGGGCCGCCGTCGGCCAGCGGGTGATGGCGGCCGACACCATGTCGTTCGACTTGGCGTCGCCCTCCTCGCCGGGCGGGATCTGAACGTCCATAATCAGCCGCCGGTCAAACGGCACGACAAAGCCGGCGCCCGAACCGTCAGACTCGAATCGGCCGACGATCGTCGCCGCCCCACGCTCGAGGATCCTGAGAATGCGTCCCTCGGTTCCGCGGTCCGTGACACGCTCGACGCGCGCGATCACCCGGTCGCCGTGCATGGCCTGATTGAGGTTGCTGCCGGCGACGAAGATGTCGCCGGTCACCCCTTCGACCGGGCGGTCGGGGACGACGAAGCCAAACCCGCGTGGGTGTGTGGTAATACGCCCGACGATCAGGTTCATCCGGTCGGGCAGACCGTAACGGTTGCCCCGGGTCTCGACGAGATCGCCGGAGCTCACTAAATCCTTGAGCAGGCGTTTGAGCGTGGGTCGCTCCTCGCGCGGTATCTTGAGCCGCTGGAGGAGCTCCCGCGGGGTCGCGGGGTGCTCGACTTTTTCTCGAATCAGCTTGAGCAGCTGTTCGTGATTCAACATGTATTCATCCTATCCGGCAATTTGGTCCGGCAATTTGGGGTCAGGCCGTGAATCGTGAATTGTGCCGGTTTACGAACGATTTCGGGACAATTCACGATTCACGGCCTGACCCCGGCCATTTTCTCCAACCGCATGCGTTGTGCCTGAGTCTACTGACTGTGTGACCGCAACCGAGCCGCGGGAGGCGGGTGGCGCGGCCCCCGGCCCCGATCCCGACCTGAGCCTTGTCCGGCGGGCTCAGGCCGGCGACACCGACGCGTTCGGTGAGCTGGTCGAGCGCAATCGGAAGGCCGTTTTTCGTGCCGCCGTCGCGGCGCTGGGGTCGACGACCGACGCGGACGACGTTGCCCAGGAGGCCTTCGTCCTCGCCTACCGCAAGCTCGCCAGTTTCCGCGGCGAGGCGGCGTTCCGGACCTGGCTCCTGGCCATCACGTGGCGCAAGGCCCTCGACCGCCGGAAGAGCGTTGGCCGATGGCTGCGACTCACGGTCAGCCAGGCCGATCACGACAGCGCGGCCACCAACTGGATCGAGCACATGCCCGCTGACCGACGATCGCAGGAAGAGGACCTCGCCGCCCAGCAGCTGCAGCAGGCCATTCGGCGACTCATCCGGACGCTGCCGCGGAAGCTCCGCGACGCCCTGCTCCTGGCCGGCTCGGGCGAGTACAGCTACTCGCAGATTGGCTTCATCCTCGGTGTGCCGGTCGGCACCGTGAAATGGCGCGTTTCCGAGGCACGGCGGGTTCTGAAAGAAAAGATGGCCGCTGTGGGGCACCACTATGACGGATAGACAGCTCTCCGACAGGCGGCTCGACGAAGCTATCGATCGCGCCGTGCGCGAGATGATGAATGTCGAGCCGCGGACGGACCTGCGCGCGCGCGTCCTCGCCGAGCTCGGTGGGCCACCGGCTCGCGTCTCACTGTGGCCACGCTTGGCATTCGCGGCTCTGACGCTTGCTGCAGCCGTCACTGTCCTGACGATCGTGCAGCGGCCCTCTGACCACCCGGATGCGCCGCAAGTCGCAAGTTCGCTCCCGGCGCCGATACCGTCGCCCCAACCCGCACCTGGACCGACGAACCCACCCATAGGCGGGATCACTTCCCCACCGCGCATGGGCTCTGGCTCTCCGTCAGTGTCGCCGGGCTCATCGCGACCGGACCCGCCACCGTCCAACCGCCGGATCGGTGTACAAGATCGACCAATTCAAGCGGCTTCGATCGACACGCTCGCCGCGCCAGCAGTCGAAGGAGCGGAATCAGTCGAGCGACTTCGGCCCATCGATCCGATCGGGATCGACAGCTTGAATCCCCTCGGCATTTCCACGCCGGACATCGTCATCACACCCATCACAGTGGAGCAGATCGACATCACGCCGTTGCCACCACGTCGGTGAGCGGCACTCGAGGAGCACGCATGGTGAGACACACGCTAGCAATCGCACTGACCGCCGCGCTCGCGGCAGGCTCCGCTCAGGCGCAGCAGAACACTGCGCCAACGCCGCAAACGTCACAGGACAAGCCGGCGCCGAAACCAGCACCGCCGGAAGGGCAGCCGAACAACATCAGGGTGGAACTATCGATCGCGGATCAGGCGGGGCCTGGCGCTCCCTCGAAACGCACGGTCTCGATGATCGTCGCTGACCGGAACGCGGGCAGCGTGCGCAGCCAGGGGGCGCCGATCGCCGGCGCCCGCACGGCGACGCTCAACGTCGACGCCACACCCACCATCCTCAAGGACGGCCTGATGCGGATCATGCTTGGGCTCGAGTACTTTCCGAGGCCGGGCGAAGGGCCAGTCCCGAACGACGGCCAGGGCTCGCTCAACCAGCGGATCACGCTTCTTGTCGAGTCCGGAAAACCGGTCGTCGTGTCCCAGGCGTCGGATCCCACGTCGGAGCGCAAGATGACAGTGGAGCTGACGGCAACGATTCTGAAGTAGCGAGCTACTGCGACGACGCGACGCGAATGGCTTCGAGCGCGTCGTTGGCTTTGGAATTTGCGGCCTGGTCGAGTTTTCCGGCCAGGCGCTGCCCTTCTTCGATGTGTTCGAGCGCGGCGGCAATACTGCCCGCGGCGGCGTTCTTGCCGATGTTCTGGAACCGCTCACGCACCCGGCGCAGCGGCGGCTTGGCCTCTTCGAAATGCTTCGAGGCGTCGCCGAAATTCACGTTGTATAGACTGACGCGCGCTTCGAGCAGCTGCACGCGGGCGTCGGCGATGTCGAGCTTCCCCCGGGTGTCGTCGAGCGCGTTTTGAAGCGTGAAGCGGCCCGAGCCACCCATCGCGTAGCCTACGCCGACGGCAATGACCAACGCCGCAAATCCCGTGAGCACCCACTTGGTCGGAGTCATATCACGCTACCAGCAGCATCTGCACATCGCCAACGTTGGTTCCCGTCGGTCCCCAGGTTACGAGGTCACCGAGCGGCCGGAAGAAATGATACGCGTCGTTGGCAGCCAGCGTCGACTCCCAGTCGAGGCCGATGCGCCGCGCCCGTTCGCGTGTGGTCGGATCGACGAGCGCACCGGCAGCATCTGTCGGCCCGTCGATGCCGTCGGTGCCGGCGCTGGCGAAGACGGCCGTCCGGCCAAACGCGGCGACGTCCGGCACGGCGGCGAGCGCGAATTCCTGATTCCTGCCACCGAGGCCAGAGCCGACGACCGTGACGGTCGTCTCGCCTGCCGCGAGTATGCAGGCACGAATCCCCGGCTGCGAGCCTGTGGCAAGCAGCTCTCGCGCCTGGAGCAGGAACCTGCGGGACGCATCACGCGCCTCGCCCGCGACGGCCTCTGGCATTACGTGCACGACGTATCCCAACTCGCGGGCAGCGGCTGCCGCGCCCTCCAGCGCCGTCTGGCGGTTGCCGATGATTTCGTACGATCCGCGTGCCAGACCGGCGTCGTCTGGCTTGGGTGTCTCGGGAACATCGCCACGGGCGCCGCGCTCGAGATGCGTGCGTACGGCTGACGGTAGGTGCTCGACGCTCCGCACGATCGCGAGCGCCTGCGCAAACGTCGTCGGGTCGGCGACGGTCGGCCCTGATCCGATGACCGACGGATCATCAGCGATCGGACCGTGAACATCGGAGATCGCTAGCGTCACCGTGCTGCCTGCCGCGGCCGACAACCGTCCACCCTTGATCTGCGAGAGGTGCTTGCGCACGCAGTTGAGCTCTCCAATCGCAAAGCCCGCTCGCATCAACGCTTGCGCCGTCACCACCTTGTCCTCGAGCGTGACACCATCAACAGGAGCGGCGAGCAACGCCGATGCGCCGCCGGACAGCAGCACGACCAACCGTCCGCCGGCATTTGCCGCCTCGCGGGCCAGTTCCAAGGCGCGCCGACCTGCCGCAACACTGGCTGCGTTTGGCGATGGATGGCTCGCGGCAAATGCTTCAAACCCAGGGAGCAGAGCGGCGGACACCGCGGGCGCTGGGGCGGCGATCAAACCGGCGCGAACTCTGACGCCCGCGTCCGTAAGCGCGCGCGCCATCGGCCACGCGGCCTTCCCCGCGGCGACGACGTACAGGTTTGACGACGTCAGGAGCGAACGTTGCGCCGGGCCTGATGCCTTCAGCCAGCGATCGACGAGTCGAGACGGGTCGACGGCGTCCACCGCCGCACGAAGGATGCGGCTCGCGTGCTCACGGACTTCAGGAAGCGTAGAGGTCAGTGCAACTGCGTCGGGTCGGACCAGCCTGACAGGCCGGTGACCGCATTGAACTTGCGAAGCAATCCGGCGATCACCTGATCGGCATCGTCCTGGGCACAGAGTTTCTCGAGCTGATTGATGACGCGCGCCAGGGCTTCGTCGGCGTTCGTAATCGCGCGCTCGGAGAAGTACTCGCGTTGCGCCGCGAGGCATTGACGGTGTCTGGTGAACTCGGCTCGATAGAAGTCGGCGTGCGTTGCGAGGGGAGCGCTCAAAACCCTGGCGTGGCTGATTTCGCGTGCCATGCGACTCCTTGCCTGGGACATATGAGGGATAAAACGAGTGTAAACGCGGGCCTGAATCGGTGTCAACAGCGTCTCGAGCTCGGCCGTGCCTCTTTACCTCACGGTGCGGGCGACAATCAGGCCGCCAGCGCACCCAAGGAGCATCCCGCCCGCGACGAGCGCCAGGAGCGCGCCGAACGGCAGGAACGTCAGCGTTGTCAGGCCGAGGCCCTCGAGTGCCAGGGCGCCATACCAGGCCTTCCCGGCGAGGAAAATCGCCCCGAGCAGCATTATCGCGAGAATCGCCCCCACCCCGCCCTGAAGGATGCCTTCGGCAACGAACGGCCCGCGAATGAATGCGAATGGCGCCCCGACGAGCTGCATGATTTCAATTTCGTCACGACGGGCGTAGGCCGCCAGGCGGACAACGTTCGCGACCGTCAGCGCTGCGGCGATGCCGAGCAGGGCGACGATCACCAGCCCGATCGTCCGGACGAATCGGACGGCGGAACCCAGACGGCTCAACCAGCGCCGGTCGTAGCGGACATCGGCTACGCCAGGCTGTGTCCCCAACTGCGCCGCGAGCTTATCCACGTCGGTAGCGGCAGTCCGCGCCTTCGCTCCCAGGCGCATTTCGACTGACGCCGGAAGCGGATTGCGTTCGAGCCGCTCTGCTGCGCCGGCGAGGTCCGGAAAGTCGTCGTTGAATCTCTTGAGCGCGTCAGCCTTCGACAGGTATCGACGCTCCTCGGCGAGCCCGCTCTGTGTGATCAGCGATTCGAGCGCCTGCACCTGCTCCTTCGTCGCGTCGTCCTTGAGAAACACCGACATCTCGGCGGCTTCGCTCCAGCGCGCAACGACGCGCTGAAGGTTGCTGTTGACCATCAGGAAGAAGCCGAGCACGAAGAGCCCGGCGGCGATCGTCAGGATGGCGAGTGTTGCCGAGCGCCAGCTCCGTAGCAGGCTTTCGGCTGCTTCGTTGACGAAATAACTCAGCGCACGCATGCAGCCTCGGTTGCGTCCGATTCGGTCCGGCTAAAGCCGGACAATACATCAAATGACTTCGACGATGTGCCCATGATCGAGGGTCAGCGCCCGGCGGCCCACTCGGCGAATGAGCTCACGATCGTGCGTCGCGACAACGACAGTCGTTCCCCGCGCATTGATCTCGCGAAACAGATTCATGATCTCGAGCGACAGATCAGGATCGAGATTACCAGTCGGCTCGTCGGCCAGGATGATCATCGGATCGTTGACGAGCGCGCGGGCGATCGCGATGCGCTGCTGCTCCCCGCCCGACAGCTCCATCGGAAACGCATTCATCCGGTGCTGCAGCCCGACCCATTTGAGGACCTGAAACGTACGACGCTGTTGCTGGGTGATCGCCATGCCGAGCACGTGCGGCACGAAGGCCACGTTCTCGAGCACGGTCTTGCTCGGCAGCAGCTTGAAGTCCTGAAACACGAAGCCCAACGATCGACGGTAGGCCTGGACTTCGTTCGCGTTGAGTGTGGAGAGGTCGCGACCGTTGACCACGAGCTGGCCGTCGGTCGGCACGTCACGCCGGAGGAGCAAACGGAGGAGCGTCGACTTCCCTGCTCCGCTGGGGCCGGTGAGGAAGACGAACTCGCCTTTGTCGACGCGCAGCGTCAGGTCGCGGAGCGCATAAACGCCGCGGCCATACAGCTTGGAGAGGTTGATCGCCTCAATCACGATTGGTCGAGTGTCTTTTTCAGCAGATCCTTCACCAGCGTCGGATTTGCTTTGCCGCCGGTCGCCTTGATCACCTGGCCGACCAGAAAGCCGAAGGTCTGCTGCTTGCCTTCGCGATACTGGGTGACCGCTTTCTGGTTGGCGCGCAGCACATCGCTGATATGCGCCTCGATCGCGCCGGCATCGTCGATTCGCGCCAACCCCTCGGTGGCGACGATCTCGTCGGCGGCGCGCCCCGATTCGTACATCTTCTCGAACACGTCTTTGGCAATTGGCCCGCTAATCGTGCCCGAGTCGACGAGCCGAATCAAGCCCGCCAATGCGGCCGGGGTCAACGGCAACGCCTCGGCGGTGATGCCGATCTCGTTCATCTTCCGCGTCAGCTCGCCCATCACCCAGTTGCTCGCCGACTTCGGGCTATCGACGAGGGCCGCCGTGGCCTCGAAGAAATCCGCGAGCGCGGGCGACTGCGTCAGGACGCCGGCATCGTACTCGGGCAGGGCGTACTGCGTGACGAATCTCCGGCGGCGGGCTTCCGGCAGCTCGGCCAGCGAGCCTCTGATCTCCTCGACCCAGGCCGCATCGACCTCGAGCGGCGGCAGGTCGGGCTCAGGGAAGTAGCGATAGTCGTGCGCTTCTTCCTTGCTGCGCATCGAGACCGTGCGTCCGGCGGCGACGTCCCAGAGTCGTGTTTCCTGCTCAACCCGCCCGCCGCCGGCAACGAGCTCAGTCTGCCTCTCGATCTCGTAGTCGAGCGCCTTCTGCACGTACCTGAACGAGTTCAGGTTCTTCACTTCCGCCTTGGTGCCGAAGGTGGTCGTTCCGACCGGCCGCACCGAGACGTTGGCGTCGCAGCGGAGGCTTCCCTCTTCCATGTTGCCGTCGTTGACGCCAATCGCGACGAGGACCTCGCGGAGGCGGCTGAAGAACTCGCCGGCTTCGGCGGCGGAGCGAAGGTCGGGTTCAGTGACGATCTCGAGCAGGGGAACGCCGCTGCGATTGAAGTCGAGGTATGTGCGGCGATCGGAGTCCGGAAATCCTTCGTGCAAGGACTTGCCGGCGTCCTCTTCGAGGTGCGCACGGGTGATGCCCACACGCCGCGACACGCCGCCGACCTGATACTCGACGCTGCCGCCGGTCGCAATCGGCCGTTCGTACTGTGAAATCTGATAGCCCTTCGGCAGGTCGGGATAGAAGTAGTTCTTGCGCGCGAAGATTGAGACCTGGTTGACCTGACAGGTGAGCGCATGGGCGACGCGAATCGCCAGCTCCACTGCTCGCTTGTTCAGTACCGGCAGCGCGCCCGGCAGTCCAAGGCACACCGGGCAGACATTGGTATTGGGAGGCGCCCCGAACCGGGTGCTGCAGCCGCAGAAGATCTTCGTTTCCGTGAGCAACTGGGCATGAATCTCGAGCCCTATGACGGGCTCGAACAATGCTGAAGGCCGAGTGCTGAATGCTGAAGTCAAGGCTGAACGATGAAAGTATACAAGTCCTTCACCCTTACTTCAGCATTCAGCGTTGCGTCTTGAGCATTATCTCGGTCCTGCGGCTCTGACGTCCGGAGCCGCGTCCGACTCGAACGACCTGAAGTTGTCCTTGAACATCCCCGCAAGCCTCCGTGCCTGCTGGTCGTAGGCGGCGGCGTCCTTCCATGTCTGTCTCGGTTTGAGCACTTCCGCAGGCACGCCGGGGCACGAGACCGGGACCGAGAGGTTGAAGACCGCGTCGGTCTCGTAACCGACACTATCGAGCGCACCAGAGAGCGCGGCGTGAATCATCGCTCGCGTGTCGGCGATCTTCATGCGCGATCCGGTGCCGTAGGGCCCACCGGTCCACCCGGTATTGACCAGCCACACGTTGACGTTGTGGCGCGCAATCCGGTCGCCCAGGAACTTCGCGTAGACCGTCGGGTGAAGGACCATGAACGGCGCGCCAAAGCACGTGCTGAACGTCGCCCTGGGTTCTGTCACGCCCTTTTCGGTGCCGGCGACCTTGGCTGTATAGCCAGAGAGGAAGTGATACATGGCGCCGGCCGGCGACAGGCGCGCGATGGGCGGCAGCACGCCGAACGCGTCCGCCGTCAGCATGACGATGTTCCGCGGCTGACCGGCTTGCCCCGACGGCACCCAATTGTCGATGAAGTCGT
>AR_comb_assmDRAFT_10312723_pt1 | contig 10956 bp, 9 predicted proteins | sample ArasoioldDNA_FD_10543 | JGI IMG/M metagenome (IMG submission 10543) | reverse complement strand
CCCATTTTGCTCATAACCGCTAACCAATAGCGGCTCTAGCCGCTGAACGTTTAGATGCGACCCCATTTTTTTCCCTCTCTTCCAAATCAAATGTCACTACCAGTGGATTGTGATCGCTTAAGGCAAGTATTTCCGGATTCTCGATCACTTCATAGGAAACAACTTTTCCGGCGAGGTTTTCGCTCGCGAACATATAGTCGTTTACCCAAGGAGAATCACTCTTGGCATGGCGCAGCGTTCGCGAACGTTCCTTGGAGAAAGCTCCTTGGCAATCGACCAAGCCAAAATCCTCGAGCCGGTGAAAGAAAATGCGGTGGGAATTGTTTCGTTGTTTCGGATCGAACTGGATCGAGGCGTTAAGGTCTCCACCAAGAATGACTCTGGGACGACCGCGTTCCTGCAGTTCGCCATTAAACAGGGGTGTGAGGTCGCTGAGCATGCGGTGAAGAGTTGTGATTGAATAACCGTGCACATCCAATAGCCCGTGTATGCTAACTACAACCAGTGTCGATTCGTCTGGTAAAGTTACCTCACCTACCGTCAAAGCACCTGGGTAATCGTTCCTCTCTAGGTGAACTTCTGTTAAGGATAGATTCCTAGTCATCACACCCGAACCCCATCTGCGAGTTCCACCAATCTCGCGCCAAACACAACCCCGTTTCTGACGCTCTGGTGTCGGCGCTGACTCTTGGAGCAGCGCAACGTCGGCGGCAATTTCTCTGTCGAGATAACCCCACGCTTTGTCCGCCACATTTCGATGTGTCCAATGCGCCATATTCCAGGAGGCAATTTTAAGTTTCATAAAGGAAGCTTGTTTCCCGTCGTGTCGCCCGATGGCTTCTAGCGTTTAATTTTTAAGATATGCCCCAACAAGAACTCATGATTTGTGCCGCGCCCTGGCTCAATTCTATCGCAACATATCCCATCGTGTGATGATACCCTTCAATGGTGGACGCGAATTACCGTTTTCCGTGATGAGCACGGCCTCCAACAGCGCTCGATTCGCGAACATCGCACGCACAGTCTGAACCTCTTCGGCGGCAACGACGAACGCGCATGTTTCGTCGCTTTCTTCGTCCCGTAGTAGCCGGATCACTCGGACGCCATCGAAATCGGGAACCGGCCGCCCTGCTGCTTTCGCAAGCCACCGAGTAATCCCATTTTCCGTAAGGAGCCCGGCGAACTTGTAATTGTTATAGACTGGAAATTGCGAAAAATCGCGGCGTTTAATTAACTGCAGCACGCTGGTCAATACTTGTTCTGGCGTGACCGTGTCGACCTTCGTGCGAAAGGTTGGGATCACCCTCAAAGGCGCTACCAATTCCTCGAGTAATTGATCAAGTTGCTTGATGGTCGAGTGCGTCGGTACGACCGGATAGTCGGCTTCGCCGAGAGCTTCATGTACGAGCGCGTTGCGGATCCCTGCCAGCGTAAATAAAACATCGGCATCAACGGAATTTGGATTTGCGCGGACGTAGTTCCTTACTACGACGTTGAAGGTGCCATCTCGCCGCAGCAGACCTACTTTGCGACCGAGTTGAACATCGAGTCGATTGAATCGGTAGAGAAAGGATTGGATGCGCTTGCGTTCGTCTGCCGTCATTTCACCTTCACCCGCCCACTTGGCGATACGCCTTCTCAATCAAAGGCTTCGCACGTTCGAAGTCCTCTTCGGATTCTATCGACACTTCCGTGTCCCCTGTACCTACGTGATTCAGGTTTGACACATCGCGAACAATATCCATAGCAGGCTTAATTTCCTTTGGATCAAGCTTCAGATAGATGGAGAGTTTTTTGTTCCCAATCCACATGGAAGCGATGTTCTGACTGATTTTATAGGCGATATAAAATTTCTTCGGAACCTCCTCTATGGCCGTGTCCAAACCCGTGATGAATTCTCTGATTTTCTGCCCTAACTCACGAACGTGTTCCGGCTTCCCTGCGAAATGCTGGTCCACCGTATACGAACCAGTTGCGCGAGTAATCGCCGCCTTTTTGCCAGCCGCAACCATCACTGGATTTTTTGTTGGGGCATCGGCCGTATCTGGAGTAGTGCGCAGTGCCTTGCGGTAAATCTCCTCTAAGTAAAGACACGAGTTAGCGAAAAGCCTATATCGCCAGAGCTCAATGCTCGCGCCCATCATCGAGACAGCATGCGTGTCGTACTTTCGATAATTCGGCGCGAGACAAATCACTCGAATGTCTGACCAGTCGATGGTCACATCCGGAATTGCGCGGCGTGCAACAATTTCGAAATTTCCACGGTGATCGTTAAGCCAAGAAGCATAATACAAGCTTTGGTTTATTAGATCAGATGCTTCGACTTTCTTGTATTCAATTATTACCGGGTTGTCTTCTTCAGACAGCGCAAGCGTGTCGATTCGGCCTGCATGAGTTGCTCCAGTCGAAAATTCCGAGGCAACAAATCGACAATTAAACGTCTGCCCCAAGCTTTTCTCGACTAACGACTGAAGACGTTTTTCCGAATCAAGATCGGATTGTGCAATCGACACTAGAGATTCATTTGCGATTTGGAATAGGGGCATAAGTCACTTTTTCAAATCATTCGCAATTTCGGCGAACTGGGCGAGCGCGGCTTGGAGGTCTTCTACGATCTCCTGGGCGATGATGTCGGGGTCCGAAAGATTGGCGCTGTCTTCGAGGCTTTCGTCTTTGAGCCAGAAGATGTCGAGGTTGAGTTTGTCGCGCTTGAGTAGCTCTTCGTAGGTGAAGGACCGAAAGCGGTCTGCCGGTTTTCGTTCGTGGCGGTTCTTTGGATTGTAACAATCTACGAAGTCGTCGAGATCGCTGCGCTTCAGCGGATTTTCTTTGAGGGTGAAGTGTTTGTTGGTGCGCAGGTCGTAAATCCAGAGCTTCTCTGTCCACGGTTTCTCGGCGGCGGGTTTGCGATCGAAGAAGAGGACGTTGGCCTTGACGCCTTGCGCGTAGAAGATGCCGGTGGGCAATCGCAGTAACGTGTGAACGTCGGCTTGCTTGAGTAGTTCGCGGCGAACGGCCTCGCCGGCGCCGCCTTCGAAGAGGACGTTGTCGGGAACGACGATGGCGGCGCGGCCGTGCTGCTTCAGAATAGTGAAGACGTGCTGGAGGAAGTTGAGTTGCTTGTTGCTTGTGCTCGCCCAGAAATCATCTCGATGCACGATGAGTGATTGTTTCTCTTCGTCGCCGGCTTCGTTGACGATGGTGACGCTGCTCTTTTTTCCGAACGGCGGATTGGTCAGCACCATCTCGTATTCGCCATGTTTTCCGGCGAGCGCGTCTTTCACCATCACCGGCACATGCGTTGCGTCGGACCCGATGCCGTGGAGGACGAGGTTCATGCAACAGAGTCGCGCGACGCTATCGACCAGCTCGACGCCGCGAAGCTGCTCGGTGTTAAGAAAGGTGAGCTGTTTCTTATCGAGCTTGTTGTGGTTGCGAATAAACTCGTGCGCGATAAGAAGAAAACCGCCAGTGCCGCATGCCGGATCGCAAATGGTTTCGTTCGGTTGCGGCTGCATTACATCGACAAGTGCGCGGATGAGCGGACGCGGGGTGAAGTATTGGCCAGCGCCGCCTTTCACGTCCTCGGCGTTCTTTTGTAGTAACCCTTCGTACGCATCGCCTTTCACATCGGTATCGAGCGACGACCATTCTTCCTTATCGATCAGATCAGCGATCAAGCGACGCAGCTTCGCCGGGTCTTGAATTTTGTTTTGCGCCTTGCGAAAGATGACGCCGATCAGTCCCGGTTCTTTGCCGAGTTCTTCGAGCGTGTGGCGATAATGAATCTCAAGTTCATCGCCGTCGCGCTTCAACAGCTCCGGCCACGAATACTTCTCCGGAATCGGCGATTTCTTGTTAAACGGCGGCCGGCTCTGCTCGTCCGCCATCTTCAGGAAGAGCAGAAACGTCAGCTGCTCGAGATAATCGCCGTAAGACAGACCGTCATCCCGCAGAATATTGCAGTAGTTCCAGAGTTTCTGAACTATTTGGGAAGAATGTGCCGTCATTTGAGGCGGAATAAGTTTTGAACCTGGCGACGCACCTCGTCGTGTTTTCGGCAGATCGGACACTTCTTCCCCCATTTTACTTTGGCAGGCTTCATCTTCTTATCGCGTGGGTTGAAGAGATGCGTTGCAAGACACTCAGCCTTCGCCAACTGGCTTTTCGTTTTGATACAGAAAGCCTTTATCCGAGTTGCCTGAAGCAGATATGCGGACTTCTCATAACTTTTAAGACGTCGCCAGCTTCCGCCTTTGCCGATATAGAGGCATCTGTTGCCCTTCCAGAATCCGTACACAATCGGTCCGGAGAGAGAAGATCCTGCCCAGTCCAACATATTTTCCGCGCGCTTCCCGAGACCATGCCCCGTAATATGCTTTAAGTGTCTGCTGGCGGTTACGTCATTTAATTCACTCCGCGCATCTCGATAAATCAATATGCAGGAAGCATCGTCGAGAAGTTCGTTAACGAATTTCTGCCGTACGGGCTTCGAGAAGGTTGGAGGTTTTCCGACACCTCTTGGAATGACGTGTGATCGGAGAGTCGCTGTTCGACGTCGCCATAACTCATCTAGTTTGTCAGAGAATTGCTTGGCAGCTGACATGATTTGTTCAGTTAAAACCGCCACCCTTCGCGACGCATTAAGCCGAGCAGGCTAATGCTTGGAATCCCGAGCTCACGGCAGACATCGGGGATAAAATGGGTTCGCCGGGGCCGACGTTTTTCTGCTGCCGGTGTTTCCTGAGTTACAACAATTCCACCACGTAATCGCGCCAACGCGATTACGTATGCGTCGGCTTCCTCGTATTCAGCTTTCGGGTCCCGCAGACCAGTGAATTGACTTTGGATCGACAGGGCTTCGCCGAGCACTTCCGGTGTCGGGACAAAGATGTTTTCGTTTTCTTCGGCCCATCTAATTAACTCGGCTGTCCCGACAATTTTGACCTCCTCATGGACTAATGCAGGCGCAACAAATCGACCGGCTGTTATCAAGGCGCTGATCCGAGTAACGAGAGTTGGGAAAACATCCATCGGATAAGGCCGCGCTTGCCATTCCATCAGCGAACTCGCGTCAACCGAGTACGGCACTTGCGCACCATTACTCATCAGTCGCGGCTTCGCCTGGTCCTCCGCGCAGATGGTTTCTCAGAATTTCAAAGTGCTCGAACCGCAGATCAAGATAGCGAGCGGCATCGACTGTTGTCAGTCGATTAGCCGAGAGAGCTTCCAAGACCAACTGCGCGAAAGGACGGCCTGCACGGCTTACCGCTTTTTCAGCGGGGCTCGCGAAACCACCTCGCCGTGGCCGGAGGGTTGAAACGTACGAATCCCAGTCGGCTCGCCAGTGATTATAGCGATTCCACGTCATAAATCCTGATTCGCGCAATCTAGTTGCCATCGCCAAGGGCGTGATTTTGAAAGTGCGAGCCACTTTGCGGACATCGGCAACGTCCCAACTGGAATCCGATAAACCTTGGTTTCTAATGATTGTGCGAAGGGCTGTTTCAGGAACCAGCGCATGACTCGCCGCGACTTCAGCAAATCGTTCGACTTTTTCCCATTCAACTGACGATCGTGTTTCACGGAGTGCAGACACTTCCTCGTTTGCAGCCGCCAACATCAAATGAGCAAGTTCGTGAAAAATTGTGTACGCTTTCGCTTCTGGCATTTCTTTCCCGTTAATCGCAATCACCGGAAGAGGCATGCGAAGTAACGCAAGGCCGCGCGTTTCCTCGAGCTTCACTTTCGGAAATTGAAAAACCAATACGCCAAGTTGTTCGATTGCTGCGCGCCATGCGCTCCACGCGCGCCATTCGTTCGGCCAGTCAAGCTGAGTCATGCTATCAATCCCAGTTGCTTCTCGCATTTGTCGTCCCACTTCGACTGGCGGTTCATTCAAGTGCGCTCGCAAAGAGAATTCGGGAATCGGCTCACCCAATTCTTCCAGAAGATTGAGCGCATTTTCTCGACGATTGAGCATTTGTCGTAGCGCCAGCCGCAGTTCTGGAGATTCATGACCGGGGTCAACTCCCGGCAGCCGTCGGTACTCCGCCGCCAGGGGTGGCAGTTGCGGTGGTCGCGATAGGAAGAAGACGCTGAGCGGTCGGTGGAGAAACTTTGCCAATTCTTCGACCTGTCGGAATGTCGGTTGTCGTTCCCCTTTCTCCCATGCTTCCACGCGCTCTTCTTTGACTTGTAAGCGTTTCGCAACTCGTTCGAGAGGATAACCGCTTTCTTCGCGTGCCCACACGAGCAGCGACGGGTTGACGGGTATTGTCTCGAATGTGGGCATCGCAGCTACAGGTTACCGGCTCCGTTTGTGATTGCCAATCTCCCCGAGAACGCCTGCTGAAGGATCGCTTGCCGAAGCTGAGCGCTGCGTTGGAGGCATTCGGATACAGCCTTCTGAAACTCCTCGACGACGCTCAAGCGCCGCTCCACCTCCGCTACAATCCGTGTTTGCTCCATGAGTGGGGGTAGCGCAGTGGGCAATTGGCGAAATTTCTGAATGCCAAACGCCGCTTGCGTCGTTGCGCGACTCCCTTTGGAGAATTGCCTTTGCGTTTCGGGGCTCTCAATCAGAATCTGAAGGAAACCGTGCCGTGTTGACATCGGAGAGGGCTGTATAAGTACAACATTCGCGGAGAGCGCGTAATCAAACGGTTGCTTTAAGCGGACCGCTTTCCCGACGGTGCCAATCTTGCCTACGATGAAATCACCGTCGCGCAATTGGTAGCGCTGCTGATGTTCCTCAAAGACTTTGCGGCCTACTTTTCGAGCGTTCAGCACGTCAATGTTGCCGTCGACCCGCGCATCTCCAATTCCGATATACGGCACTCCGTCTGGGACTTCCGCTGGAGTGCGATGGCTTGGTTGTGGATCAACTATCTCAGCAAGAAGTTCCATGGGGCAATACGTCCAGCCTGCTGGCAGGGCCGGAAGATCGGTGCGATCCAACGTTTTTGGCTCTTTGTATCTGCCTTTGGCGTTCCATTTCTCGCGACGATCCTTTAGAATGCGCTGCAAGAGTTGTTCGCCGGTCTCGTAGGTACGATTTTCCTGGCGCGCGAGTTCGGCTTCGGTCGGAACAAGGCGACCCTCGCACGCCGCTTTCAGCACGGTAGCGCGGTAACGTTTCAGAGCGGTTTGCACCCGCTTCAGCAACGCCACTCCTGCATCCAATCGCGTGAACTGCTTTTCGATTTCTGCGACGATCTGCTCTTGATAGTCGAGCGGCGGGACGGGAATATCGAGGTCCTGAAAAAAGATTGGAGGAACGCGAAGCTGACCTGCAGCTCCACGCATACTTCGTTTCGCTTCGCGCCGGACTTCGGGACTGAAAAGAAACCACAAAAGATACTTCGGATTGAGTTCGGGCTTAGGACGAAACACATGAAACTCGGTAGAACCAGCCGCGCGGCCTCCGTGTAGGCCGGACGCCAGCGCATACTTTCCATTTTCCATGCACGGCGTAATCTTCGCGAAGACAACGTCGCCATCTTGAAATGGTGTATAGCCTTTCCTGACCTCGCCCCAACGCTTCGTTTGTCGCGCGTCCAAGCGACCGCTCTCTTCCTCGACGGCTTTCATTGGAACAAATGACACGAGTGAATCGTTGTCTATTTCGCTGTCGAAACCGCGCGGATTTAGCTGTGCCACTTCGGCTAAGCGTTTGAGAGCAGTGATCATTTCTGTCCCTTCGGCACGTCAAATAACAAGACGGCGAGTTGAAGCTCGCGATTAGGATCATCCGTACTCGCAAAAAGGAACCGCCACTCAGTCTCGCTAACCTGACGAATCAATTTCTTGCAATTCGCGTGCGTTTGAACCACCGCAGGAGCTTTCGCCAGGACGTCGGCGAAAGCCTTATTACGATTGAAGACTAAAAGGGCAGCCTTTGTGTCGCGCCAATGTAAGTAACCGAGAATCTGATCAATCGCTTTGAGTAGCTCAGCCTCTCCTTTCCATATCCTACATTCTGCGATGAATACGTTGCGATCTCCTTCGCGAATCAAGATGTCTGTTTTACCTTGATAATTAAACGTCTCACCAGTCGCGCGCCCGTGATATTGGCCGTTTAGTTGAACGAGAAAGTGGCTTCTTAAATCTTCTTCGCCCATATGAGCAAAGGCCTTCGGACTTCGCTCGATGACGTGCACCATGCTCCGAATGATCGACAGGATGTGGTCATATTCCTTCTCATCGAGTGCTGGTTCTGGGACATAAGCCTTCTCCCTGACTACCGGAGCGCGGACTGGCTGCTTCCGTTGGACATTCGGGATAGCGTAGGTACTAGGAGCGTTCGCGTCCGCCCGGATCGGCAAGCCGATGCTGGCAAGAACAGCTCTATTCGAGAGAAGACGCTTCTTCCGGAACTCGAAAAGCTCATGGATAAGGCGCTCAAGCGAGGCGTTGTGCGCTTCGCATGCCGTCCTGATGTTGCGCAAGTAACCGTTGATCTCCGCTAGCGCGCTCTCGAGGCTGCGCTTTACATTGTCGCCGACCAAGCGATCGCCTTTGATGTAGAATTCGAGATATTCGTCAGTAACGACTGCGCGCGGCGGCGACAAAGTGAACGAAGACGGCTGACACCAAAAAAGCTGACCATCTCCCGTGAAGGGCACTTTGATGTGCACCTGCATGCCCTTTACGATTATCGGACGGCCCAGACCATAACCGCCCCGCATTGGATCGTGACTAACATCGATATTGACTTCTCCTGAACTCGCGATGAAAGGCTCGCCAAGCGTGATCGGCTCGATCGAATACTTATCGATGAGATGAGCTGCCAAGTCCGATTCCGAGACGCTTAGTACGTAGTCTTCCGCGAGCTTATTGATATGTTCACGCAGTTGCTTGTGCTGGTTCTCAAGAACAAGCGTGAGATCATACTTGCTGAATAAGAGATCCATTAAGCAGCTAGAGTGAGGTTCAGTTCTTCCATAAGCGGCCAAAGCTTTTCGCCGAAAGCTTTGTAGATCGGGCCGAGAACATTGTCGGCTTCGAGGTGTTCGCGATCAACGCTGCCGCTGGCGCTGATGTAATCGCGCATCTTCTCCAACCAAGCGAGTTGGTCGGAAGTGAAAGCGATTCCGGCGGCGCGCTTCTCCTCGAGCCATGCAGCGAAGCGTTGGCGAACGTGTTCTTCGAATGGTTCGAGCGGAGTTGTAGGTTCGATCGCTGTTCTAACTAAACTAACTAAGTCTGTAAATCGGCGTGTCTGAGAAGAACGGCTCGCAGAGCCGTGGCTACAATTCTTCTCGAAGGCGTGCCAGATTTTCGGGACAGGTTGCGGGCCGAACTCGGGTTTTAGTTTAGCTTCGAGTTCGCGCAACGATTCTTCAGTCAGGCGCTGTTTGAATGGTCGGCTGTAGAGGATTTGAAGGGCTTCGATCTCAGCTTTGTGCTGCTCGATGTAATCGCGGAAGGATTTGATAGTGTCGCGCGCGGCTTTGCTTGTTTTTGCATCAGCGCCGGCGAAGAGGAGTTTGTCTTGCGAGACGGTATCTATGGTTTGATCGGCTGCGCGTTGGATATCGAGGATCTTTTTTCGGAGATCGGGATTCGTGGCGATGGGAGCGACGGCTTGGGTTGCGAGAGTGGCGTATGCCTCTGGCTTGCGGTCTTCGGGTAACAAGCGAGACGCATGTTCTACTTTATCGGGATCGATAGCGTCGAGGAGGTCGCGCGCGATATTCGATAGCGTTTTGCCGCCGGAAAGCTTTTCGACTTCGGCGCGCAGGTCCGGTTCGATGCGCTTCTCAAGTCGGATAAGTCTGCCAGCTAACGAGGAGAGCAACTCAGGTTCTCTCGCGCCGATGGCGATGTGTTCCATCAGTTTCTCCAGCGGCACGCCTGGTTTTTGTTCAAGCGGACGCGAATCGGTCTTGTCGCGTTCGCAGACCCCTACGGCATCGACGATGACGAAGTGCGTTTTTGTTTTCGCGTCGGGCGTGACGGATTGGAAGTCGGTGTCGGAGATGACGCGGACGCCGCGGCCTTTCATCTGCTCGAAGAAGCTGCGCGATTTTACTGAGCGCATGAACATCACGATCTCGAGCGGTTTGATGTCGGTGCCGGTAGCGATCATATCGACCGTGACGGCGATGCGAGGGTTCGGGCTATTGCGGAACCGTTGAATCAACTCCTTCGGGGAAGCCCCGGTGGTGCGGTAGGTGATCTTTTGGCAGAAGTCGTTTCCTTTATCGAACTCTTCGCGCACGATTTTTACGATGTCGTCGGCGTGTGAGTCGTCCTTCGCGAAGATGAGCGTCTTTGGAACGGTTGTGCGGCCGGGAAAGATTTCGGTGAAGAGGCGGTCGCGAAAGGTGCGAATGACCGTGCGGATTTGATCGGGCGCGACCACTGCGCGATCAAGCTCGTTAGGGGCATAGGCGAGGTCTTCGTCAAGCTGTTCCCACCGGACCTTGCGCGTGAGCCGGTCGCGTTTATCGACATAGAAACCTTTCTCGACGTGACTGCCGGCGGCAGTGATCTCCGTGTCTATTTTGTAGACGTCATAGGGGACGTTCACGTTGTCGGTGACGGCGTGCTCGTGGCCGTATTCCATGACGAGGTTCTTATTAAAGAAGCCGATGGTCTGCTTCGAAGGCGTGGCGGTGAGGCCGATGAGATAGGCGTCGAAGTATTCGAGCACCTGGCGCCAGAGATTGTAGATGGAGCGGTGGCATTCATCGGTGATGATGAAGTCGAAGGTCTCGATCGGGACGTTCGGGTTGTAGACGACGGGCGGCGGCTGTTTCCAAAGCGATTCGCGCAGCTCGTAGCCGGAGCGTTCGTCGATCTCCTCGTCGATCTCTTCGCCGCGCAGCATGGAGTAAAGGCGCTGGATGGTGGAGATGCAGACGCGGCTGACCTTGTCCAGCTGCGACGATTTCAGGTGCTGGACGTTGTAAAGCTCGGTGAACTTGCGGCCGTCGTCGGGCGTGACGA
>AR_comb_assmDRAFT_10675811_pt1 | contig 10958 bp, 8 predicted proteins | sample ArasoioldDNA_FD_10543 | JGI IMG/M metagenome (IMG submission 10543) | reverse complement strand
CCTATGCTGACACCAGTGGAGTCAGCCGTGGCTGAGGATGTTAATGCACCGGAGATTATCGTTTTCCGTATTCGAGTTGATCGGATCACCGGAGTATCGGAAGGCATTGCTTCGGATGAGTTCGTGCTCATAGAAGATGCCGCTGATGGTTGTTACAGAGCTCGTTGATAGAAATGCGAGCCAAACGAGTCATTTCATTGCGCGAGGCGACGCTCGATCGATCCGATTATCGAGGTTGAAGTTGTCGAGGAGAAAAGGCTATGAGCGAACGAATGAAAATCTTGATCGGATACGATGGTTCAAAGTGTGCTGAGGCGGCACTGCAAGACCTGACACGTGCTGGATTGCCAGTAGAAGCTGACGTTGTGGTTATGTCAGTTGCAGACGTCTTTCCTCCTCCGCAAATCAAGAACGAAGACGCTTTTCCTCAGAATCCGCCGGCCGCAGTTAGACGAGCTCACGAACATGCAGTGAAAGAAATTGAGGACGCGCATGATTTGGCCCAGAAGGCCAAGGATAAGCTGGGAAGGCTATTTCGGCATTGGGAAATTCGAGCCGAGGCGTGTGGCGATTCGCCTGTTTGGGCGTTGGTAAAACGGGCATATAAATGGAAGCCAGACCTTATTGTGGTTGGTGCTCATGGTCACTCAGCATTGGGAGGCCGGTTGATCCTGGGCAGTGTATCTCTCAGGGTTCTCTACGAAGCTGGGACGACCGTTCGAGTGGCCCGAGGTCGAGTGGGAGTTGACGATGTTCCCGTACGCATAATCGTGGGCATGGATGGTTCAACGAATTCTCAAGCCGCGCTGAACGCGGTTGCTAAAAGATCGTGGCCGAAGGGCAGCGAGGTTCGATTGATCACAGCCCTCGATACGGTTTTATGTCTCGGTGCAGCTTCTGAGGAGGAGTACAAAACCATTAAATGGTTCGAGGTTAGCAATGAAAACGATCTGATTTATCTGCGACACTCCTTTGAGTCGCTAGCCGAGAAGCTCCGCAACACTGGCCCGAATGTTTCAGTTGAGTTTAAGAAGGGCGATCCAAAACAAATTCTCGTTGACGAGGCCGAATCCTGGAAGGCGGATTCGATCTTCGTGGGTGCAAAGGGGACGCGAGGAATTGAACGACTCATGCTAGGTAGTGTCTCAGCCGCCGTGGCGGCACGGGCACACTGTTCGGTCGAAGTTGTCCGTCCAAAAGCGAGCTGAAGGAAAACACTCACAAAGGGAGTCCTCGGATTACCGCCTTACGTACTGATTCAACAACCTTGCAAAATAGGATCTGAGGCGGTCAACGGTCTAAGAGCTTTTCCAGCCATCCCCGTTTAGAAGCAGTGGCAACCTTTGTCTCAGACTTCTCGGGTGTGGCTCTGTGTCCGGTGATTTTGTCGATATGTATGCGATAAAAGATCGGAGTCAAAGAATGGGGTTGATCGCGGTGCTCTTGTGAAATATAGGCTGGCTCCCACCACACTGGACGCTGCTGCAGTAACGAGTGCGCTTTAATTCGTGCCTTCTCATACTCAGCCTTATCCGGTAATTCTTCGTATCGTCCGAACAGAATAATACTCACCCAATTGTTTGGGTCGATTATTTCATCGATCTCAAAACTCACTAGAGGATTCACTCGTAGCCACTCGACCTTCTGTCCGAGCGTTGTAAACCCGTAAAGGTAGGTGCCATCAAAGGCAAAGTTGATTGGGACTATATATGGTTGGTTGTTCAGCGAACAGCTGAGTCTGCCCACGCTAGCCTTGCGTAAGGCGCTGTGACACTCATCAATGGTCATCTCATGAATAAACATAGCGACGAATCCTGCTTTACAGTCTTACCCGGTAACGGCAATCATCGTTCCTTTGACCAGGGTATTTTTCTTGCAGCTTTACACTAATTGGCCACCACAATAATGAGGTAAACGGGGAAACTCACACAGGCCAGTGGGTTAAAGCTCGCTACCCTTCTGACTACCGATTCTTCGGGATTTTCTTAATCGCGGGAGTCTTCGAACTTCTGAGGATTATTAGCCTTTTGCCGGACCGCAAAACCGCTAAGAAAGGCACGAACATTGCGAATCATTCGCTTAGAAAAGCGTTAAGCGGAGTTATGCCGAGTGGAATAGAAATATGTGTTTAAGGCAGCAGGCTTTATGACTTCGATGAAGCAACCGCGATGTCGCTAAAAAAGGAAATTCATATGCGCAAAGCTCTACTGATAGCGACGCTGGTTTGTTTAACCTCTCTTACAGCATCAGCACAAAGTTGGACCTTTACACAAGACGGTGTGGAATATGTTCTGGATCTACCGTCGGCAACGTGGCGCGTCGCATCACGAGTCGATGTACATGAGCATGTGGATTTTGTGAACGGAAGCAATGAGGTCGAAGGTTACTTACGACTAACTAAAATACTGGTCAGTTCTGACACCACTCCTGCCAACTTATTTCAGTCGGATGAGAAGTGGAACCTTCAACATTTACCGGGGTACGTAGCTTGTAGTGCCTGCAGCGGCGAAGCATTCAGCGGTTACCTTAGCGGCGCGGCTTTTTCTTACGAATATATTAGTGCCGGTCGGACCATGGCTGGACGAGTCTATTACCTTCAGCGGGATAAGAGAACGTTTTACGCGCTCCGATTTACAATCTCGCGGGCCAAGCTTCAAAGCATTCGCGAGGAAATGGACTTTATCGCTCGAAGCTTCCGAATAAGATGATTCTGTAAAGTCACTGACCTTAAAAGAATCAATTAACGATCGTAGCGAGAACAAGTTTTATAACTCACCTAGTTAAGAGTGTAAGGAGATCAAAATGCGACATACTATTGAGCCCTCATCATTGAAAACTGGCTTAGTTGCCTTCGGTGTGCGTAATAACTTGCGACCAACCAGACTTGAAGTGCTTGGACCAGCTAAAGACGTTGAATCAGATTTTTGGCTCGAAGATGGACTGCTTCTGTCTGGAATCGACTTAGACCCGGACGGTAAATGCGGACCTTACATAGAGATCATGCTGCAGTCCCAAGCTCAAAACCATATGACTCATTCGATTGCAGCTGTGAAAAGAGTGGAGCTACAAACCAGCCAGGGAATTGATGAGTCGTTGGAAATCGAGGACGCATCTGGCGCGGTAACCATCATGCGTTTTGAAGGATAAGGCCACAGGTGATTAGGTGAATGTCAGCAATCTGCGCCCCAAGCCTTCTTTCAACCAGGCGAGGATCATTCCGCGCCCACCTCGAGGTTCCGGCGCGCCGCCACCATCAGCCGCTTCTCGATCTCGATCGCCGTGAAAGCAAAAGAACCGAGTCCCGCGCAGATGCTCAGATCAATAGGGGAGAGCATCTGAGTGCCAAACATCTCTCGGAGGGGATGCAAATAGATCACGGCCAACTGTAATCCGACAGCCGCCAGAACCATCGCTAGCAACAAACGGTTCGACGCAACTCCAATACGTAAGAGCGAATCGCTCGAGGAACGAACAGCGAGAGCCTGCCCAACCTGCAGGAACGCAAGCGTCGTGAACGTCATCGTCTGCCAGTTTCTTGCGCCAGCCGACCAGTACCAGTAGCCAACGCCGAGGGCTACGACTGCGATCAGAATGCCGAGCCAGATGATGTGGCGGCCCATGCCGCGCGCAAATATGTTTTCACCAGGGGCATGAGGAGCACGCTGCATAACGTCGCGCTCGGATCTCTCCACGCCAAGACCGAGTCCGAGGAGGCCGTCCGTAAGAAAGTTGAGCCATAGAAGTTGCAACGGAAGCAAAGGTAACGGCATACCAGCAAGTGGGCCCAGGATCACGGTCAGAATCTTGCCGATATTGCCTCCGATTGAATACTTAATGAACTTGCGGATGTTGTCATAGATGGTCCGGCCCTCTTCGATAGCGGCGACGATCGTGGCGAAGTTGTCGTCGCGCAGCACCATCTCGGCCGCTTCCTTCGATACGTCCGTTCCTGTGAGTCCCATCGCGACGCCGATATTCGCCTTCTTCAAGGCGGGCGCGTCGTTGACGCCGTCTCCGGTCATCGCCACAACATGCCCGCGAATTTGCAGCGCACTAACGATGCGGAACTTGTGCTCGGGTGAAACTCGTGCGTAAACAGAGACACCTTCCACGGTGGCACACAATTCTTCCTCTGACATACGGTCGAGTTCCATCCCAGTCACAGTACGGCTCCCATCTGACGCGATGCCCAGATCCCTCGCGATGTAGGAAGCCGTAAGCGGGTGGTCTCCAGTAATCATCACCGGGCGGATGCCGGCCGAGCGGCACTTGTACACAGCCTTTCTCACTTCCGGGCGTGGTGGGTCGATCATGCCGACGACTCCGACAAACGTCAGTTCACTTTCGAGTTTGAAAAAATCTCCGTTCAGCGGCACAAGTCCCAGCGGACGGATAGCAACGCCTATTACTCGCATGCCCTTGCTAGCGAGTTCGTCGTTCGCACCGGTGATGCAGGCGCGCAACTCCGGTGTCATGGGCACGATCCGCCCTTCGTTCAGTGCGAATCTTGATAGTTCCAGCAACCCGTCCACCGAGCCTTTCACGAAGGCAAGACGAGATGCATCTTTCTCATCGAGGCTGAGTCGCCACGCGCCGCGCAAGGCTTTCGGCAAGCGCTCCGTGGATTTCGCCCACTCATGCACTGTTGTCATCCGCTTCCGCTGTGAATCGAAAGGCAACTCGGCGACTCGCGGGAAGGTCGCGTCAAGCTGTTCCTTCCATAGCCCAACACGAGCGGCCGCGACGAGTAGGGCACCCTCTGTGGGATCGCCGAGTATTTCGAAGTCTCCAGGCTTGCCGTTTTGTCGCACCGACGCGTCGTTGCAAAGAGCACCGCCAATCAGGAGCAACGCGAGCGCAGGATCGAGCGACGTGTTGTGCATCAACTCGATCGGATGAGAGCCGCTGACTTCTTCATCCCCGCTCACAAGAGTCAAGGCATGTTGATGAGGTTGTTCGGAAAGTTCGAGACGATGACCGGCCACGTCGAGCACGGTCACGGTCATGCGGTTTTCTGTGAGCGTACCCGTCTTGTCCGAGCAGATGACCGTCACTGAGCCGAGTGTTTCTACAGCCGGGAGCTTTCGGATCAACGCATTCCGGCTTAGCATCCTCTGCGCGCCGAGAGCCAACGTGATGGTCACAACGGCCGGCAGTCCTTCCGGGACTGCTGCAACCGCGACGCTCACGGCGGTCATTAGCATCAGGCCTAGTTCTTCGCCGCGCAGCAGGCCCAAACCAAAGATCAGAGCCGCAACTGCAATCGCTATCAACCCAAGAACTTTGCCCAAGTGGTCCAACCTGATTTGGAGTGGTGAGTACTCGCGTTCTACATCCTGAATCAAGCCAGCGATCCGACCGAGCTCCGTACGCATTCCCGTTTCCACGACTACGCCGACGCCTCTGCCGTACGTTACGACGGTGCCTGTGTATGCCATATTCCGCCGATCGCCGAGAGGGATATGTTCTTCTGTCAAAGATCGAATCTCTTTCTCGACCGGCTCCGACTCGCCTGTGAGTTGAGCTTCGTCTACACACAAGTTGACAGATTCAATAAGCCGGCAATCCGCTGCGATTTTGTTGCCAGCTTCGAGCAGAACGACATCACCAGGCACGAGATCGCGTGCCGATTTATATTGAACTTGTCCATCGCGGCGGACGCGGACCAGGGGCACTGCCAACTTCTTCAGCGCTGCCATCGCACGTTCTGCCCGGTATTCCTGCATGAATCCCAATGCTGAAAAGAGAACTACGATTGCCACGATGACGGCCGCATCTCCGACGTCGCCAACCAGCGTTGAGACCAAAGCCGCTGCTAAAAGGATAAGGACCATCACCGCAGTCAACTGTTCCCAAAGAATTCTGAGCGGATTTTTCGGCTTCGCCTCAACCAGCTCATTCGATCCATACTCTTCGGCACGCTTCGCTGCTTCGGCTTCATCCAGACCGGACGACAAGTCGGTTTGCAGAAGCGCGAAGACTTCGGGCGCTTTCAGCGAATGCCAAATAACGCGGCGATTCCGTTGGTCTTTACTCTCACTCATCTTGTAGATTCGATCAGATTTCATAAACTTGCGGCTTGAAAAAAGAAAAAGACCTTTTGCGCGCTCATATGCATTCGCAAAAAGTCTTGATCTTTACTCCTGTGAGCTAGGCCGCCACTGCTTGTGCGACCGTGCGGACGTTCACCAAAGCCTTTGATAGGAAGTCGACCAATACCCTAATAAACGATAAAAAATCGGCGCTGTCATCATGTCTGAATAGCAACAACCATTCCGAGAGCTGTCAGCTCAATTCGAGAACGACACTCTCAGTCGTTAGAACTGCAAAGTATCAGCAAAGCGGTCGCTTCCTTCGATCATTGCTTTCACATTCACGTGAATGGATAAAATGTGGACCCAAACCGCACGTTTTTTGCTGACGAAATTGAAGGAAACTTGCGCAGTCGGTTGCGCAAAAGTTCGCTCCAGATAGGAGCTGTCAGCTGGAAGCCAGATATGCGAATTCGTTTTTCGGATAGAGTGAGCCGATTCTATGCGACGAAGCGCCCGTGGTCCTGACACGCTGTTCTAATGGGCCTTTAATTGCTAAGAGAACAGTATTACTTTGTGCCAGCACTGTGATGCTAAGGAGATATCGCCGTTCATAGTCTTATCATCACGCAGACTGGTTATTGCAAATTAGAGCGTATACTTGCGGTGGAATTTCAGTTCTATCAACCCCGCAAAGGAAAGAGAATGACTAACACGGCTCCAAGAAATCTGACCTCAATTGTTCTTTGGTCAACCGCATGGGGATTGCTACTGATAGCAAGTGCAATAGTACTAAAAGGTAACCCAGTCAAAGAGTGGGTCCAAGCGGTTCTCTTTATTGGGGCGCTGACGGTCGTTCTATGGCAAGGTCATCGACTTTCCTGCCAATCCTAGGTGACCGACCATCAGATTTTTCACATTATATTTGGCGAAAACCTATACCCACCTGCAAACGTGCATTTCGAAGATCGCGGACTCGTTACTCCAGCGTCTTCGCGATGATTTCCTCTTCGAGCCGCACCTGATTTGAAAAGCATGACACTCATCAACACTGATGGCGAAAGTTCCAGTGTCAGAGCATGACTAGAAAGAGACCAGAAAGGTGAGCATCATTCCAAGGAAGATCGGATTTCTCGAAAGGCCGACGCAATCCACTCTGCCCAATTTCTTATCGCATTGCGTGCGATAAAGGGAACTGATTCGTCGAAGGCGAGGATGCCCCAGGATGCCCCAGATTGTTCCGCCAACTTCATCAACGTTTAGTGTCGATTCAACCTCCGGGCTAGGCACGGATGAGGCGCGACGGCGCTTCACCGCGATTGGCCCTAATGAACCCGTTTCCTCTCGCCGCACATCGGGGCTAATTCAGATCCTGCTCCTGTTCGTTAATCCGCTCGCCATCATTCTGCTGGTCGCCAGCGCCATCTCAGCTGCTGTCGGGGAACTCATCAATGCTTCGATCATCGCGCTGATGGTGTTGTTGAGTGCCGCCCTCAACTTCGTGCAAACCTATCGTTCGCAACGCGCCGTTGATCGGATTCGCAGTAAAGTTGCGCCGACAGCCGCCGCACTGAGAGATGGACATTGGATCGATATTCCAAGAAGAGAACTTGTACCGGGGGATGTCTTCCGCCTCACTGCGGGAGATCTCGTGCCCGCGGACGGCTGGCTGTTTAAGGTTCGCGATCTTCACGTCCAGCAAGCAGCTCTGACCGGAGAGTCATTACCTGTCCAGAAGCAGGCCACGGATCTCCGCGTGATTCCGCAAAGCATCAGCGACGATCACAAAGTGTTTCTCGGAACATCAGTGGTCAGTGGCACGGGCACTGCACTGGTCATGGCTACTGGCAAGAACACAACATTCGGCGACATCGCTACCCGTCTCGCCATTAAACCGCCCGAGACTGAGTTCGAAAGAGGCACGCGACAGTTTGGTCTCTTGATCATGAAGACGACCATTATGCTCGTGCTCTTTGTTCTGCTGGTTAGCGTCGCCCTTCATCATAACTTCCTGGAGTCTGTGCTTTTTGCAGTTGCTTTGGCCGTGGGCTTAACGCCCGAGTTCCTCCCGATGATCACAACGGTAACCCTGGGACAGGGCGCCGTACACATGGCCCGAAAGAAAGTGATCGTCAAACATCTTGAGGCGATGCAGAACTTCGGCAGCATTGACGTTCTCTGTAGTGATAAAACGGGCACGCTCACGAGCGGTGAAATGTCATTGGACCAGCACATCGATCCATTCGGTACGGCGTCTGAACGTGTCTTTCTGCTCGCGTACTTAAATAGTTTGCACGAGACTGGAGTGAGTAATCCGCTCGATCACGCAATCAAGAGTCAGGCGATCAAGTTGGGCCAAAGTATCAACCCTCTCGATGCGGCGGTCTTAAAACATGACCATCCCGACATTCATGCCTTTCGCAAACTTGATGAGATTCCGTTTGATTTCGAAAGGCGTCGCGTCTCGGTGGTCGTGGAGAACGAAGGCAAGCGACTGCTGATTACAAAGGGCGCACCGGAGAGTGTGTTGCCTGTCAGCACTTCATATGAATTGAACGGTCAGCAACAGCCGTTTAATAACACGTCGCGAGCGCGCGCAGAAACGACATATCGAGAATTCTGTGCCCGCGGGTTTCGCATGTTGGCTGTTGCGTACTCAGTAGTGCCTGAGCACGAAGTTTACAAGGCCGCCGACGAAAAGAATCTGGTCCTCGCCGGATTTGTTACGTTTTTAGATCCACCGCTGGAGTCGGCGAAGCTCGCCATAGTAGCCCTGAAAAGGGACGGGGTGCGGGTCAAGATTTTGACAGGTGACAACGAACTGGTCACGCGACACATCTGCTCTGAGGTCGGCCTGGAAGAGGGCGGCATTATTCTCGGCGACGAACTGGAGCGAATGACTGATCCTGCACTCGGACACGTCGTCGAACAAACATCAGTCTTTGCCCGCGTCTCACCGGCTCAAAAGAACAGAATCATATTGGCGCTTAAACACCGCAGCCACGTCGTTGGTTATCTAGGGGATGGCATCAACGACGCGCCTTCCCTGCATGCCGCAGACGTGGGCATTTCTGTTTCAACTGCGGTCGATGTCGCCAAGGATGCTGCCGATATTATTCTGCTTGAACGTAGTTTGGATGTACTACACGAAGGCATCATCGAAGGGCGCAAAGCGTTTGGCAACGTGATGAAGTATTTGCTCATGGGAACGAGTTCCAACTTTGGCAACATGTTCAGCATGGCGGTCGCGTCGCTCTTCCTTCCCTTCCTGCCGATGCTGCCCACGCAAATTCTGTTGAATAATTTCCTTTACGATCTCGCACAGGTGACGATTCCCACAGATCACGTCGATAACACATTCATTCACAAACCACAGCGCTGGAACGTCGGGATGATTCGTGACTTCATGATCTACATTGGGCCGATCAGTTCCATCTACGACTTCCTAACATTTTTTGCCTTGCTCAAGGTTTTCAGTGCTTCGGAACAACTCTTTCACACAGGTTGGTTTGTTGAATCCTTGGCGACCCAGACGCTCGTCATCTTTATCATCCGTACTGCTGGCAATCCCTTTCGCAGTCGCCCCAGTCTAGCGCTGACTGCAACGACTGTAGTAGTTGTCATGGCAGCCATCTTGATCCCGTTCACTTCATTGGGACGGATTTTGGGGTTCACCGCTTTGCCGTTAACTTTCTTTCTGTTCCTTGCCGGCGCAACTGTGACTTACCTGTTGCTGGTGGAATTGGTAAAGCGAAGACTAATGCGGAGGCTGTTAGGTTGAAGACTTGGCCTTAACTGTAAGCGCCAGAGTAGAGCACTGCTTTGACACGGTGGCAGGGGATTGGGCTCTTACGAAGGACGGAAAGCAACCCAAAGCCCTGGGGCACCGCTCTAGTTAAAGGCTTGATGCGAAAAATTTGTTGCGCCTAGCTCGGACCAACGTCTCGAGTCTAGATTCCGCTAGGTTTGGCCGTTGCCGAAATGGTGATGCTGTTTGTCACATTCTTCGCTCCACATTTCTTTGCAATGTTGGTTGCCGCACCTTTGCTACCCGCGTCCTTAGCGACGCCGGTTAAGGTGGCAACACCGTGGCTGACCGCGGCCGAGAAACCTTGTGTTTTCAAGCTCGGTGAAGACGCGAATTTATCATTGATGCATTTCTGAATTGCGTCGTCGTCGAGTTCAGCAATGGTGATGTCATTAGTGACGCTTTTGGCGCCGCAGCTCTTGGCGATGTTGGTTGCTGCTCCCTTACTGCCGGCGTTTTTTACTTTCCCGGTCAACGTAGCAGTACCGTTACTAACGGCTGCAGTGATGCCCTGCGACTTGAGGCTGGCGGACGCCGCTAGTTTGTCGCCGATGCATTTCTGAATTCCTGCATCGTCTTTCGGCGCAGTTGCTTTAGCAGAACTATTGCTATTTTGGGCCAAAGTTAGTGCGGGCAGCAGGGCGATGAAAACAAGACTGCAAATTAAGTTTAAAGTTCTTCTCATTTCTGATCTCCTCAACTAACTAATTGACCGAAGCGAAGCTTTCAGTCTTGAAAAATCTCATGATCAAAATATTACTGCGTGGTTTGGTAAGAACAGCCGGGGATAACCGGTCGGGGAAGGGGGCAGGCTGTCGTATTTGCACTGACAGCGATACAGTCAAACGCAATTAAGCCTTCCGGATTTACGAACACACTTGTGTTATCCACGGCTCCGGCTGCAGCTTCATAGCGAGAAGAATTGCCGATCGGCAATCTGATCTCCTAACCAGTATTAATGCCGGTTAGCGATCTTGGACATAACCACGCCTAAGGCAACAGCTCCCAGGGACTTTACGAGCGTAGGATGTTCCGAATAGAACTCACCCAGCTTGTCTACGAGCGACGGGTCATGCTTCTCAGCATGCTCTGCAATTTGTTGAATCGTTTCGGGCGAC
>AR_comb_assmDRAFT_10034926_pt1 | contig 10961 bp, 11 predicted proteins | sample ArasoioldDNA_FD_10543 | JGI IMG/M metagenome (IMG submission 10543) | reverse complement strand
GGGCTTACACTCAGCATCCCGATCGAGACGATAAATATCTCGATCCCGACACGAAGTACTCGGAACATTAGTCGTCGGCGCCCCGAACTTCAAACATCAAACACGAGTGCTTATCTTTGAGTATGGCCAAGACGTTACGACGCAAGTCTTCAAAAAGAGAAGTTATCCTCATCAAGGCGGCTGCCATGTTTAAGGACAAAGGCTTTGCGGCTTCATCCATGCGTGACCTTGCGGAGACGGTAGGTATTGAGGCCGCTAGTTTATACAATCATATTAAATCTAAATCAGAGATTTTACAAGAAATCATTTTCCATGCAGCTACGGAGTGCAATGTTCACCTCGATGAGGTCGATGTAGAAGGAAAATCATCATTAAAAAAAATTGAAGAGATCATACGCTTTCATGTACGGATGATGCTCAATCGTTTTGAAGAATATCATGTAATGACGCATGAATGGATGCATCTGTCAGAACCCTATTTAACAAACTTTATTTCTCAACGCCGCAATTATGTACAACGCCTTGAGGGAATCGTTGATAACGGCATTCGAAATAAAGAAATGAAACCCGTCATTCCGTACGTGGCTGTGCTAACCATCCTTTCTGCTGTCCGTGGTTTGGAATTCTGGCACCGCAGTCAAAAAAGACATTCCCCTGAGCAAATGGAGGACAATATGGTAACTCACCTGATTACCGGTCTGCAATCCTGATGTATCCGCGCTTTTTGGTGCTTTGTCGTTTTAATGTTCAAAGAATTTTTCATCTTAGCAGCCTTCTGTCTTTGTGGTTATTTTTGCCCGATGTCAATACACTTCCATAAACTAAAAGTGAAAGGGGTAAAAAGAGAAACGCCGGAATGTGTTTCGATAGCCTTTGAGATTCCCGACGAAATAAAAAAAGACTTTGCCTTTAAGCAAGGGCAAAGTTTAACAATGAGAACATTTTTGAACGGCGAAGAAATTCGCAGAACCTATTCTATTTGTGCGTCGCCTCTCGAGAATGAGTGGCGGGTGGCTGTTAAGAAACAGGAAGGTGGATTGTTCTCAAATTTTGCAAATGAAACATTAAAGGAAGGTGACGAGCTGGAGGTAATGCCACCGGTTGGAAAATTTTATACTGATCTTCATCCCCAGCAAAAGAAGAACTACGTAGCTTTCGCAGCCGGAAGCGGCATTACCCCAATTTTGTCAATTATTAAAACCGTCCTGAGAACGGAATCGAAAAGTCAATTCACGCTTGTATACGGGAACCGGGACAAGAATTCAATTATTTTTAAAGAAGATCTTGAAGCGCTGAAGGATAAATTTATTGATCGCTTTCGCATCATCCATATTTTAAGTCGTGAGAGAACGGATGCACCCATCAACAGCGGAAGAATTGACTTACACAAACTTAATGATCTAACGAAACTGGTGAACTACAAAATCGCGAACGAGTTTTTTATTTGCGGACCGGAAGAAATGATCTTTTGTGTGAAAGATTTTTTGGAAAGCAATGCAATCGATAAAAGAAAAATTCATTTTGAATTGTTCACTACGCCCGGGGAAAACAAACATTTGACGCGCAAAGTGCAGGGTCCAAGAACCGAGGAAGGCCCAAAAAGTAAGATAACAGTGAAGCTGGATGGAATAAGCTTTGATTTCGACCTGGCGCTCAACGCCGAACCAATTTTAGATGCAGCTCTGAAACGCGGAGCAGACCTTCCATTTGCCTGCAAAGGCGGAGTTTGCTGCACATGCAAAGCAAGGTTAATAGAGGGAGAAGTTGATATGGAAGTGCATTGGGGCCTGGAACATGAAGAAGTTGAACAGGGTTTTATTCTCACCTGTCAATCGCATCCAAAAAGTGAAAGAGTTGTCATTGATTTCGATATTAAATAAATAGGATGAAAATCTTTGTAATTGACTCATATCAAAACATGTCGAAAAAAGCTGCTGATGAGGTCTTCCACATCACACAGGCTCTGGAGGTACCTCTCATCTGTCCCGCATCAGGAGACAGCACGGCCGGTCTATATAAAGAAATGCTGGAAAAAGTCAAACGAAATGACATGAACATCTCAAATTGGCATTTTGTGGGACTGGATGAATGGATGGGTATGAATGAAAATGATGAAGGGAGTTGCCGGTATCATCTAAATCTACAATTGTTTAATCCTTTACAAATAGCCAGGGATAAAATTTGTTTTTTTAATGGGAGAGCGAGTGAGCCCGAAAAGGAGTGTGAAAGGGTGGATGATTATATTCTTCAGCACGGTGGCATTGATGTAGCCATAGTGGGCCTGGGGGTGAACGGTCATGTTGGAATGAATGAACCCGGTACTCCCGGAAACATGCATTCGCATGTTGCGGAGATAACTGAAGCCACGCAAAAGGTCGGGCAGAAATATTTCAAAAGTCAACAAAACCTGAACCAGGGGCTCACACTTGGAATGGCAACATTGATGGAAGCCCGTCATATCATTCTACTGGTAAGTGGAAAACACAAGGCTGCGATCGCCCAAAAAATAATTGAGGAAGAAGTTTCGGAACAATTGCCTGCGAGCTTGTTGCGGAATCATCCTTCATTTAAGATTTTCATGGATGAAGACGCTGCTGAAAAAATGCTGCAGCGATAAAGCAAATGAAACAAATTATCGGAATTGATCTTGGGGGTACTCATCTAAGGGCAGGCTTGGTGCTTGGAAATTCTTTGTCTTCTATAGTCACCCAACGAATCAATTCGAATGGAACGACCAGCGAAGTTTTGAAGGACTTGTTTTCTCTTACTGATAAATTGCTTACCAGTTCAGTAGAAGCCATAGGTATAGGTGTTCCCGGACTTGTAGATGTAAACAATGGAACTGTTTATGACGTCGTTAATATTCCGTCCTGGAAACAAGTTCCTTTACTACAATTAATGAAAGAACGCTACGAACTGCCGGTTTTCATAAATAACGACGCCAACTGTTTTGCTCTTGGTGAATTTTATTTCGGAAAAGGCGAAGGTGCCGATTCAATGGTGGGTTTAACCATAGGCACCGGGCTGGGAACCGGAATCATAATCAACAAAAAGCTATACGAAGGAAAAAATGGAGGAGCGGGGGAATTCGGAATGATTGAATACCTGGATCAATATGTGGAATACTATGCCAGTGGACAATTTTTTAAAAATGTTTATCAGACAGACGGCGAGGATGTTTTCAAAAGGGCCCATGGGGGAGATGAAGAAGCCTTAAAAATGTATGATGAAATGGGATCACATTTAGGGCGGGCAATAAAAACAATTTTGTACGCCCTTGACGTTGACCTAATCATCCTTGGTGGATCCGTAAGGAAAGCATGGCCTTATTTTCAAAAGGCAGTGTGGCAACAGGTAAAGACGTTTGCATTTCACCAGACGCGGGAAAGTTTACGAATTGAAATTTCAGAACTGGAAAATAGCGGCATACTCGGGGCAGCATCTTTGTATTACAATCAGGAAAAAAGTAGGACGTAGTTCTTTGTTTCAAAAGTCCATTCGTTACTCCGGGTAGGCTCCATTGAAATGAAGTTTATTTTGCCAGTCTGTCACTTAGCTCTTCGACGATTTTTTTTCCTTTTGTAACATCTGCGATAATTTTTTTTGTATCAAAATCTTTTTCAACAAGAAACTTTTGTAAATGCTGATTCAACTGCCTCAATAAATCCTGGACAATCCTATCCTGTGATTTAGATGCTTCTTCTCTCAATATCCTGATCTTTTCATAATCAACAAATCCCTCCCTTAACTTCTCAAAGCGAACACAACTGTTGCCCCCCGGATAAACAAGATAACAATCACCTGCAGGCCAATAATCATGTCGTGCATCACGCAAAGGGTCCGCGGGCCACGCGTCGTATGCCCAACGCAGGAAACCGTCGTACCCATGAGCAATAGAATACCAACCCATCCATCTGCCTTCAATCGGCGGAGAGAACACAAAGTTGTTCGGGTAAGGAGGAGTACAACAAACATAAAAAGTAGTTGTAAATCCCCTGGCGGATCTTTGTTTTACAACGTCGACATCAGATTCTTTGCCGTACACGTAGCAATAATCGTCAAGCAGATTTTCGAGTTCTTTATGCCAGTCACCCGCATAAGTGATCTTCCATTTTTCAGAATTTTCTTTTACCACTTTGATGACTGTCATCGTTTCTTCCATCACATTCTCGTTGACTCCAATATAAGTTTTTTCAAACCATCCTTTTTGTTCAAGATGCTTTTTGAAATCGGTCAGAAAAATATTCCAGAATGATTTATATTCCTTCGAATCTGCAGGCCAGGATTCGTACAAATAGTTTCCGGTTTTTTCATCCTTGTAGCGAAACCTTAGCGGACGTGGAAAGGGTGTGTAGAAAGTGATTGCCTTATCGATACCCACACTCATGGCCAATTGCACGTACTGATCAAATATCCCGTAATCAAATTTCCATGTTCCGTCTTTTCCTTTGATCCATTCTATCATTGTGCCTTCAATCATGTAAGAGTCATCAGACCATGGAGAATGAACACCATAGGTAGTGATATATTTTCCGCCAGCATCAGCATATAATTTCAAATGTTTTTTTAATAATAATTTATGTTCTTCAGACCATGGCTTCAAATTGTTTTTCCAGGCTACAACCCAAGGATTTTGCCACAGGTCAAGTCGATGTTGCCATTCATGGGGTTTTGGCAGCAACTGCTTTTGAACATTTACTTTGAAATTCAGCGTTGCGCTATGATTTGCGGCTCGTACTTCGATTGTTCCGTTATATATGCCAGCCTCCGTTTCTGCAGGTACATCCAGCGAAAGCCACAGAGGCCTTACAGTTTTGCCCGGTACATCAAACCGGTCAAATTCCTCGAATCTGTCGGGCATCAGGTAAAGATCTTTATACGAGCTTGCACCACAGCTTGCTTCTTTAGTACCATAAGGATAATTACTAACGACGTATCTTATCATATTGATGCGCACGTTTTTTTTGTCTATCCGCTTTCCATTGTTGTTTTGCAAATCGCTGATCGTAAAGCGAACCTGGTTCAACGTATCCGGCGACCATACTAAAATCTCCGCATTCAATCTTTCTCCCTTCCATGCATTACCTTCAAATGAGGAAGTTTCATTTTCCAATAGAGGAACTTCAGTCCTGAAATACGATTCATCTGTTGATGCGAATGAAACATGCAACCCTTTTTTCTGACCTGTCCACGCTACGGCATTTAATGCTGTATCAAATGTATATTCCTCCTGGTAGTGATGAACAGGAGCGGGTATTTTTGAAAAATCAAACTGGCCTTTGTAAACCTGGCCGTAGACAAAGACACTCGTCAAATTCAATAAACAAATGGTCAGTAAGGTCGTTTTCATAAATTCCTTCTTTGAAAAAAGGAACAAGGATAGAAACTACCCTTGTCCATTTTCTGCTGCTATGTAATAAAAGAAACTCAGATTTATTACACCCCGGCATTTTGTGTTAGGGTTTCATTCGACAATTGAATTTGTTGCAAAGGTATTTCGTTTAGCATATTCAAACCATTTGTAGTGACCTGTGCATTTGTAGTGCCGGCATGATTTTCAGGATCACAGATTTGAATAATGATGATGTAAAAATATCTTTAGGATGGGTTTAGTTTCTTATTTTATATCCAGAAGTTGCATAATATAATATATAGAAGTAACAAGGCAGCATAAGAAGCAGGAATACAAGTTGGAAATCAATTGTCGCCTTTAAATACCCAAACAATAATGGAATAACAGCCCCTCCGGCAATTCCCATGATCAATAATGCAGAGCCTCTTTCAGTAAACTTGCCAAGACGGTTAATAGCCAAGGGAAAAATTGCAGGCCACATCAAAGCATTTGCAAGGCCTAATGCAGCTACAAAACCCACAGAAATATACCCTTTAGTTGCAAAAGCGCCGATCGAAAATAGTATTCCGACTATTGCAGAAACGCGCAAAGCTTTTTGCTGAGATATATATTTTGGGATTGTGAATACACCGATAATATAGCCAACGAGCATAGATCCAAGTGTGAATGAAGTAAAATATTTGTATTCGTCTAATGGAATACCAAAACTTTTTCCATAAATACCGATTGCATCACCTGCCATTACTTCGACACCGACATAAACAAAAATGCATAGAACGCCCAATAACAAATGAGGAAATTGAAATACACTGGTTTTATTGACTGCTGCAGTTTGCCCAACGGGTTCAGCATTGGCCTTTGATGCGTCAATATCTGGCAAAGGGGATTTTCGTATCATCACCGCCAAAAGGAATAAAACAATTGCCATAACGAGATAAGGGTAAATGATGCGGCCTGATAGTTCATTTAGTAAGTTTTCTTTTGTCACGATATCACTCGCAGCATTGATCTTATCTTGAAATTCATTTGCATTCTTCAACACAATTGTACTAAGGATTATCGGACTTAATATACCTGCTGCTTTATTGCAAATTCCCATTATACTAATGCGCTTTGCGGCGCTTTCAATGGGACCAATGATGCTTATATATGGGTTGGATGCAGTTTGTAATAATGCCAGGCCCATACCTTGTACAAATAACCCGGTAAGAAATAGGCCAAAGCTCCTGCTATTAGCAGCAGGGATAAAAATAAGGGCGCCAACTGCCATCACCACCAAACCCCAGCTCATACCATTTTTCATTCCCGTTATTTTTAAAACGGTTGAGGAAGGAATGGCCAGGAAAAAATAAGCCATGTAAAAAGCAAACGTTACAAAAAACGCCTCGGCATCGTTCTTTAAATTACAGGCCAACTTGAGAAAAGGTATCAGAGTACCATTCATCCATGTAACAAATCCAAAAATAAAAAAAAGCACTCCGATAATAGCAACGGGATGCAATGCAGTTTTATAACTCATACTTTTCCCCTTTTGTTTTGAGCTAATAGATTTTGAACCTGGATACATAAGCTTGTTTATGGTTACATTTTTTCTGTCCTTATCAATTTATATAAAATGCATCGCACCAAAAAATTGAGGTAAATGAAAATTTGGCGACTCATAATCGATATTTTTCCATGCAAGAAAATGAGGCTCGGGCAATAAATCTCCGCATTTATAAAAATTAGCACGGCAGTGTTTTCCTTTTAAATGACTGATCGGGCGATGTACAAATATTTCTAAAGGAATCACCAGGGTGAGCTCCCAGTTAATCGAATGCTCTTTATCTGCCAAACATTGAATAACAGATTGCCTCCTGATCTTACGGATTATTTCCTGTCTAATCAACTGGCGTTCCGAGTTTTTACCATATCCAACGAGGCAAGTGCCGCCGCAGTTAAACTCGAGATTGTAGTATTCCTGATCATCATCAAAAGCAATAAAAAATTCGACACAGCTGTCTTCATGCACCGGTGTATTGTCCTCGTTGTGCACTACCCGTATTGCTTTTTCCTGCACATAGTATTTGAGTAAAATACAATCATCAGTATAAGCAATGGAAAATGAAACTTCTGGTTTATAGGGAAATAATGCCCAGGGCATTCGTTCGATGGTGTGATATTCTTCCTGATCCAGTATCGAGGAAATTTCATGTATGGAAGAACCCCTGGTAACGCAGCTTAACGCAGGCACACTAATTAACCCCGATACATTCAACTTCCTCATAATATTCGAATGAATGACAAACAATCCCGGTAACAATCAGGCACAGATGATAAAAGTTAAAATTCTATTCTGCCACCTTCTTTAGGAAAATAATTGTAAGATGCCTTTTTTTTCCTTGCCAAACCATGTCCGGGATTTTTATAAATGCCTGCAATCGTTTGAAAAAACCACACACACGTTTGCGCTATTTTTTAAATTAATGTTTGCATCAGGTGAACTACTCGATCTTTGTAATTTAAGACAAACTGAAGAGACATGTGAGCTTGGCCAATATGCTTGAAGAAGTTTTATCGTCATATGGAATAAGCCCTGTAGCAATAATTCAGCCGCACGGGAATGGATTGATCCATAATACATGGAAGGTCAATGACCAGTCTCACGATTATATATTACAGCGAATCAATCATAAAGTATTTAAGCAACCAGAATATATAGCAGGGAATATCGAAGCCATAGGTTCATGGCTTAAAAAAAATCATCCACGGTATTTTTTTGTAACTCCCCTCGAGACGGCAAATAATGGGAGCTTACTTCACATGCCAGGGAAGGGTTATTTTCGGCTTTTCCAATTTGTAAAAGATTCACGCACGTACGATATCACTCAAACCCCACAACAGGCCTTTGAAGCCGCCAGGCAATTTGGTTTATTCACCCGGGTGCTCAGAGATTTTCCTGTAGAAAATTTGAAAATCACTCTTCCTGATTTTCATAATTTAACCTACAGGTATGACCAGTTTGAAAATGCTCTTCAAGGTGGCAATCCATCAAGAATACAGGAAACAAAAAAAACAATCGACTTTCTTTGTTCTCATAATCACATTGTTTCAACTTATCAACAGATCACTTCAAGCAAAGAGTTCAAAATACGCGTCACTCATCACGACACTAAGATCAGCAATGTACTGTTTGATAAAAATGGAAAAGGAATCTGTGTGATCGATCTCGACACGGTTATGCCCGGGTATTTTATCAGCGATGTTGGCGATATGATGCGCACCTATCTGTCACCGGTTAGCGAGGAGGAAAAGGATTTCGAAATAATTCTCATTCGTGAAAATTATTTCGAGGCGATAGTTAGAGGTTATTTGCAGGAAATGAAAGATGAACTCACCCCGGCAGAAATTCAGCATTTTGTTTATGCGGGCATGTTCATGATTTACATGCAAGCCCTTCGTTTTCTTACAGACTATCTGGAAAATGATAAATACTATGGAGCGGCCTATCCAGATCAAAATTATTTTAGGGCAAGGAACCAGCTCACTTTATTGACAAGGCTGCTGGAGAAAAGAGAAAAACTTGAGGAAATCGTGCTTAAAACTATGGGGAGCATCCCATAGCCAGAAATGTTAATATCTAGGTGACTATAATCAATCCTAACAGCCATTAGTTTCATTAAATTTGCGCGCAAACGCTCGCTATGTCGGTTCACCAGTTAGAAAAAATATTCCAGGGCAAGGTGGATGACGAAGTCAAGATCGAGCCCAGGGATTGGATGCCCGATAAATATCGTCAAAACCTTGTCAGGCAAATAAGTCAGCACGCACACAGTGAAATTGTGGGCATGTTACCGGAAGGCAATTGGATCACAAGAGCCCCTTCACTGAAAAGAAAAGCTATTCTGCTTGCAAAAGTGCAGGATGAGGCTGGACATGGCTTGTATTTGTATTCTGCGACGGAAACCCTCGGGGTCACAAGAGAACAAACAATTGATGATCTGCATAGTGGCAGGGCAAAATACTCCTCTATTTTTAATTATCCGACGTTGACCTGGGCAGACATTGGGGCCATCGGATGGCTGGTTGACGGCGCTGCAATCCTTAACCAGGTCATGCTTACGAGAACTTCTTATGGCCCTTATGCAAGAGCCATGGTAAGAATCTGTAGAGAAGAAAGTTTTCACCAGCGGCAGGGATTTGAAATTTTGCTTGTCCTTTCAAAGGGAACAAAAGAACAAAAAGAGATGTGCCAGGATGCAATTAATCGCTGGTGGTGGCCCAGCCTGATGATGTTTGGCCCTCACGACAGTGAGTCGACACACAGCGATCAAAGCCTAAAATGGAAGATCAAAAGGAAAAGCAATGATGAGCTTAGACAAAACTTTGTCGATATGATCGCTGAGCAGGTAAAAGTTTTGGGAATGACTTTGCCTGATCCTGATCTGAAGTGGAATGATAAAACACGGCATTATGATTTTGGTGAAATAAACTGGGAAGAATTCTGGAGCGTCGTAAAGGGAAATGGCCCGTGCAATAAGCAAAGATTGGATGCAAGACGAAAAGCCTGGGAAGAGGGGGAATGGGTAAGAGAAGCCGCGGCTGCTTATGCGGAAAAAAGAAAGGCGTCCTTAAATTCCTCCAAAGGAGGGACTTTAGAAGCTGCTTGAGATTCCAAAAATTTTTGCAATGAATGAGGTACTTAGAAAATTTTATTACGGCGATATTCCTGAAGATACTACAAGCGGAGGCGAATTAAAAGACTCCTCCAAAATCCTCCCTTCCGGGGGTGGGGGGTCTGATTGGCCTCTTTGGGAAATTTTTATTCGAAGCAAGCAGGGTCTCGATCACAAACATGTGGGCAGCCTTCATGCAGCCGATGCGCAAATGGCCATTGAAAACGCAAGAGATGTATACACAAGAAGAATGGAAGGAATAAGTATCTGGGCCGTGGAAAGTAAATATATCCATGCCTCCAACCCGGATGATGCTGAAAATTTTTATGAACCCGCTGAAGACAAAGTCTATCGCCATCCTACCTTTTACAATTTACCGGATGAGGTCAAGCATATGTGAGGCAAACCGGAATACGAACAGGTTGACCTTTTGACTTTTTAATTTTGACTTCAATGAACAACCCCTTAATCACTTACACGCTTCACCTTGCCGATAATGCCTTAATTCTCGGCCATCGAAATAGTGAGTGGTGTGGACACGGGCCGGTGCTGGAGCAAGACATTGCGATCACCAATATTTCACTTGATTTAATAGGCCAGGCAAGGAATTTTTATCAATATGCTGCTACAATAATGAATGCCCAAAAAGTCCCCCCCATCGGGGAAGATTTAGAAAGGGCGGCTACTGAAGACTCCCTGGCTTATTTGCGAGACAGCCGTCAATTCAGGAATTGTTTACTGGTTGAGCAGCCAAATGGTGACTGGGCGAAAACGATTTTGCGTCAATATTTATTTAGTGCGTATCAATTTTATTTATATCAGCAATTGCAGACTAGCAAAGACCAACAGTTAGCAGCGATCGCGGAAAAATCGCTAAAGGAAGTTACTTATCACTTGCGATGGAGTAGTGAGTGGGTGATACGGCTTGGAGATGGAACGACAGAAAGCCATCG
>AR_comb_assmDRAFT_10546391_pt1 | contig 10963 bp, 7 predicted proteins | sample ArasoioldDNA_FD_10543 | JGI IMG/M metagenome (IMG submission 10543) | reverse complement strand
AACCAATTCGCTCGATCCCCGCCGCTTCAGCATCTCGTCTTGCGAGGCAAGGACTTCCGGAAGTGGGCGCTCCATAAAGATGAGCTTGTAGTCTCTGCCACACGGAAGGGAAAAGAGGAGCTCCGAGATAATTTTGACCGCCTTGCCTTCCGCTTCGTCGATGAATTCGGGCTGCTTGGTCAACAGTTTGACGGGTTCCCATTCGCAATAGCCCCGGGGGTTGTCGATGTCGGGCTTGCGCTCGTTGTCGGTGAGAATCGGAAGCCCTCCGGCCGCGAGCATTTGCATCATTAGAGATGTGCCAGACCGCGGCAATCCCGAGACGATAGTGATCACGATTCGTCCTGAATCATAGCGTCAGCCGGGACCGGAGGGTCATAATGCGGTCGAGAGCTCAATGGATCGGCTTGCCGAGATGTCGACCGTCCAAGGCTTGCCATCGAGATATCCGGGCAGAGCCAGGCCAAACAATTTCAAAACGGTGGGGGCGACATCGACAATCGCAGGCTTTTCGTCAACAATCCTTTGATTGGAGAAAAGAACTCCGGGGACTAGTCGCGGATCGACGCAATGATCGCCACTCCACGCTTTGAGATTATCCTCAAAGATTTGGCTGGTAACTTTGCCCATGACAGAATCCCACGAGGCACGATAGCCCTCGCCATAACCGACGATCAAGTCCGGTGCATTTTCCACATAGGGTCCTGCATATACCTCTTCGCAGTCAAAGACTCCAGTGATGCCTACGCGCCCGGACTCGGGATCAACGAGGCCGTTGAGTTTGCGGCGCAGCTCTTCTTTCAGGGATTCGCCTTCGACGCCCTGTTCGACGATTCCCTTTCCCTCCCGGCCCTTCAAGTTCAGATAAAGTCCGTTCAAACCCATCGTGTAGGCGCGTGTGCGAGACCACTCAACATCGTCAAACCAGTCGCCGCTCTCCGTCTTCCCCTGTTTCAGTACTAGATATCCGGCCTGGTGTAGCCAAGCATTCAGATTGACGCAGCGGGCAAATGATTTGAAACCGTGGTCGGAAACAATCATGAGCAGGGTCTGTTCATCGATCTGTTTCATCACTCGGCCAATGAGTTCGTCCATACGGGCGTACAGATCCTGAATGACCGTGGGCCGCTGAGCGCGAGGGATTTCGCGAGCGGCGGGATGATCCTCGTCCAGATACCGCCAGAACATGTGTTGCACACGGTCGGTCGTGTCGAACACGCAAGCACAGAGACCATGCCGTGTTTTCTCCAGCGCGTCGAACAGCATCCGCTCACGGTCTTCATGATTGGCATAGCACTGCGCCAGGAACGCTTCGTCGTCGAGAACTTTTTCGTTCAAAGCCCAGGTATCTTCCGCTAGTCCCAACGTTGCATAAGGACCAAACATCTTTTCAAGATAAATCGAGTAAGTAACCGGATGAGAGATGGGCAGATCGGGCTTGCCCGGATCGATGTTCACTGGGGTCACGTAGACCTCGACCTCGGGGGAGATCTCCTTGAGATAAAAGCGGGCGATGCCGTGGGCATTGAGGCCTATCCCAGCCTTGAATTTCAGCGGAATCCAGGCTGAATACTCTCCGATCTTCAAGGTGAAGGTTTCGGAGTGAACGGTGAAGCGGGCTTGGTTCTTGCCGGACTCGGGGCGAATTTCGAACTTTACTCTCAGTTCATTTCCCGAGTCGCCGCTTAAAGGGTTCTCAGGTCCCGGGATGTATGAGACGTAGGATGATTCTGTACGCTCGACCGGAACGCGAACCCCTCCTTCGCGAAACTTGTCGCTACTCGCCCGGGTAGTGCAGAAGCAAAATGTCCCCTGGCTTCCTTTCAAGTCGGGTACGCACATGCCCGAGAGTAGGACTCCGGAAAATTTCTCGGGTGGAAACGTCACCGGCACGCGAAGAACCGAGCAGAAAATGCCTGCTTCGCCCAACCAATGCCAGAATGGAATTCCGCGGCGCATTCCTTTGATTCTGGGCCCGCGGAGCGGAATTTTGTACTTTCCGATTTTCCAGCTGTGGTTCGGTCCCTTAATCTCGGCGGAAGAAAGGTGAGGCAGGTAATTGCTGAGATCGCGAGCAAGGAAATCATAGATGTTATGTTTTCCGGGATTGACGCCCGTCGTGAATGTTGACCACGCAACAGGAGAAATAGCCGGATAGGTGGTACTCAATTTTCGAAATGTACCTTGCCCGCGCAACTTCGCCAGATTCGGCAGCCTGCCTTCGGCGATGAATCGTTCAGTAAGTTCGGGGTCCATGCCATCGAACCCGAGAATCACCGCACGTTTGATCTTTGCGTTGGCATAGACGTTTCGATGTCGCATTAGTCGGAATAACTGTCGAAAAGGCCACACAACAAAGGCGTACAACGAATAAAGGAACGCAACGAAAAGAGCCCAGAACGACGAGAGGACGGCGAATCCGGCACCCGGACCAGCATAGGCATGGCTAGGAATTGGACAAAGCAGAACTAGCACCAGCAATGCCAGGCACGCCGGGAAATGCCTTCGGTCCGTCAACAAGGCTTTGCGGCCAAATGTCATATTTCAATCCCAAGGATACTCTTGAAAAGAAAACCTGCGGTCATTGACAAAACGAAGAAAAGCCAGATCCAGTTCCATTCCATGCCGGCGAACGCAATCTCACGGGAAGGGTATTGCACGTCAATGACTTCGACCGATTGGTTTGCGGGCAAGGCGGGCTCCGCGGAAACAAGAAAACGCTCCCAGCACTTTCCTCGAACACGTACGGGCGAGAGGCGTTGCACACCGGAGCCGACGACCACACGCTTTGAGAAGACCTGGTCCGCGACTTGCACGTTGACCGCATATTCTCCAGTTCTTTCGGCGATCAGTCTCCAGGAGATTGTGTTCTCCGCAGGCTCGTGCACCGGAGGCGCTGTGCTAGCCAAACCGTCCGGCAGCTGGAGCGAAGCCTGATTGAGCAAATCAGGATTGTCAATGCGAGCCTTAATGAGGAAGGTCTCGCCGGTAGAAAGCGGAACTGATCCCAGGTATCGATCGACCTCCACGATCAGAAACGTGATGGGCACAATTACAAAAAGCAAAGGCTTGAATGCGAGACGAAAATAGCGCCCGGTAGCCAGCACTATGCGCACATAGGCGAGCAGAACTACCCGAATTTGATCCTGAAAGAGGCGCAACGCGAGCAGGTGAGCTTTGAGCCGATCTTTCGCGATGTGAATTGCTTTCTGGTCGGAGGTGTAGCCAAATACCAATACCATCGCCAGCCCGATGATTAGTGAAATTACGACAACAATTCCGGAAGGAATATTGATTCCTAGAGAGCCCATAGGAACGATAAAGAGTAGACCCGCTACTCGATGTACCCCAGCCCTTGCAGTCGTTTTCTGATGATTTCCTTCGAAGTGTTTCCCTTTTCGCTCGGCGGAAGTACTTTGTTGACTTCCTTCTCGAGAGCGTGCAGTACGAATTCGTCAACAGAGGAGTAGCCGCACGCCTCCGCGCACTGCTTTATTTTCTCCAGCAATTCGCCGTCCAGCTTTACCTTGTGAGAGCCGAACATGTTGAGTTGAACCTCAATTCTTGATTGGTCAAAACCTACTGGGATCGGGCCGGTTGAAAGACTGATTGACCAATCATACCTTTTCCCTTTGCGATCCCAAACTCGGCGAGGATCGTCGGGGCGATGTCAATCAACGCGGGCTTCTCCGCAGTGATCTTCCGGTTGCTCAGCAAGACGCCCGGTACGAGCTTGTAGTCCATGCAATGGTCGCCGCTCCACGGATTGGAATTATCTTCGAGCTCTTCGGGCGGAAATGATCCCAGAATCGTTTGCCATCCTGCCCTGTAGCCGCGATTGTAACCCACGAGCATATCCGGACCTGATCGCGCGTATGGTCCTTCATAGGCCTCGGAGGCGAGGTCCACACGCGTGATCACCTGCTGCTTCGACGCAGGATCCTGAACCGCGAGCAACTTTGCTCGAAGCTCCGCCATCAATCGGTCGGCCTGAGTTCCAGGTTCAACGATTCCGTTCCTCTCTCGGCCGCGCAGGTTGACGTAGAGACCATTCAAGCCAAGACCGTACGTTTGTGTTTGGTTCCAGTCTACGTTGGCAAACGGTTCACTGGAATTAGGGGTGCCGTTGTTTTTGATTTTGATGTACCCGTTGTTCAGCAGCCACGTATTCAGGTTGAAGGAACGATAATAAGGAGCAAATCCATGATCCGAAACCACAAGCAAAAGTGTCCGATCATCAACGTGGGGCAGCACCTCCCCGAGAACCTGGTCCATCTGCTGATAAAAATCGGCAATCGCGGAACCGTTCTGCTCGGCGAGGGTTGCATCGTATTCAGGATGTCGCGGGTCTATCAAGCGCCAGAACATGTGAGAATTCAGGTCGAGGCTGGAGAAATAAAAGAAGAACACGCCCTGTTTAAACTTCGGAAATTCCACGTCGAAAATGCGACGATGCTCGGCTAGCACCGTTCGTGCCTGCTGCAGATATTCCTTGTCATCGAGCACTCCATCGGAGAGTGCTTTGGTGTCTTCGGCAATCCCCTGTGTGTGGAATTCTCCGGCTTTATCCGTGAGCAAACGCGAATAGCTGGATGGCGTCGAAATCGGCAGCGCTGGATCGGCGGGGTCCATATTGATGGGGGATACGTACAGTTGAAAACGAGGATGCGCCTGCTTGAGATAGAAGCGGCACATGCCCTTTACGTTGGCAAAGAGAGGGATCAGCCGGAACTCGACCCGGATCCAGTTGCTCCACTCACCTTCTCGAAGCACGAACTCATGATCCTGCACGCTGATCTTTGCCACAGATTCAACCGGATCTACCGCAACCGAGAACGGTTCCGTGGCAGCAGGATTCCCCCTCAGAAACGAATTGTTGGGGCCGATCAGGCTGGCCGTCACTCGATAGTTCTCAACCTGAACTGGAATGAATTGTCCGCCTTCGACGGCACCCGGTGTTGCCGTTGGGTCATCGGTGTAAAAGGAAAATGTGCCATAGGTACCGCGCAGGTCCGGCGTACCCATGCCCGAGAGGGTCCTTCCCTTGGCGGGTACCGGCGGGAAATTCGACGGAATCCGGACTATCGTATTCGAAATCCCGTGCTGGTCGAGGATCTGCCAAAAGGCCACGCCGTGGCGCAATTGCTCTGCGCTGCCCCCGCCTAGTGGGATAGACCAACTCCCCAGGCGTAGCGCGTGTTTCGATTCCTCAACTTTTGAGGCAGAGAAGTAAAGGCTCAACGTTTTCGGATCACGATGAATGAAGTCGAAGATCCCATGCCCCCCGGCATTCATTCCGGTGATGAGATTCGACCATGCCACCGGACTCTGCGGCGGGATACTCGTGGTCAGTGGACGGAAATCTCCCTCTGCTTCAAGTTTGGCGAAGTTGGGCAGTTTTCCTTCGCTGATGAACCGATGCAGAAGCTGCGGATCCATCCCGTCGATGCCAAGAATGATCAGCCGTCGGCTCGCCTCGGAACTCGCACGGCCCGACCGGCAAGATGCTTGTATTGCCACTGCGCTTATAAGCAGGATGGAGCACAGCACCCAGGGAATTTTTTTCAGAGAACAAATCCTCGGAGTTCCTTGTTCACTTATGACACGATTTCAGAACACTGCTAGACTTCTACGCATGTTGCGGAGTTTGGGCTCATGGTTCTTGCTTGCCATTCTATCCTTGCTTGTTCCCCCGGTCGACTCTTGGGCTGCAACGAAGCCGAACATCATTCTTATTACTCTGGATTCTACGCGAGCTGACCGCATGGGTTTTCTCGGTGCGCGCGGCAGCCCTACGCCCAACCTCGACGGATTAGCGTATCAGGGAATCGTGTTCGCACAGGCTTATGCCCAGGCCCCCACAACAGTCGTCTCGGCAGCGACCATTCTCACAGGAACCTATCCGCAAACGCATCAGGCGAGTGAGTTTGGAACCTCCCTTCCTGCAACGCTCCCTTACCTGCCGGCTCTCCTTCATGCCAACGGCTATCGCACCGCCGCGTTTGTCGGATCGATTCAGTTGGATCCGCGAAATGGTCCATATCAGGGCTATGACCGCGGTTTTGACCTGTACGATGCAGGCTTTCACGAGACATTGAAAGGCCAAGGACGATTTCAGTCCGTGGAACGCCACGGGAATGAGATAGCGACACGCGCCACCAAGTGGCTGACAGACAACAAGCACCACCCTTTTTTCTTGTGGATACATCTGCAGGACCCTGCCGGCGTCAGCGGCAGTACTTACGATCGCGCAATTGCGGCAGCGGATATGGCAGTCGGCAAACTCTTGACTCTATTTCGGGCCCAGTCTCTCTATGACGATTCGGTGATTGTGGTTGCATCGACCCACGGAGAGAGCCTCGGCGCCCACGGAGAAGATAGGTACGGAGTCTTCCTTTACGACGAGACGATCCATGTGCCGCTTGTACTGAAGCTTCCGAAGAACCAGATGGCGGGAAAACGGACGAAGAATCGCGCTCGGCTTTTGGATATTTCTCCTACGGTGCTGGCGGAAGCTGGTGTTGCGATTCCGGCGCAAATGCAGGGACAGTCGCTGATTCGAATCGCACGGGCCACATCGCAAGCCGATCAGCCTGCGTATTCGCGGAGCGAATTCTCCAAGCGCGCTTTCGGGTGCAGCGTGCTCGAGTCGTGGCGCGCGGGAAAATATCTGTACATTCGCGCACCCAAACCCGAGTTGTACGATCTTTCGAGTGATCCCGGAGCGACGCGGAATCTGGCACAGAGTGCAAAGGCCACGCTCGAAACTATGGCTTCGCAGCTGCAGACCTTTGACAGTCATCTTGGAAATGATGTATCGAAATCCGCGGCATCGGATTTGACCGAAAGTGAGATGCAGAAACTTGCTTCTTTGGGGTATGTAGGATTGCAGAAGGCTGGCGCCGGAGTGAATGCAGCGGCGGAGGGGAGCGACCCAAAGGATGCAATCGGCGACATCAACAGGACGATGGCTGCAATGCTTGATTTGGGGGATGGAAAGCCGCATCAGACGATCCTCGCTCTCAGGCAGGTTATTGCTAATCAACCCACGAGTTATCTCGCGCACTACGGCATGGGGGCGGCCTTGGTGCAACGGCAACAATATGCAGACGCCATTCCGTATTTGCACAAGGCGATTGAACTGCAGCCTGATTCCGCGTGGGCTCACTACGCGATGGGTCTAAGCCTGATGAAGACCGATGACTTCAAGACCTCGGCCGTCCACCTGGAAATCGCTGCAGGGCGATTGCCCGAGTTCGACGCCGCACACATCGCACTGGCAGAGACTTACGAACATCTCGGGCGTGTACCGGATGGAGTTCGTGAACGAGCGAAGATATCTGGCGGAAATGCCAAGCATTAAGCAACAATCTTTCGCCTTTAACGGTAACCATGTTGAACTCAGTTGAGTAGGAGCCTGCCGTTGCGATTTGCCTCGTTACTCATACTCGGACATTTCCGCACACGCCAAACGACAGTTCCGGTCGCTGCCGCGTTGGCGGCAGTATTGGTATTTGCACCAGTCGCGCTAGCGCAGGGCGAGAGGTTGGCAGATCTTCTCCGTCAGGGTCAAGCTGCGCTTCAAGCGGAAGAATTCAACCGGGCTGCCCGTGTGTTTGAGCAGGCACAGCAAATCAGCCCGAACCGCAAAGACGTGAATCGTGGTCTGCTGTTGAGCTATCTTCAGCTTGGCCGCTTGGCTGATGCAGAAGCGATTGGAACGGCCGCCGTTACGAGGTGGCCCAATGATCCCGAATTGCTCCATTGGTTAGGTTTGGCTTATTTCAAGGAACATAAGAACGACCTCGCGATTCCGCAGTTGCAGCATGCCGCCAAGTTGGATCCTTCGCAGTACGACATTCATTTTGACCTGGCACTCGTGCTCTTGTCCGATGATCAGTACTCGGATGCGGCAAAGGAATTGGAGGTCGCCGTTAAGCTTGATCCGAGAGCGGCATTGCCGCACGTGCTATTAGGGCGTGCGTATCAGAATACAAATCGAAGTGTGCAGGCCGTAAAGGAATTCCAGATGGCATTGCGGCTCGAACCGAGTCTCCCATTGGTGCATTACCATCTCGGGTTTGCTTACGAGAGTCTCGGCAGAAATGAAGAAGCGATCGCCGAGTACGAAAAGGAAATCCAGCGTTCGCCGAGCAATCCTACTGCCCTGTATCAGCTCGGTCATTGCCAGCTTTCCGCGGGATTGTGGAAATCGGCTGTCGAGTATCTACGGAAAGCTGCAGACCTTGAGCCGGGGAATTCTGACGCATCTTATGATTTGGGAAAAGCCTTACTCTTGAAAGGCGACGCCCAGCAGGCGGTGCCCGCACTGCGTCGCGCGGCCGAATTGAAGCCGACTGATCCCACGCCGCACTATCAGTTGTCTCGTGCACTCGAAAAGCTGGGAAGAAGCGAAGAAGCCAAGCAGGAAATGGAAACCTTTACTGCTCTTAACAAGGCGCAGCCTGTGACCGGTGGGATGGCGGCCGGGCCCATCCGATGATCAGGAATGTTCGTGGTCCTAGTTGGGTACTGGTCCTTGCGGCGGCCGCTAGCATTGTCTGCGTCTGCCTCTCAAGTAAATCGCTTGCGCAACGAACTTCTCCGCCGCGTGAACCTATTCGTGCTGCGTCATCGTCCAGTCGAGGGAAGTCGGCTCTGGCCAGCATATCTTTCGCCGATGTAACCCCCGCGGCAGGAATTGATTTTCACCTCACCTGTGGTGGACCGGAAAAGCTGTACATCATGGATTCGATCTGCGGCGGCGTCGCGGTATTTGATTACGACAACGACGGATGGGCGGATATATTCCTCGTGAACGGCTCCGAGATTGGAGATTTCAGAGCTGGAAAGTGCCATCCCGCAAAGCTCTACCACAATAATCGTAACGGGACGTTCACCGATGTCACGGCCAAGTCTGGCATCGATCATTGCGGATGGGGCTTCGGGGCGGCGGTTGGGGATTACGACAACGATGGCAACGACGACCTCTACATCACATATCTGAATGGCGCAGTGTTGTACCGGAACAACGGTGACGGCACATTTACCGATGTCACCTCTAAGGCGGGCGTTGGCAACGATGGGAAGTGGGGAACCAGCGCTGCATTCGGCGACTACGACAACGACGGGCATCTCGATCTCTACGTCGCCAATTACGTCGAACTCGACGTCGATCACTTGCCGGAATTTGGGAAAGGTCCTTTCTGCCAGTATCGTGGGTTTGGGGTTTCTTGCGGCCCGCGCGGACTAAAGGGCAGCCGTGACCGTCTCTATCACAATAACGGAGACGGTACCTTCACCGATGTCAGCGAGAAACTCAACATCGATCCGCTCTCGTACTATGGCCTCGGCGTGATGTGGCTGGATTACGACCTTGATGGCTGCCTCGATCTGTACGTTTCCGATGATTCAACACCGAGCATGTTGTACAAAGGCGACTGCAAGGGCGGATTTAGCGAGGTCGGAGCGCGTGCGGGCGTGGCATATAGCGGCGATGGACGGGAACAGGCGGGGATGGGAATCGACTCCGGCGATTACGACAACGACGGGTGGCCCGACCTTGCGAAAGCGAATTTTTCGGACGACACAAATAACCTGTTTCACAATGATCACAACGGAGAGTTCACGGATCTCGCCGGTCCCGCCAATTTTGGGCCCATCAGCATCCCTTTCCTGGGATTCGGCCTGAAGTTCTTCGATGCTGACAACGATGGATGGCCCGATATATTCATTGCGAATGGTCACGTAAATCCGCAGGTTGACCAATACAGGTTCGGCGTGACCTATGCAGAGCGCCCATTCCTGTTTCACAATTTAGGGACTGGAAGATTCGAGGAGGTCGGTCCACGTGCTGGAGCTCCCTTCACGCGCCGCTATGTCGGGAGAGGTGCGGCGTCCGCGGATTTTTTCAACGACGGCAAGATGGACCTTCTGGTCAACGTGATCGACGGATCTCCTCTCCTGCTTCGGAACCAGAGCGCCGAGTCGGGCCACTGGATTCGAATAAAGACCATTGGAGTTCAATCCAACCGTAATGGATTTGGCGCCCGAATACAGGTCAAGTACGGAGACCGGACTCAATCTGCCGAAGTCCGAGCTAACTCTAGCTTCGAGTCGGCGAGCGATTATCGACTGCACTTCGGACTTGGCGCGTCAACACGAGTTGATTCCATTACGATTCGCTGGCCATCCGGCACCCTGGACCGACTCGGCGTCCAACCGGCAGGCCAGGAAATAGTGATCAAGGAGGGGCAAGGAATAGTGCCCCAAGTGCACCCGGATAATTTCAAGAAGAAATAATGGTCCTTTTTCCGGTTTCCCACTCCATTTTCCGCTCAGAGGTTAGATTCGGATTAGGGCAAACAACCTAACGCCGTTTCGCGCCAATAATACAAAAGGACTAAAGATTCCTTGACAATCGCCATAACGTAGGCGGAAAATCGCCCGCAATTCACAGTTTCTGTGTCTTTGAACTGTAAGTCTTTGTTGTAGAAGGGTATGGGGCGGAGTTTGCCGATAGTTTTCGATTTCACCGTTTAGCTCGGGAGAAAACGCCGTGAAGAGACTGCAGGCAATTCTGATTTTGTTGTTCACCGTCACGTTCACTCTAGCCGCAGTAGCCCAAGTCGAAAACGGGCAGTTCACCGGGACTGTGACGGATCCCTCGGGGGCGGCGATCGCTAATGCAAAAGTCACTGCCACCAACATCGCTACGAACCGTACTGTCAGCACTGAGACCACTCAGTCCGGCGCTTACAACATCGGCCAGTTGCAGATCGGCAAATACAGTGTGACGGTGGAAGCCAAGGGATTCCGCAGAACGGTAAGGACAGAAGTCACGGCCAATGCGGGCGTGGTCGCCCACCTTGATTTCAAGATGGAACTCGGCCAGGCCACCGAAACCGTGGAAGTGTCGAGCGAGGTGCCCCCGATTCAAACCGAGGACTCGCGGCTCTCGACC
>AR_comb_assmDRAFT_10424395_pt1 | contig 10963 bp, 12 predicted proteins | sample ArasoioldDNA_FD_10543 | JGI IMG/M metagenome (IMG submission 10543) | reverse complement strand
TGGGAGCCGCATCTTTCCTGGCGCAGACCGTGCAACGGGTGCTGGGTGTCTACAAGCTGGAGGAATTTGGAGTGCCAGAGGCGATGTGGGTAATCGAGGTGCAGAAATTTCCTGCCGTTATCACCATGGACGCGCACGGGGCGAGCCAGCATAAGGCGATCGACGAGGAATCCCAGAAAGTGCTGGATGACCTATTACAGAGACCGTAGTCTTTTACCTATTCACTGGGATGTAACCTTTTCCCTCTCAGAGAGCGTTGCGCGATCCTATCTCCTGGCCTATACTTTTGTCAGCAAGTAGAACGCTCGAAAACGAAATTCTGAAGATTACCAGGAGATATATGATAAACTATCGTTCCGTCCTCAAGGCGGGTTTCATTGTGCTCATCCTGCTCGTCCTTGTTAGCGGGACTGCCCTGGCCGAAAAAGGCGGCCCAGGAACATCTACTGGCAAGGGACAGTTATTTTTTCCGAACCCAGTTGCCTCTCTGCAGGATCAAGCCCTAACGGATCAGAAGGATGCCGACTACCCGGCACTTCAGCCTGCCTATAAGACCGTTACACTGACCAACCTGGATGGCAGCGGATTTTTGCGGGGGGATTGGGCGAATATCACCAGCGAGACCGGAGACCCGGCCTTCTCTGCAACCAATACATTCATTTACAACCGGCATAATGACCGCTTCGAGCAGGTCATGGCTTATTACTGGATTACCGAAGCACAAAAGTATATTCAGAGTCTGGGATTTGGCTCGACACGTCGTCCAGTTAATATGAACTCCCAGTCTGTTCGCATTAATCAATTGGGATATGATAATTCCTTTGCCACAGATCACCCCAAAGACGAATTACGCTTTGGCAAAGGTGGTGTGGATGATGCCGAGGACGCCGAAGTCATCTTGCACGAATATGGACATGCGATTCACTTTTCGCAAAACTTTAGTTTCGCCTCTGAAGAAGCCGGTGCCATCAGTGAAGGGTTCGGTGATTACTGGGCAGTGGACGTGACCAACATCATCGCACCGACGCCTGATCCTGCCTGTGTGGCGGACTGGGATTCGACCTCTTATACATCGAAGACACCCCATTGCCTGCGCCGCGTAGATACCAATCTGCAATATCCGACCGACCTCAGTGGAGAAGTTCATCATGATGGTCAGATCTGGTCACGTGCACTCTGGGATATTCGCACTGCTTTGGGCCATGTCAAAGCTGACACGATCATTCTGCAGGCGCAGTTTGATTTCCCTGGCACGACAATGACTGATCTGGCAACCCGCACCGTTGCCACGGCCCAATCCCTGTATGGGAACTCCACAGCCAACGCAGTTCGGGCTGCATTCCAGGCCCGCGGCATCCTGCCTTAATATTTTCAAAACCCTTTGATACCGTATCGACAGGAGCGAACATATTCGCTCCTGTTTTCTTTTGACTATTTATTAGTACAATTGAGCCTACGACAAAGGATGGCGAATGGAGAAGCTTCTCACACTATTTTGGGTGTTTCTGAAGATCAACCTACTCAGTACGTCGGGGGCAGCTTCGACGGGACTTCTCTATAATGAAGCCGTAGGGCATTTCCTGACCGAGGATCAATTCGTTCAAGCTGTAGGGCTGGCAACTTTGCTTCCGGGCAGTGACGCGTTGCAGCTGGCAATGTTTGTGGGATATACCGTTGCCGGGGTTGCCGGGGGACTCGTCTCTCTTTTTGCTGCCATCCTTCCTCCAACGATCCTGATGTTTGCTCTGGTTTCCCTCCTTCATCGCATCCAGCGTGAGGCCTGGGTCAGCCGTTTCGTCGAAGGACTGACTCCGGCCGTCGCGGTATTGATCCTGACCGTCTCCTGGAAGGTGCTGAAAAATGGTACCGGGGGAGAGTTCGATTGGATCATTCTTGGATTAGGCGCTGCCAGCCTGCTTGCCTACCTGCTCGAGGTGCCGGCTCCCATCGTAATCCTCATTGCTGGCTTGATCGGTACCTTTATCTTCAAATGAAGCAACCCTTCGACTTCCGGACCTGGTTCAATTTATTCTGGATTTTTCTAAAAGTGAATCTGCTCACCACAGCAGGGCCTACTTCCACCGGCCTTTTATATAAGGAATGTGTGGGGGAAATCATGACCGAAGCCCAATTTGTGGAAGCAGTGGGATTCTCCAACCTTGTACCTGGCAGTGAGGCCTTGAAGCTGGCGATGTTCATCGGATATTCAGCGGGCGGGCTGGCGGGGGTCATGGCAGCACTGCTGGGCGCGATCATTCCACCAACAGTTATCATGTTGACTGTAGCATCCATTTTGATCCGCTTTCAAGGTCAGGATTGGATGAAGCGTTTTCTCAAAGGAATGACCCCGGCGATTGTTGTTTTACTGGTCTTGGTGGCTTGGCAGTTGTTCAGGGTGGCAAATCCCGGCAGAGTCTTTCGTTGGCGTCCTCTCCTTCTTGCAGCGCTGTCATTTATAGCTTTGTATTTTGGAATTGCTCCCCAGTATGTATTAATTGGCGCCGGCATCCTGGGCGTTATTCTCTATAGGCCACGGAGACTTTAATGGAATCAGAGTTATTAATTGTCACCAATGGATTCAAAGGGACATGGTTCGCGATCGAGTATGGGGCCTGGCTGGCAGAATCCCTCCATATGACGATCACGCTTCTGGGCGTGACCGAAATCCCAAATCCGGCTGCGATCGACGATCACCACCCCCTCGAGGAAATTTTCGCCCGGGCGGTCAGCTTATTCCAGGAAAAAGGATTGACGTACACCCTGGAGGTCCAGAATGGGGATGCAGAGGAAATCATCCCAGCCAAGGCCAATCGCGGCATGTATATTACGGTGGTCAGTCCGCTGGGACGGACGAAAATCAGGCGCTTGCTCATGGGCCGATCGATCCGTCCTCTGATGGAAAAAATTCAGGGACCAATCCTATACGTTCCCGAGCTGCGCTTTCCCCTCAAGAAGATTTTGATCAGCGCCGGCGGGCTGGGATATGAGGCCGCGGCCGAGAATCTAGCTCTGCAAATCGCGGCCGTCAATCAGGCGGAAGTCACGATCCTGCATGTTGTCCCGCCCACCGAGCTGGATTATCCCACCACCCGCAGCGTGCGCGGACATATGACCGACATTGCCGAAACCAACAGCCTGCCAGGGAGGAGTCTTAGACATGCTCTTGAGATGGCTCAGGAGGCCGGCCTCAATGCCCGGGTGATTGGACGTCAGGGGATCATCGTCGAAGAAATTGTCGGCGAGGTACAGGAAGGAGGCTATGATCTTGTCTGCATGGGATCATCGTACAGCGCCAATACCCTTCGACAGTATTATGCTCCGAACGTCACCGGGGAAATAGCAGATGTGGTGCGCTGCCCGCTTCTGATCGCCCGCTATCGACCTCGCTAAAAGAATTTTGATCGTTATGAAAACGGCGGCCTTAGGCCGCCGTTGAAATTTCAGCTTGTTTATAAGCCTGGCGTTTATTTATTTTCCCATTCCTGGATCGCCGCACGAATGGCGGCTTTGATCTCCGGGTCGGGAACCTCGTCGATGCCCATATATTTTGTGAGGCCCACATACACCATCACGCCGCCTTCCGGGGATTGGGCGAGGAAGATACCGCGGTCGATGAGTGGTGACGTAGCAAGGCGGGCCTGCAGGATCGAATCGATCTGGCTGACGATGCTTCCGGCCGGTGCAATGGGGCGATCCTCTTTGGCGATCGTGGCCGGTTTCGGAGGGACAGGCTGCGAGATGGATGGAGGAGGCGCAGCTGGGGTGGAGGTAACAGCAGCAGGCGGCGGAACCGGGTTTGGCTGACTCTGGGGCATGGAGGCTGGCTTTACCGGCACAGCAAGTGGTTTTCCTTCCAGCCACGGACGCATTAAGTTAAGCATCTCAATTAATCGCTTGCGCTGATCTGCCGTCAATGAGCTGGTATCGACGCGGGTGCCGTCCAGGTCGAGGCTGAGATAACCACCATCATTTTTGATCCGCAACAGACCGGGATCATCCACTTTGACGATTTGCGGCTCGGGGGCAGGCTGGGAAACCTCCACGACCGGCTGGTCCTTCTTTTCGGTTGCTTCCTCTTTTTGACGTTTTTTATATCCCTGGCTGCGGCCTTCGAACAGACCAAAACCATAGCCGAAGAACATGGCTGCTAATGCAATAATGCCAATTGCCAGATATGAAAGCTCAACCATTTGCTACCTCACTTGTACCGCAACAAGTTAAAAGTGTAGTGCTGATTATCGCATGAGAAGGCATAGAACTTGATGGAGAGCTCCAACTTAATCTTGTTGGAGTACTTGACAGGTTGGACAATAATGCGTGCTTCTCTGGCCAACCAAAATTCGTTCGATCTTCGTGCCGCACACTGGACAAGCCTGACCTTTGCGGTCATACACTCGGAAATAATTCTGGAATTCACCGCCGCGATAGACCCAATCAAAGGAGGCGCCGTTGCGCCGGATTCCCTCGTTCAACACAGTATGGATTGCCTGGTGCAGCGCCTCGGCTTGCTCCCGGGTGACCAAATTGGAAACAATCAACGGATGAAGTTTAGCAGTGTGCAGGGCCTCATCCGTGTAAATGTTGCCTAATCCTGCCAGGAATGTTTGGTCGAGCAGCAGCGGCTTGAGCTGGCGATGCTTCGCTTGCAGGGAATTGTAAAGCCATTGAGGAGTGAATTCCGTATCGAGAGGCTCTGGTCCCAATTTACCCAGCACATCTTCCGGGTTTGACGTGAGCCAGACACGCCCAAATTTGCGCGTGTCGTTGAAGACCAGGGCCTTCCCTCCTGTTAATTTTAGTACAAGCCGGTCGTGAAGCTCTGGTCTGATTGTACTATTGCGTATGGACAGATCGCCGCTCATCCGCAAGTGGATCAGGAGCTGGAAATCCGATAATTGAACGATCAGGAATTTGGCTCGCCGGCCTACATCCCGGATCTTTTGTCCCTGGATTTGAGCCTTGAATTTTCTCGACGAAGGAAAGGCAAGAGTCCGCAGCCAACGAAGATCGGCAGAAAGGATCGTTTTGCCGATTAATTCGGGTTTTAGTTTTCGAGCAATGGTTTCTACTTCAGGAAGTTCAGGCATAGTTATAAAAAGAGAAGAGAGAACAGGGAGGAGAGACCAGTAATGGTTTGCAGATTACTACTCTCTATTCTCTCATAGCTGTTCTCTGTTATTCATTAAACATCTCACCCACGCTGCGTCCCTCATGGGCGCGGCGGATGACTTCGCCGATCATCGGCGCGATGGAGAGGACAGTCATCCGTTCCTGCAGCGGTCTCATTTTTTCTTCCGGGACGGAAACTGTATCGGTTGTGATGATGCGACGGATGGGCAGCTCGGCAAGTCGTTGGGCGGCGTTCCGGGAAAAGATGGGGTGAATGAAAGCCAGGTAGACCTCTCCCGCACCATGCCTTTTGACAACACTGATCGCCTGGGCAACAGAGCCCCCGGTATCGACTTCATCATCCACGACGATAACATCCCGGCCCTTTACGTCGCCAATCAGGGTGAGCGCTTCGGCATTGGCATCGTTCCCCGTGCGGCGCTTTTCGATGAAGGCGATCGGCAGATCCAGGTCGAGGGCATAGTTGCGACCTTTCTTGGCGAAGCCCAGATCGGTAGCCACGACGACCGGATCCTTCATCTGGAAAAGCAGGTTGTCCGCGATGTGTTGGCTGATCATATGCGAGGCAGTCAGCACGTCGCCGGGAATGGAGAAAAAACCCTGGATCTGTCCGGCATGCGGGTCGAGCGTCATGTAGCGATCGGCACCCGCTCTTTCGATCATATCCGCGACCAGGCGGGCCGTGATCGGAACACGAGGCTGGTCCTTTTTATCTGAGCGACCATAGCAAAGGTAGGGGATCACTGCCGTGATGCGCGCCGCAGAGTCCAGCCGGATGGTTTGGATCATGATCAGTAGTTCCATGAGGTTGTAATGCACGGGAGAGGACGTCGTCTGAATCACGTATACGTCCTGTCCGCGGGCGCTACTGTTCAGTTTGATGAAAATATTCTCGTTCGGAAACTGGATGATATCGCGCGGACTGAGGCGTTGCTGCAAATAATCTGCGATCTTTTGTGACAACATAGGAGACCCTGACCCTGCGTACAATTTGATGTCCCCATACATTTTGATATCGTCATGCATATGAACTGGGTATGACATTCGTGAATCCTTATTGTTCCTGTGAGCGCTGATCCATAGTCTGTTCTGGAGTTCCCGCCAGAAGAGCGTCCACTGCTTCATAGGGTGAGATATTTCGGTTCATGACTTGCACTAGGACCTCATCATATTTTTCTTTTTGAACGGTCTCCTTGAAACGTTGTACGAGCATTTCCTGGAGAGCCATTTCCAGCTCGGTTTCGAGCCGGGCGCGGTCGCGGGCCAACCAATCTCCACTCTTGTGAAGATATTGGACATGGCGGGTGATCGCCTCCACCAGCTCTTCGAACCCTTTGCCTTCGGTTGAGATTGTCTTTTGGATAGGCGGTATCCACATCAATTTATGCTCATTCGCGAGCTTTGGACTGCTGACTTCCATGTCTTTGCCGTGATGGCGGGTAATCCGTTTGGTCGGATGGGCAAGCTCAAGCGTGGAGCGAAGGGCGCGCTCTGTGTTTTCGACTCCTGGCCGGTCCGCTTTATTGATCACGAGGATATCTGCGATCTCCAGGATACCAGCTTTGATCGCCTGGATATCATCCCCCATGCCAGGTGCTTCGACCACGATGGTTGTGTGCGCGAGCCGGGCTACATCCACTTCACTTTGACCGGTGCCAACCGTTTCGATGATGATAATCTCGAAACCGGCCGCGTCGAAGACCTGGGCGATCGAAGCTGTTGCCTGGGCAATCCCGCCCACCGAGCCACGCGAAGCCATCGAGCGGATGAAGATCCCGGCGTCCCCTGCAAGGTCGCGCATGCGGACACGGTCGCCCAGTACGGCGCCGCCTGTGAACGGGCTGGAGGGGTCCACCGCGATGATGGCAATTCTTTTATCCTGATTCCTGCGATAGTACAAGGCCAGCTGGTTAACAAGGGAAGACTTTCCCGTGCCCGGTGCGCCGGTCACGCCGATCAGATGCGCCCGGCCGGTGTGGGGGAAGAGCTCGACGAGTGCTGCCCGGCCCTCGGGTCGGTCATTTTCCACCTGTGTCAGCAAGCGTGCCAGGGCTAAGCGATTCCCTGCAAGGATAGACTCAGTCAGCGACATGTTCCTCGAATTACAAAATTACGCAACACATAAGCTGTATTGCGTAATTTGCTACTTGACCGCCTCGCGCACATCCCGGATGATATCCTCGGTCGAGGCACCCGGGCCATAGATGCCTGTGATGCCCATCTCCTTCAGCCGCGGCATATCTTCGTCCGGGATGATGCCCCCGATAAACACACGGACGCTCTCCTGGCCGTTGGCCTTGAGCAATTCCAAAATACGCGGCGCCAGTGCCATGTGCGCGCCGGAGAGGATGGAAAGCCCCACTACATCCACATCCTCCTGCAGGGCGGCTTCGGCGATCATTTCAGGTGTCTGCCGAAGGCCGGTGTAAATGACTTCCATGCCTGCATCGCGCAAAGCACGGGCGACAACTTTTGCACCGCGATCGTGTCCATCCAGCCCCGGCTTTGCCACCAGCACACGGATCTTCTTCTCGGTCATGCTTCCTCCGCAAATACCGCTTTCATTTATTACTTATTATTGTGTCTTGTCTGCATTTCGGGTTGAAACATCAAGTCAGCGTAAAGCAAATCGTGCGGTACTCTGTGAATTCCTCTGTCATTATACTATGCTGAATCAGTGGAAAATTCGCAACAACAATGAAATATTGCGAACTTTTGGGCGATTCAGGGGACTCATAAATATGCTATACTCTGTACATGCAACCACGATTAGAGTGGCAGAAGTGGGCAGAATCGCTGCGTCGCCTCAAGCTGGACGGTTTTGCCGCGTGGCTTTTGGAAGCGGGGGGGCCATTCACAATCCTGGGTGCACAGGCAGTTTATTTGAGTCAGCCTTTCATCGGTGGGAAAAAACTTGACTCACTCGCCCATCTCCTCGAAGAAGATGAAGAATCACAAGCATTCGCCCGTTACCTGCGCGGAGAATTAAACACATGACTGCCTTCGGTTTTTCACTGCTGATTGCCATCGGAGTATTGCTCCTTGCGTTGGTGCTCCTGATCGCCCTGTCACTGTTGCGCAAAAGAATTCCCACCGGGCTGCGTCCCATCGCTGCGTATGAACGCCTCGCTCGTTCCGTGGGGTTTGCGGTGGAGAATGGCACCCGTCTTCATATCTCGCTGGGGCGCGGCTCACTGTTCACAACCCGAGGCGCGTCTGCCCTGGCAGGTCTCGCCATGCTGCGCAAGCTGACCGAGCGCACTTCATTAAGTGACAACCCGCCCGTGGTGACTTCAGGCGATGCATCATTAGCCATCCTCTCGCAGGATACTCTACACTCTGGTTATCGGGTGGCAAGAGCCGAGGAACAATATCGCTTCAGTACCGGACGATTAACCGGTCTGACCCCCTTCTCCTATGCAGCCGGGACTATACCCGTTACTAAGGATGAGAACGTCTCGACCAACGTGTTCTTAGGTGATTTCGGCGCCGAATCTGCGCTGATGGCAGATGCTGCGGAGCGTGAGAATTCCACCCTGATCGCGGCCAGCGACAGCATCGCGGCCCAGTCTGTTTTTTATGCCACCGCGCAAGATCCACTCATCGGTGAGGAGTTGTTTGCCGCCGGCGCCTATGTAGGCGCAGGTCCGGTCCATGAAGCCAGTCTCACGGTGCAGGATATTCTGCGCTGGCTGATCATCCTTGCCATCCTGATCGGTTCCGGACTGAAGTTCATCGGGGTGATCTGATGCGCATTCTCGCTACCGTCTTCGCGATCGCTTCAGGCATCATCGTCCTTCTGGGATATTTCTATCCCATTCCCCTTTTGCTACAGCTCAGGGTGCTGTTGACAAACTGGGCGCTGATCATTGCGGCCATGGCAGTACTGATTGGAGTTTATAACCTTGTAGCCGTCCACATGGAAAAGATACGCGAAGGCAAGGGTTCTGTGTACAGCGGGGTGCTGGTTTTTGCGCTGATTGTTACGTTTGCCTATGGGCTGGTCTTTGGACCGAATGATGTGGCAATGCGGGCGGTTGTGGATGCGATCATCGTTCCGGTGGAGGCCTCGCTCATGGCGATCCTGGCCGTGACCTTGATCTACGCCAGCATCCGGCTCCTGGGTCGTCGGCTCGACGTTATGTCTGTCCTTTTTTTGGTTGCAGCCGTACTGTTTCTGATTGCATTTATGCCCACACCGATCGGACAGATTCCAGGAAGCCAGACCCTTGCACAATTCATGAATATCTTGTCCACGGGCGGTGCGCGCGGGTTGCTCATCGGCATCGCGCTGGGAATCTTGCTGACAGGTCTGCGCGTCATCTTTGGCGTAGACCGGCCGTACGAGGGGTGACCGCCGATGGCTGAGATTCTTTGTCCCAACTGTGGAAAGCCAAATCCCTCCTCTTTGCGTGTCTGCCAGTTTTGCCAGGCACCTCTCCCATCCGAATCGTCGCTGCGCACTGGGGATCAGCCCACCAAGAAGAAGACCGGCGAGCTCGAGCCTGCTTTACCCGATTGGCTTAAAGATTTACGCCAGCAGGCAAAGGCAGCAGAGGAGGAGACTGCTTCGGAAGCGGCAACCATGCCGAAGATCCAGAAGGAGGAGCCGCCCGATCTGCTGGCAGGCCTCGCTTCTCAATCTTCAAAATCTGAAGCTGAAGATATCCCCGACTGGCTGGCCAGTCTGAGTCCTAAACCGAAAGAAAAGCCGGCAGAACCTTTTCCGGCGAAACCGGACTCTGTTTCTTTTACAGGGCTCGATCAATCTGTGTCCGGCTCAAAAAGTGAACTCGAAATGCCGGCCTCTTCTGAACAGGATGAATTATCCGACTGGTTTGCGAAAGCCTCTGAGCAGCCCGCCGAGCCTTTTTCACTCGAAGAGCAGGAAGGACAGCCCCCTTCAACATGGGGTTTAGAGAATTCCAACCCACCAGCCAGGGAGGCCGCTCCTGAGCCAGAGGAGGATCTCAGCTGGCTGCATAATCTCGAGGCCGAATCAAAAAAGACAGGTGAGCTTGCTTCCCGAGAGCAGCAGGATGACTGGTCTTCTGCATTTGGATCTTCTTCTCAAGGAGCTGCTTCCAGCCAGGATGATTTAAGCTGGCTCGATCAGCTTGGTGCACTCCCTGCTTCAGAACAACCGAAGCCCGAAACACCCGATGCAGGCGATGATCTAGGCTGGCTGGATGCTTTCTCCGGGGCTTCGCAAGTCGCCCAGCCTTCCTCACCATCTGCCTCCCAGGATGATTTGGGCTGGCTGAGTGCCTTTGCAGAAACGCCGGAGACTCAACAGAATGAATCGACGCCTGCTGCATCTCAGGATGATCTCAGTTGGTTGGGCGCCCTGGGTGCAGCTTCACAACTTTCAAAACCCGTTCAGGAACAACCCGCTTCCGACGATCTCGATTGGCTTCATGACTTACAGGGAACGCCGGGCACAACCTCTGGTTCTCTGGCCGATGAAGCACTTACGGGAACAAAAGAGCCGCAGGAATTGCCTCACGTTTCACCCTTCTCACCCGGCAATACGGGTTCCCTTGAGGAGGCGAACAAACAAGATCTCCCGGATTGGCTGAAGAGCGCCACCGAGGAAACATCCATGCCGCTGGGGCCTGAAGCGCTCAATCGTATCCGCGAAGATAAAGAAATCCCTGCCAAACCTGAAAATGATTTCTCCAGGGCATTATTTGGAGCGGCATTTCTCGCGGCGGATAAACAAACGAATCCTCCTCAGCCGGAAGCAGAATCCTCTACGACGGAAGCTGCCTCCCTTTTCAACGAGGGTGTAAATTCGCTCTTCTCCGAAGAAATGCCCGACTGGCTCTCCCAG
>AR_comb_assmDRAFT_10567411_pt1 | contig 10967 bp, 12 predicted proteins | sample ArasoioldDNA_FD_10543 | JGI IMG/M metagenome (IMG submission 10543) | reverse complement strand
CTCTCGTCGCAGCAGCGCGATGACGGCGCCGAGCATGGCCAGCCAGAGAAAGCACAGGGATGCGAGCTCGTCGACCCATACCAGGGGCCGATGAAACACGAAACGCGAAATCACTCCGATCAGGAGCACGACAACTTCCACCAGCACCAAAGCGCCGGCGACGCCCTCTACGAGGGGGCGAATTGCTCTCTCGATCCACGTGTCCTTTGTAACGGCGGATGCCTGCGACATGTTCAGCTTTTCGAATGTTGCTTGCCGCGGCGCGAGACAGGTCAGACCTCTGCAAGGCGCGGAGAATTTACTTGCCGGTTATGGTCTGCAAGACCACGTGCGGGTGTTGATGTCACGCGGGCCGCTGCTCGACATACCAGTCGTGAAGCTGGATGCCGTTCCAGGTAAGCACGCCATCGAACCTGGCGAAGTAGTCGAACGCTTTCTTCAGGTAGGCGATGCGGTGGGGTTGCCCGCTTATGTAGGGATGGATGGCGATCGCCATCACCTTAACCCGGTCGGCGCTTTCCTCGTAAAGCTGGTCGAACGCCTCGGTCAGGCGGGCAAGCCAATACGGGCTCTCGTGCTGATGGATCATCATCACTGGAATGTCGTTGTGCTCTACGGTGTAGGGCAGGGTGATGAGCGGACCATGACTGGTGGTGATGCGTGTCGGCTCGTCATCGTAGACCCAGTCGCCGATATAGCGCAGGCCGGCTGCGGCCAGATGGTCGGGGGTCTCAAGCGTCTGAGTAAGGCCCGGTCCAAGCCAGCCGATCGGGCGCGTGCCGGTAAAGTTTTCGATAACGTCCAGCGTTCGCTTGATCATCGCGGGCTGGTCCTCAAGCTTGTGCATCGGAATCTGATCATAGGCGTGAGCCATGAACTCCCATCCCGAGTCGCGCGCCTCAGCGGCCACCCTCGGATAATCCTCGCAGACGCGCGCGTTGATCGACAGCGTCGGACGGATGTTCAGGCTCTGGAACAGCTTGAAAAAGCGCCAGACGCCGACCCGCATTCCGTATTCATGCCAAGTCCAATTCGGAACGTCGGGAGTGAGCGGCAGGCCGGTGGGAGGCGACAGGAATGCACGCGGCATGGGTCTCGAGATATCCCAGACCTCGAGGTTGACGATCGGCCAAATCACGATCCGCGCGCCACCGGGCAGGGTAAGCTTGGGCCGGTCGACAATTGCGGAGTAAGTGGCTCTGTCGCGTGGAATCATGATTTTGTTTTCCTCCCCTGATAATTGAGCCGGGGTCACAAGCTGTGCCGCGGCTCAGTGGTCAGCTCAGCTTTCCGGTGTAGTGCTGCAGCAGTTCCCATGTCTGCTCGCCGAACTTGCTGCGCCATTGTTCGTAGAACCCTGACGATGTCAGCTTGTCGCGGAACGGTTGCGATGGCGGCGTGTTGAAGACGAGGCCCTTGGCGACAAGGTCGCCTTGCACGCTGTCGTTCAGCGCCTTGACCGCTGCGCGTTCTTCCATCGTGGCCTGCTTGACGTGCTTCGCGATGATTTCCTTGAGATTGTCGGGGATCCGATTCCATATCGGTCCATTCGCGATGAGCCAGTAGCCATCCCACATGTGATTGGTGATCGAGACGTATTTCTGGACCTCGTACATGCGCAGAATCAGGATAAGCGCGACCGGATTCTCGTGTCCCTCGACGATCTTGGTCTGAAGCGCCGAATAGGTCTCGGCGAGGTTGATGCTGGCAGGAGACGCGCCGAAGGCGGTGAAGAGCGATACCCAAAGCGGACTGGGCGGCACCCGAATCTTGAAGCCAGCCAGATCCTCGACCTTGGTGATGGGGTGCGTACTCGACGTGATCTGTCGGAAGCCGTTGTCCCACATGTGTTCAAACGCATACAGATTGAGTTTGGAGATGCCGTTGCGAACGTGCGCGCCGAGATCGCCGTCCATCGCACCCCAGATCTGGTCGTAGCCCTTCCACGCAAAGCCGACCCCGTGAATCGCGGCGACCGGCGCCAGCGTGGAGAGGACGAGACCCGACAGGCAGAAGAGCTCGAGCGCGCCGCTGCGCACCTGCGACAGCATGTCGGTGTCGGTGCCGAGGGAGCTGTTTGGGAAGAGTTGCAGTTCGACCCGCCCGCCGCTTTCCTGCTTGATGCGTTCGGCCGCCTTGCCCATCGCCACGATCATCGGATGGGTATCGGGATTGTTGTTGCCGAACTTCAGCACGAACTCGGCGCCTTGCGCCCGTGCGGGATGGAGGGCCGGTGCTGCCAGCGCAGAGGCGCCAAGCGCTGTCCGGAGAAATCGTCGACGATCGAATTGAAGCACGAACATCCCCTTCATTGGTCGATTATGGAATATTCATTCAAGCAATCATCATGCCATCTTTCAGCTTCACGGATTCGGATGATGCGTGAAAGCGGCAGAACTTGACGCTTTTTGTGACATGTCCGGCGGCTCTTGTAAATTGCTGGGCTAATGTTATGGAGTATGCATTCCATTAAAGAAAGAGCCTTGCTCATTATGAGCCAGGCTGAGGGGACTGCATGATTACCGTCTGGGGCCGCGAAAATTCTACGAACGTCATCAAGGTATTGTGGCTATGCGAGGAGTTGGGACTGACGTTCACGCGCAAGGATGTTGGAGGACCCTTCGGCGGCCTGCAGACGCCGGAATTCCTCGCCCTAAATCCGAACGGCACTATCCCCGTGATCGAGGACGACGGCGCCGTGGTGTGGGAAAGCCATGCTGTGCTGCGTTTTCTCGCGCAGAAATATGGTTCCGATTCGCTTTATCCCGCCGAACCGGTGGCTCGCTCTCATGTCGAACGCTGGCTGGATTGGCACGCGACCACGCTGGCGCCCGCGCTCAATCCTGTTTTCGTCATGCTTTACCGTACGCCCGCAGACCAGAAAGACGCGGCCGCTCTGGCCAAGCTGCTCGAACGCCTTACGCCGGTGATGGTGCGTCTCGATGAGCATCTGTCTGCTCAATCTTTCATCGGCGCTGCCCGTTTAACGATCGCGGACATCGCGTTCGGCAATTCGGTTTGGCGGTGGCTTTCTTTCCCGATCGAGCGGCCGCGGCTGCGAAACCTCGAACGGTGGCATGAGCGCGTGGCTGAGCGGTCCGGACACCGCAAGTACGTCGCCCAACCGCTGAGCTGATCGGGGCGTATGTCAACGGCGCCGCCGCGGCGCTACAAGCTTTTTTGAGGGATCGTGGACGAGCTCATTATCCATCACTACCCGCAATCGCCGGTCTCGGAAAAGATCCGCAAGGCGATGGGCCTGAAGCAACTCGCGTGGCGCTCGGCGGAGCAGAACCGATTTCCTGATCGTCCGGAGCTTTTTGCGATGACCGGCGGCTATCGGCGCCTACCGGTGCTTCAGATCGGAGCGGATCTCTATTGCGATACCCAGTGCATCTTTCGCGAACTGGAAACGCGCTTCCCCACGCCGAGCCTGTTCCCGAATGGCGAGAGGGGCCTGCCGTTTGCACTCTCCCGCTGGACGGACAACGCAATGTTCGACCTCGCGATGCGCGCATCCTTTGCGCCAATCGCGGCTACGCTGCCGGCGACGCTGGTGGAAGACAGGGCGCGGCTTTATCTCGGCCCGAACGGTGATTTCGCGCGCGAGGTCGAAGACCTGCCTCACACCTTGAGCCAACTCCGCACGCAGCTGGGCTGGCTCGAGGAGGCCATGTCGGACGGCAGGCCCTACCTGTTCGGTGTCCAGCCAGGCATGGCGGATTTGCTGGCCTGGTTCATCGTGTGGTTCATTCGAGGCAAGAACGAGAGAACCGACGGCCTTTTGCGGGAATGCGTGGCGGTTCAGCAATGGACATCGCGTATGGAGGCGCTTGGTTACGGCACGAGCGTGCCGATTACGTCGGCCGAAGCCCTGGCCGTGGCGCGCGCTGCGCATCCAGTTCCTGCCCTGGGCGATGACGCTGGCGACCCGCTCGGCTTGCAGCCAGGCGCGACCATCGCGATTCTGCCGATGTCGGACACCGGCGAACAGCCAGTCACCGGCGAGCTTCTGGCCGCGACTCGTGACGTTGTCACGATTCGGCACAACGCGCCGGAATGTGGCGCGGTATCCCTGCATTTCCCGCGCGTCGGGTATCGCATGAAGGCCGTCGATGGCTAGCGTCAAGCCGAAGGTTGTGATCTAGAAACAGGCGGCGTTTGGACTAGATGGCGTTTGTGCGGATCGCTGCGCTTCCCGTGGCGTGCAAGCGGCGTCAGCGATTCGTGAGGAGAGGATCTTCGCCCAGTGGCACGACCACGGAACTTCGATTCGACAGCGGTGGTTGATGACGCAATGCGCGAGTTCTGGCGCAGCGGATTCGGTGCGACGGCCGTCGAGCGCCTATGCGCCGTGATGGACCTTAGCCCCGGCAGCCTCTACGCCGCATTCGGTGGGAAACGTGAACTGTTTCTCGCCGCCCTCGATCGCTACATGGAGCAGATTTCGAGCGACGCGATCCAGCGGATCTCGGCGCCGGCTTCGGGCATGGAAGGAATCCGAGCCTATTTCGCCAACCTCGTGGATGCCATCGCCGAGGGGCGGCGCCAACGGGGCTGTTTCCTGACCAACTCGCTGATTGAGCTTGGGCAGAGCGATCCGGAGGTCTGGGAGAAGATTTCCACCAATCTCGCGAGACTCGAGACTGCATTCGCCACGGCATTGACCCGGGCCAGTGCGGCCGGCGAAATCGCGGCTGATCCCGGGGCGAAGTCGGCAGCCTTTCTGGTGTGCGTGGTCCAGGGACTGAACGTCTTGGCCAATACGAAACCAAGCCGCGGCTATCTGAACAATATCGTCGCGTCGGCCCTGCGTTCTCTTTGAGGACGCGATGAATGAGGATGGCTCATAGGGAAGCCCTCGGCGTTAAGTCCTGCATAGTGCGCGTCGCCGGCCCAATTCGGCTTTGCCATTGAAGAAAATGGCAAAATTATCCCGCGCAAGAATAATTCATGGGGGTTGCGAGGGGCGTCCGGACGCGATAATCGCGCAGGCGACCGCATTTCTTCGATCACATTTCACCCGACGAACCCGAGCGATACTTTGCAACCCTCCGACCCCGAAGTCGCGGTTTCCATCGTCGTCCCCGTTCGGAACGAAGCGGAAAACATCGCGCCCCTGATCGCGGAAATCGCGGCCGCGCTCGAGGGCCGCTGGGCCTATGAGATCATCTACGTCAATGATGGCTCGACGGACGCGACCGCCGATCGCCTGGCGGACGAAATGAAGCGGCGCTCCAATCTGCGCCAGCTGAGCCACGCGACATCATCGGGGCAATCGGCAGCAATCAGGAGCGGGGTTCGCGCCGCGCGCGGCAACATTATCGCCACCCTCGACGGCGACGGCCAGAACAATCCGGCGTTCCTGCCGGACCTGATTTCGGCGATCGGAAAAGGCGGCGATCGCGTCGGTCTCGTCGCGGGCCAGCGCGTCGGACGCAAGGACACCGGATTCAAGAAGTGGCAATCGCGCACCGCCAACGCGGTCCGCAACGCGATCCTGAAGGACGGTACGCGCGATACCGGCTGCGGATTGAAGGCATTCCGCCGCGAGGTGTTTCTGATGATGCCGTATTTCGACGGCTTGCATCGTTTCCTGCCGGCGCTGATACGCCGGGAGGGTTATGAGATCGCCTACATCGATGTGATCGACCGGCCGCGCCATTCGGGCGTGTCCAATTACGGCTTCTTCGATCGCCTCTGGATCGGCATCATGGACCTGTTCGGCGTGTGGTGGCTGATCCGGCGCAAGAAGCCGACGCCTGAAGTCACCGAGGTGCACTGATGTTGATCCAGTATGGTCAGGCGCTCGGAAATTACATCTACGACATTTTCGTCGCCAAGTTCGATTTCTGGCTGGCGTTTGGGCTCGCTGCGCAGCTTGCCTTTGCCGCGCGTTTCCTGGTGCAGTGGATTTCGAGCGAACGGGCGGGAAAGAGCGTGGTGCCGATGGCCTTCTGGTTCTTTTCCGTGGCCGGCGGCACGATGACGCTCGTCTATGGCCTCGTCAAACGCGAGCCGGTCATCATCATCGGACAAGCGTTGTCGAACATCATCTATATCAGGAACATCATGCTGATCTGGAAGAACCGCGCCAGCGGCTCGGAGACGCTCAATCGCTGACGAACCAAACAAACGGGGGCCTTGGCATGACCGAGACGGCCTGGAATCGATTGTCCGCGGCGGCGCTGCGCTCACTTGCCGCAAGCGACGCCGTCGTCCTGCTGCCGGTGGCCTCCACCGAACAACATGGGCCGCATCTGGCGACCGGGGTCGATGACTTCCTTTGCAGCGAAGTCTGCCGGCGTACTGCGGGCAAACTTGTCCCGAGGTACCCGGTCGTGGTCGCGTCGACGGTCTGGTTTGGGCTCGCCGATCATCACGTTGCTTTCGGAGGAACGTTTTCGATCAGCCTTGCGGCTTATCATGCGGTGCTGCGCGACTTGTGCCGTTCGATCCTGCAAGCGGGCTTTCGGCGCATCGTGCTGGTCAATGGACATGGCGGGAACATTCAGGCCCTGGCAGCCATTTCTGGCGACCTGACGCGCGAGCTTGCCGCGCCGATCGCTACGGCAACCTATTTCATGGATGGATTTCGGAAGCCGCCGGCATCCTCGACGACCAGCAGGGCGTGATGCATGCCTGCGAGGCGGAAACCTCGATGATGATGGCGGCGCATCCGGACCTCGTCGATCAAACCCGCCTCAACGAGGCGCATGGCCCGGCGTTCGACATCGCGGGCTCGCTGCAGCCTTCGCTCAAGTGCTTCCGCTCCTTTGCGGAACTGACAGTTTCCGGGGTGGCAGGGGATGCCCGCAAGGCCTCGGCGAAGAAGGGCGAGGCCTTGTTCGAGGCCTATGCCACTGCGCTATCGCGGCGCCTCATCGCGGGCGAGCCTTGGGGCTAACGGTTTCGGCGCTAACGGGCTCGGACGTGGAAGGGTCTTCGGAGGCCGAAGGCTCTGGGTGATCAACGTCGCGGCTATCGCCGATGCAAGGACCAGCGTTCCTCCCACCAGCGTGTTGATCCGGGGGATCTCGCCGAAGGCCAGCCAGACCCACATCGGCCCGAGCACCGTTTGCAGCCTGTTAAGAAGCGAGGTCCGCAATGCGGGTATGAGGCGTGCGCCGATGGTGAAGAGGATCTGTCCAAGTCCGAATTGCACGATTCCAAACAGCGCCAGCTCACCCAACAATCCGCCCGACGGGATCGCCCCGCTGCTTGCAGGCCACATCATGAGCGAGGACAGGAATGCCGACAGGCAACTTGCCGGAAGCATGGATACCGATTTCTTCACCCGCATGATCACAAGCATCACGGCAAGCGAGAATGTCATCGCAAAGGCCATCGCGGCGCCGGCGATATGACCGCCGAGTGCGCCGGGTTCAACCATCACGACCACGCCGATCAACGCGAACACGCTGGCCACGATGGTTGTCCAATGCTCCCTCTCGCCGATGAGGAGCCAGGCGAGGCCTCCGCTCAGGAAAGGTCCGGTCGCAGCGATCGACATCACATCGGCAACCGTCGTGAGCCGCAGCGCAACGACATAGCAAACAGTGGCGAACGCCATGAGGATCGCAATCGCGATGCCGGACCTCCCCATGGTGCGAAACGCGGTGATCGTCTCGCCTCTGTACATCAGCGAGATGCAGCCAAGCATAAGAAGCCCGCCAAAAATGCCCTGCCAGAACAGCAGGGTCGGCACGTCGAGCCTGATCAGGCGGGTAAAATATCCGGTCGTGCTGAAGGCGATCGCCGAGGCGGCGACCAATAGCGAACCGTACCGGGCCTGCGCGAGCTGGCCGTCCTGCATCTGGTAGCTCCGGCTGTTTCACCGGAAGCTAGCGGCGGCCTGCTGCCACCATTGTGTCAGGAGCCTCGTTCAGGCCGCGTTGAACGCCGCGAAACCACGATCGAGATCGGCCTTCAGGTCATCGATATGTTCGAGGCCGATATGCAGCCGCACCGTCGGACCGCCGGGAGCCCATTTGGTTGCAGTGCGGTAGCTCGCGCAGTCGAACGGGATGGCAAGGCTTTCGAACCCGCCCCAGGATGCGCCCATGCCGAACAGGGTCAGGCTGTTGAGCATGGCATCGACTGCCGCCTGGGGCTTCGGCTTCATCACGATGCTGAACAGGCCCGAGGCACCCCTGAAATCGCGCTTCCAGATCGCGTGTCCGGGATGACTTTCGAGCGCTGGATGGAGCACCTTCAGCACCTCGGGGCGCTGCTCGAGCCAGCGCGCCATCTCCAGACCGGAGCGATAATGCTGCTCAAGCCGCACCGCGAGCGTGCGCGCCCCGCGCAGCGCCAGATACACGTCGTCAGGGGCGGCATAGACTCCAAGCAGGCGCATTGCCTCGGTGACCATCGGCCAGGCCTTTGCGTTGGCCGAGATCGTGCCGAACATGATGTCGGAATGGCCGCCGATATATTTGGTCGCGGCCTGCATGCTGATGTCGACGCCGAGCTCCAGCGAGCGATGATAGAGCGGTGTCGCCCAGGTATTGTCGTCAATGACGATCGCTCCGCGCGCATGCGCCGCGGCGATGATGGCGGGAACGTCGGCCATTTCGAAGGATTGCGAACCCGGCACCTCGACCAGGACCGCACGCGTGTTCGGTTTGAACAGCTTGTCGATAGCTCCCCCGATGAGAGGATCGAAATAGGTGGTTTCGACCCCAAACCGCGACAGCATCCCGTTGCAGAAGTTGCGCGTGGGCCGGTAGGCGTTGTCGCAAACCAGGAGGTGGTCACCGGCCTTGGTGACCGCAAGCAGGGTGGTGGAGATCGCGGCAAGACCCGAAGGGGTGAGGGCGACGCCGGCGCATTGCGGGCCCTCAAGCGCCATCAAGACGTCCTGAAGAGCGCGGGTCGTGGGGTTGCCGTGCCGGCCGTAACTGAACTCGGCGCGATGGGCGTGAAAGTCCTCGGCCGTCGGATAAAGCACCGTGGAACCGTGGAAGACCGGCGGATTGACAAAGCCCTTCTGGGCCTTGGTGTCGCGGCCGGCGGTCACCAGCCTGGTTTCGACTTTTTGCGGGTTCGCCGTCCCTGGCGCTCGCGGAGCATCCATGCTGTCGATCTGCCTGTCGATCTTCTTGCCGCTATCCGACCCAAATGGCTTCTGCCGCTTATTTGAGCCGGGACCGTTAATAACAGGACAATGAAGAGTCCCGTCAACCCCTTGACCCGGCTCTCCAGTCGTTCTGTGATGGCCGAGAGCTGTTCTGTCGCTGCACGTTGAGGGGCTTGCCGCGACCTCGATCCAGTCTGGACCCTTGTCCGGACTTGCGAGCGCTAACCTTTTGGGGGCATGCGCCCGCAACGGGGGATCAATAGGGTGGGCCCATCTGACGTTGCGCGCTGAAGAGCGGACGTTCGAAAAGACGATCTGTCAATACGAACCACCGAGCCGAACTGTACAGCCCACTTCCCACAGCCGACCTCCGAAGCATTCCTGGAAAGGCAGTCCCACATGAAACGCGTATCCCTGGTCCTCACCCTCGCACTTGCCGCCGGTTTTGCGGCGCAGCCCGCGAGCGCGCAAACGCTCAAGACAATCAAGGATCGGGGCATGCTGTCCTGCGGGGTGAGTCAGGGCCTGCCGGGCTTCTCGTCGCCCGACGACAAGGGCAACTGGACCGGGCTCGACGTCGATATCTGCCGTGCGCTTGCCGCCGTCATTTTCGACGATACGACCAAGATCAAATTCGTGCCGACTTCGGCGAAGGACCGCTTCACGGCGCTGCAATCCGGTGAAATCGACCTGCTGTCGCGCAACACCACCTGGACGCTGTCGCGTGATACGGCCCTTGGCGCGAACTTCACCGGCGTCACCTATTATGACGGGCAGGGCTTCATGGTGAAGAAGTCCCTGAAGGTGAACTCCGCGCTCGAGCTCTCCAGCGCCTCCGTCTGCGTGCAGACGGGCACCACCACCGAGCTCAATCTCGCCGACTACTTCAAGAGCAACAACATGAAGTACGAGGTGATCGCGTTCGGCACCAACGACGAAACCATCAAGGCCTATGAGGCCGGACGCTGTGACGTCTTCACGACCGACATGTCGGGGCTTTACGCCGACCGCCTGAAGCTTGCCAATCCCGCCGACCACGTCGTGCTCCCGGAGGTGATTTCCAAGGAGCCACTCGGGCCGATGGTGCGCCATGGCGATGATCAGTGGTTCGACATCGTGAAATGGACGCTGTTCGCCATGATCAATGCCGAAGAGATGGGCGTCACCCAGAAGAATGTCGACGAAATGGCGAAGTCCGATAAACCGGATCTGAAACGGGCCTTCGGCACCGACGGCAATTTCGGCGAACAGCTCGGTCTCACCAAGGACTGGTTTTCGCGGATCATCAAGGCCGTCGGCAATTACGGCGAAGCCTTCGATCGCAACGTCGGCGCGGGCTCAAAATTGCAGATTGCCCGCGGCGTGAACCAGCTCTGGAGCAAGGGCGGAATCCAGTACGCGCCGCCGATCCGCTGACCTTCGCACAGCTTCGCCGGCAGGCGGCCATGAGCATCCAACCCCGGTCCCCACCGCCGCAATTCGCGTTTCGGCTGAAACGTGAACTCGGCGGCAAGGCCGGGTGGAGCGGCGTCGTGCTGCAGGCCGTCTTCGTCCTGATCCTGATATGGGTTGGCTACGAGATTTACGTCAACGCCAGCGGCAACCTCGAAACCCAGCGCATCGCATCCGGTTTCGGCTTTCTCAGCAACAATGCCGGTTTCGACGTCAACCAGACCCTGATTTCCTATTCAGGCGCCGACACCTACTTCCGCGTCTTTCTCGTCGGTTTGCTGAACACAATCCTGGTGTCCGTGATCGGCATCTTCTTCGCTACCCTGCTTGGTGTCTCGGTGGCGCTCGGCCGTCTGTCGCCGAACTGGCTGATGTCGCGCGTGGCCGGCGCCTATGTCGAACTCGTGCGCAACCTGCCGCTCCTGTTCCAGAT